>OLSI01002324.1_pt1 | contig 10408 bp, 9 predicted proteins | sample 1672661 | NCBI WGS metagenome assembly OLSI01 (sample SAMEA3136711, study PRJEB25190) | human gut metagenome | biome: human gut; feature: human-associated habitat; material: faeces | place: Austria | collected 2013 | reverse complement strand
TGATTTGTAATAGTGTTTCATGTATGAGATAGAAATAAGATAAGAACAAATATTTATAATATATCGGTGGCAACACGCAGATTTTAAGAGCGTTTTTTACAAATCGCTGATCCGCGCCTGTTCCTTTGATAACTTCCTCGCTGCGAGCCAAAATGCCCGCAGCTACGGTCAAACAATCAACCACAGGACGCTGCGAATTTGTAAAAAACGCACTTAAAATCTGCTAATCGTTGCCACCGATATATTATAAATATTTGTTCTTATCTTATTTCTATCTCATACAACGGAACGCTATTCAAATCACTACAGGGTGTGTATGTTAAACGATACTGGTTGATAAGTTTTGCATTTGCTAACTGAAGATAAAAGGGCTTAAACAACACCGATTTGTTGGGATGTTTAGGAGTATAATAAACACTTATCTTCTGTCTTGAAAAAACTAATTTACATCCAAGATCATTCTCCATACATATTCGGTAGTGGTTTCGATTACGTAAATTATTTGAATATTATAAAAAGGGTTATCTGTCTGAGACCGTAGGAACACGCCTGCACTTAGTGAGTGGATGGTCGTTAGACCATTCAGGAGCTTAGTACAGCTGCGTGTGAGTCGAGCGAGAGCACGTCGCAGACAGATAACCCTTTTTATAATATTCCACCAATAATTTCCGTCATCAAACCAGCAAATTAAAATTTAATACCATCCTCCAGAGAATGTAATAACCTGTCCTGTCATATAAGCAGGGGACGTTGCCACATGATAAACCATCTGTGCCGCTTCTTTTGGACTGGCAATATAGTCCGCAGGGATTTCTTCTTTGATCAAGGCAAGATCTTCTTCGTCAAACTCCGCATTCATCTCCGTATCGATCATCCCAAAAGCGATCGCATTTACCTGAATATTGCTTGCAGCAACCTCTTTCGCCAGAGCCTTTGTAAAAGCATTGATACCACCTTTTGTTGTAGAATATAAAACCTCACAGGAAGCGCCGGCATCTCCCCAGATGGAAGAAATATTGATGATCTTTCCCTCATGGTGATGAAGCATATGGGGAACGATATTTTTACAGGTTGTAAAAACAGAAGTTAAATTTGTGTTGATCATCAGATTCCAATCATCTACCGTTGCATCTGTAAATAATCCCACCAGAGAGATTCCGGCATTATTTACAAGACAGTCGATCTTAGAAAAAGTAAGGAGGGACTGTTTGATCATTTCGTCTACAAAAGAAGGATCACTGATATCTCCACAAAAAGATAAGCAAGACACGTTCTCTTCAAGAATTTCATTTTTTAGGGATTCTAGTTTTTCAGGATGGCGGAAGCCATGGATGATCACGTTCCATCCTTGTTGTGCAAAATATATGGCAGTTTCACGTCCGATTCCTCTGGAACTGCCAGTTATGAGTACTGTTTTCATAGAAAATACCTCGTAAATCTTATAAAATTTCTTAGCACTTGATATGATCGATCTGATCAACGATGAGAAATGTTGCAGATTAAGAAAATATTAAGGCGATTATACAGAATTATAACATAGAGGATTGTTGAAATAAATCGAATAATTTGTTATACTAAACAAAGTTTATAAACGGAAGGAGCAGGAACATGGCAGAGAAGAAGAAAAGTAAATTAGGTGCCAAAGCCATATTTGCCAGGATTCTTGCAGTGATACTGGTGACAGCCATCGGTGGAGTTGCAAGCTTTTTTGGATTTAAGACATATTTTTCAAATAAATTAAAGAAAGACAAGAAAGCAGAAATCGCAAAGCAGTTAAAAGAAGAAAGCAAAGAAAGAGTAGACGTTGGAATGATCCAGACAGGAAATTCCATTGTGATTCGAATATATCATAACAAGAATCAGGAGATGATTTTTGTACCACTTAGACAAGATATGAATCTTACATTGACGAAGAAGGGAAAACAGGCAGTCGAACAGACACTGGGAACTAGCGTTAGCAAAGCGACGGTTGCAGATGTGATCAAAGCAACAAGAAAGAATGGAAAGTTGTTAAGACAGCAGGTTGAGAAGACACTGGGAATTTCTATTAATTCCTATGAACTGATATCACATAAGAAGTTTGTGAAACTGATGAATCAGGCAGGAGATGTCAAAATAGAATTTGATGAAGCAATGGCTTATACAGATTCTACAGATAAATATGTAACATTAAGTGCTGGGGAGAACAGCCTGAATGGAACAGCAATCTATTCATTATTAAGTGAGAGTGATATTTTTACAGATAAGAACAAGCAGGCAGAAATTACTGGAGAGATCTGCGTGGCAGTTGCATCTGCATTGAATGATAAGACATTATCCGAATATCGTGAATATGCACAGAATTATTTTGATGCGGTGAAGACAGATGCTTCTTATGAAGAAGCAGCGACAAGTCTTGAGAGAATGCATGGAATTAAGGATAAGAACTTAAATTTCAAAGTGTTAGATGGAACAGAATCCAATGGAAAGTTTGAATTAGATACAGAAGAAGCCAAGAGAGTCTTTGATGAGATGTTATCAGAAGAAGGAGACTTAAGTTCGGCATTGAGCACAACAGAAGCAAAGTCAACAACAACCAAATCTGATAGTTCAGCATCTTATTCAAAGAATATAACGATTGAGATTCAGAATTCAACAAGAATTTCAGGACTTGCAGGAAGATGGAAAGATAAACTGGCAAGTGACGGATACAGTGTAGGATCTGTAAGAACAAACAGACAGGGTGTTTTAACACATACAAAGATCATAGTAGAAAGTAAAGATTTAGGACAGGATCTGAAAAGTTATTTTAAGAATCCGGAATATGAAGTTGGAAGTGTTGACAGCGGTGCAAGAATTTGTATAATTGTTGGATCAGAAGACGAGATTTAAAATACATTCATAAATATTATTATAAAATATCACGAAAAACATCTCAGGAACGATTGAGATGTTTTTCTTTGTTATATGAAGGGGTTACGGCTAAAAAGAGATATTTATGGTCAATGAAATAAAGATTTTCTGCTAGATATTTGTATAAAATAGACAATGATATAAAAAAATCACTAAATTTTTCTTTTTTTTTTGTTTAAAATGCTGTATAGTAAAAGAAAAGGTTGAACGGCAAATATGAAAGGTTGATAAAGGATGATTTCAAATCAGATATTACAAGAGACAATTAATGGAATGAAGGAAGTAACCGGGATCGATCTGTGTATTTTAGATCTGTCAGGACGTATAGTTGTAACAACAATGGAGATAACCGATGCATTAGCACAACATGCGGAAGAATTTGCAGATTCTATGGCAGAGAGCCAGGTGATCGATGGTTTTCAATATTTTAAGATTTTTGATGATCAGAGACTGGAATATATACTTCTGGCTACTGGAATGAGCGAGAATGCATATACGGTCGGAAAGCTTGCAGTGATGCAGATACAGAATCTTTTGACTGCATATAAGGAGAGACTGGATAAAGAGAACTTTGTAAAGAACCTGTTGAGAGATAACTTATTATTGGTTGACATTTATAACCGCTCAAAGAAGCTGCATATTGAAGTGGAACAGAGAAGAGTTGCATTTCTGATTCAGGCAGAATACGAGAAGGATCAGAATCTGTTAGAAGCTACGAAAGAGGTTGAAAGCGGAGCAGATTCAGATTTTATTACGGCAGTGGACGAGAAGAGTATCGTTTATGTAACACCAGTGAATGGGAATGAAGGACAGGCACAGTTTATTCAGCATGCAAAAGAGATTAAAGAAGGGCTGAATGAATATGGGATCAAAGATGCCAAGATTGCGATCGGTAATGTTGCAGAGACGATCAAAGATGTATCAAGATCTTATAAGGAGGCACAGATCGCATTGGAAGTCAGCAAGATCTTCTATGAGGATGCGAGTGTGATCGCATACAATCAGTTAGGAATTGGACGACTGATCTATCAACTTCCACTTCCATTATGTAAGATGTTTATCCGTGAAGTGTTTGGAGATTATTCTCCAGACTCCATTGATGAAGAAACACTGGCAACGATTGATAAATTCTTTGAAAATAATCTGAATGTGTCAGAAACATCCAGACAGTTGTTTATTCATAGAAATACACTCGTATACCGTCTGGATAAGATTCAGAAGAATACGAATCTGGATCTGAGGAATTTTGAAGATGCAATCGCATTTAAAATTGCACTGATGGTAGTAAAATATATGAAACATATGGATACAATGGACTAGAATATGATGATCACATTAAAAAATGTAACGAAAGAATATAATAAAGGGAATATAGGACTTGAGGATGTCTCATTAGACATTGCGAAAGGCGAATTTGTTTTCATCGTAGGTAAGAGCGGATCAGGGAAGACAACCCTGATGAAGCTTTTACAGAAAGAACTTGATGTGACAAGTGGACAGATCATAGTAAACGGTCAGGATTATAAGAAACTGACACAGAGGAATCTGCCGAAGTTCCGCAGGCAGATGGGAATGGTATTTCAGGATTTCCGTCTGCTGAAAGACCGGACGATCTTTGAGAATGTAGCATTTGCACAGCAAGTTGTGGAAGTACCACACCGATATATTAAGCATCAGGTTGAGAATATGCTTGAGATGGTGGGGCTGAAAGACCGAATGAATGCTTTTCCGAATGAATTGTCAGGAGGAGAACAGCAGAGAGTGGCCATCGCGAGAGCTTTGGTAAACCACCCAGTATTATTGCTGGCTGATGAGCCAACTGGGAATCTGGACCCTGTGACAGCCAAAGGGATCATGGAGCTTCTCTCAGAGATCAATAAGAGTGGGACAACAGTTTTAGTTGTTACGCACAACAAAGAGTTGGTCAATGAGATGGGAAAACGAGTGATCTTGATCGAAGATGGACATATAGAACAGGATGAGATAAGGGGGTCCTATGATATTTAGAAGATTTTTGTATGGAATCAAAGAGGGCACAAGGAATATTTTCAGGAATAAGATGTTTTCATTAGCATCACTGGGAACAATCATTGCTTGTGTCTTTTTGTTAGGAACATTTTTATCTGTAGCATTGAATGTAAAGTCAACAATGCAGCAGATGGAGCAGTCTGTAGGAATTTCTGTTTTTTTTGAACCGGGTATCTCTACAGAAAGAAAAGATCAGATTGGGGAAGAAATAAAGAAAAAAGAAGATATTGCCACGATGCGGTATGTATCTGCTGAAGAAGCATGGGAAAGCTATAAGAAGGATGTATTTCAAGGAAATGAAGAGCTTCTTGAAGGATTCGAAGGGAACAATCCGCTAAAAGAATCAGATTCCTATGAGATCACATTAAAAGAAGTAAAATCATACCAACAGGTAGTATCACATTTAGAGACGATTGATGGTGTTAGGAAAGTCCGTTATTCTGAAGGAGCGGCGGAAGGAATGACGAAGATCAATACAATGGGAACGTATCTTGCAGGTGGGATCATTCTGATCTTAATGGCAGTTTCTATTTTCCTCGTGAGCAACACAGTGTCTATTGGAGTTGCAGTCAGAGAAGAGGAAATTTCAATTATGAAGCTGATCGGTGCTGCGAATGGATTTATTAAAGCACCATTTCGGGCAGAAGGAATGATCATAGGAATTTTGGGATCATTGATTCCAACAGCGATTATTTTTGCAGGATATGAAGGGATCATCAACTGGATGAATGATAAGTTTCATGTTGTTACAGTCTTTATGAAATTTGTACCAATCCAGCAGATTATGTTATACTTACTTCCGTTAGCATTGTTGGTAGGAATCGTGATCGGATTGCTTGGAAGTTCTATTACGATCCGCAAGTATTTAAAAGTCTAGGAAGGGGAACTCATGAAAAGAAGATATCAGGCGGGGATCATTATGATGTTAATATCAGCCATGATCGCTTCGAATCTGCCTATGACGACAGTGTTTGCTGCAGCCAAAAAACAACAGGTAAAGCAGGAAACAAAGAAATTAGAAGAACAAAGCCGCAAGATGCAGCAGGAGATCAAAGATCTTGATGAGAAAATGATAAAGAGCAATGATGCGTATGAGGCATGTCAAGAGAAGCTTATTTCTGTACAGAAACAGTTAAAGAAGACACAACAGGAATTAAAAGAGGCAAAGGCATCCAAAGAAGATCAGTCAAGGATCATGAGTAAGCGTATTAAGTTTCTATATGAAAATGGAAATATGGCATATATGGAAGTCATTTTTGAAGCAAATAATTTTCAGGAGTTCTTAAAAAGAGCTGATTATGTTTCAAAGATCTCCAAATATGACAGTAACATGTTTCTGCAATTACAGACAACGGAAGATAAGATCCGAATGGCAACGAAGAGTCTGAAACAGGATTATCAAAATACAAAGACTTTGACTGCTAAGGCAAAGACAGAAAAAGAAAAACTGGATCAGGCAGCTGCGAAGAAGAAATCTAAGTTAGCTTCTTACCAGAAACAGTTAGCATCTGATAAAGAGTTACTGGCATGGTTCGAGGCAGAGGAAAAACGACAAGAAGAGATGGATCTTGCATCGGCGAAAGACGGTAATGCAGACAATACGACATCGAAAGCACACTCAGAAAAGAATATGACAGGAAGTACGGCATCAAAGAATACAACATCAAAGGCTACGACCGAAAGCAAGAAAGAAACTACAACGACAACATCGCCAGCAACAACAGTTTCGTCAGGAAATCTGAGCTGGCCGGTACCGTCTTGTCATAGTATTTCATCAGGGTATGGCTACCGAATTCATCCAGTTACAGGAGTCAGAAAACTGCATGCTGGAATTGATATTCCATGTTCAACTGGAACAATGATCGTAGCAGCAGCTTCTGGTACAGTAGTGGATGCTGGATATAATGCATACAATGGCAATTATTTAAAGATCAGCCATGGAAATGGACTGGAAACGATGTATCTGCATTGCTCCAAACTTCTAGTATCCTCAGGGGCAAGAGTGTCAGGAGGACAGACGATCGCAAAATCCGGAGCAACTGGTATGGTATCTGGTGCACATCTGCATTTTGTTGTGAAAAAGAATGGAAATTATGTAAATCCTCAAAATTACTTATAACGTCATTACATAAATAGAAAGGAACTAATTTCATGAAGAAGTTTTCAAAAATACTCGTAGGACTACTTGTTGTCGTATGTATTGTGGAAGGATTTTTTCTTTATCGTGCCTATGCGATCCCAAGTACGACCTTACAGACAGCAAGAAAGATCAATCGGATAGAACAGATCATTGATAAATATTATAAAGGTTCTGTTAAGAAGAGTGAGTTGGAAGATTGTACCTACAAAGGTTTAGTTGCAGGACTGGGAGATGTCTATTCCACGTATTATTCAGAGGATGATTTTAAGGAATTAGAACAATCTACAAGTGGTGTTTATTATGGAGTTGGAATATACCTTACACAGGATATAAAGACAGGGATCATAACAGTTGTGAAACCAGTGAAAGGAAGCCCGGCAGACGGAAGTGGACTGAAAAAAGGGGATATTTTAACAAAAGTAGGAAACTATAAATTAAAAACATCGGATGCACTAGATGATATTGTTAAGAAGATCAAAGGTGCAGAAGGAACGAAAGTTAAATTAACATTTACAAGAAATCAGACATCAAAGACTTATACATTTACAAGACAATCGATTGAGAATCCAACAGTTGAAACAAAGATGTTACAAGATAAAGTCGGATATCTTCAGATCACCGAATTTGATGAAGTAACAGTCAGCCAGTTTCGAAGTGGACTGAAAAGTCTTAAGAAACAAGGTGCAAAGAAATTGATCATAGATCTTAGGGATAATCCTGGCGGTTTACTGACAAGTGTAGTGGATATTGCAGGACAGATTCTTCCAAAAGGAACGATTGTTTATACGGAAGATAAGAATGGTAATAAGAAATATTACAAAGACACAAAGAATGAACAGCTTGATATGCCACTATGCGTGTTAGTTAATGGTAACAGCGCGAGTGCAGCAGAGATCCTTTCTGGTGCGATCAAAGATGATAAAGCCGGAACGCTGGTTGGAGAGACAACATTTGGAAAAGGAATCGTACAGGGATTCTTTGAAGTTGGTGATGGATCTTATGTGAAACTGACTTATTCGTCTTATTACACACCAGCAGGACATAACATCCATAAAAAAGGAATCAAGCCAGATGTCGAAGTAAAAGATAACATGAAGACAAAAGCTGACGAACAATTAAACAAAGCGATTTCTATCTTACAGAAGAAATAAGAATTGTAAAGATAGATATAAAAAAGAAAGTATAGAACATATTACCAAAAGTTCTATGCTTTTTTTGTGCAAATTTACGGATTATGCATTGAATCTTGAAATAGCAGAAAATAATATCTATAATAAAGATAAAATCTGTTTATCAAAGATTTTAATATCCGAAACAGAAATAAAAGGAGGAAAACAAAGATGAGCAAGAAAAATTGCGAGAGCGAAGCACGTAAAAAGATCGCTGCATCCATCGGAGCAACCCCGGAAGAGATTTATTTCACATCAGGAAGAGCAGATGGACACTTAAAAGCTTTAAAAGCTGTAGTGAAAGCATCAAAAAAAGCACGTCCTCATGTGATCATCACGACGATGGAAGATCCAGAAGTATTGGATGAATGTTCCAGATTAGAACGAAAAGACGCAGTTGTGACATATTTAGATCCGATCACAACTGGCCGTGTGGAAGTAGCAATGATCGAAAATGAACTGAAAGAAAACACAGAACTGATCTCAGTGACAGCAGCAAACTGCCAGACAGGAACTTCTGAGCCATTTACAGGAATCGGAACAATGACATCAGAGAAAGGTGTGATCTTCCATACAGATGCAGCATTTGCATTTGGAAAAATGCCGATCAATGTAGAAAGAAGTCATATTGATATGCTGACAGCAGATGCATCTTATTTTGGAGGTCCTGAAAATGCGGGATTTTTATATGTAAGAAAGAGCACAGGAGCTGGAGAATATGTGTCAGAAACTGCATTAAGCGAAGAAACATTAACAGTGATGTCAGATATGGCAGAAAGTTTAGCAGCAAAGGCAACAACATTTATGGAAGAAATCCGTCCAGTCAGAAATCATATGTGTGAACGTATTTTTGCTGAGATTGAAGATGTAGAATTGAATGGACACAAAGATCATCATCTCACCAATCATTTAAATATCAGAATCAAAAATGTATCTGCAGCAGTTGTACAGAAAGCTTTGAAAGAAGAAGGAATTGAAGCAGGAATCGGAACAAATTCTAACATTCTTGCAGCAATCGGAAGAAGTAAAGCTGAAAGTGCAGAATCCGTTTCATTCTCATTGAAAGCAGGAACAACGATGGAAGACGCAGACAAGATCGTTGACAGCTTAAAAGAGATCGTGACAGGAGAAAGAACTGTATTATAAAACAATAAAATCACCTAAAAAAGGAGTCAAACAAATGTTAAATTTACCTATGGATCATATCGGACTTCATTGTTCTGATGTAGAATTAAACGCAAAATGGTATCAGGAAGAATTAGGATTTAAAGTTGCAGGAAAATTCCCTGGAATGGGCGGAAGAAATGTATATTTCCTTGAAAATCCTCAGGATGGAAAAATGTATGAAATCTCTCAGAGAGACCAGCTTCCAGGAGGTGCAACAACAAGAATCGACCATATCGCATATCGCTCATCTGATCTTGAAAAAGATTATGAATATTGCAAAGTAAACGGATATAAGATCGTATCAGACGGAATTGAGACAAGCCTTAACTTCTGGGAAAAAGGATCTCGCTGCTTCAAGATTGAAAGTGCTTGTGGAGAAGTGATTGAAATTTGTCAGAAGATTAAATAGTTTCGATAAGACAAGTTTTAAATAAAGAAACGCTAGTTTAGACAGTTGTTAAAACTAGCGTTTCTTTATTTAATGTGCACCCGGTGGGGAATGTTTCTAAATTTTTTAGGATAAAAAGCGGGAATCCTCGGTAATTCAATTGCCGCAGATGAAAGCGCGTAACCACAGGTTACATTGGAGACTTTAACGTCTCCTCTTTTTTGAATTTTTAAATAGAACACTTGTTCTTTTCTTGGAGATGTGGTACACTATGTGTATGAAGGAAAATTTAATTCATTCCTGATCATAAAAGTAGCTGTGTAACCTCAAAAAGGTAGCAGTAAAGGTGTCATGGACGCACCCAGAATCTGTATGGCGAAGCCATATATATCTGATGCTCGGTAATTCAATTACCGATGTAGTTCACTTCACTGGGTATAATGTCATAAATGGTTGACAAAGCAGAAATAGTAAAGATCAGAAAATCAACAATATCCCATGTTTCAACTTCGTTAAAGAAATTGGAAAACAAAGGACTTGTTGAAAAAATACAAAGTAAAGACAATAAAAAGCATATTGAAATTATTTTGTTAGATAAGGCAGAACTGATCATAGAAGCAGGAC
>OLSI01002315.1_pt1 | contig 10428 bp, 8 predicted proteins | sample 1672661 | NCBI WGS metagenome assembly OLSI01 (sample SAMEA3136711, study PRJEB25190) | human gut metagenome | biome: human gut; feature: human-associated habitat; material: faeces | place: Austria | collected 2013 | reverse complement strand
GCAGCTCGGTCACGGCGCACAGGTCGTCAAAAAAGCGGATGCACTCATCCAGGTTGTTCAGTCGCAGGATCGCCTCATACAGGGCGGTGTTACGTTCATTCTGCTGCATAGCGTAAAGGCGCACAGCGGTGCGCCGACCTCTTTCTTTGTAAAATTTGCATTTGTTCGGTCTTGGCATCTTTTAATATTCTAGCAAATTTGCCCAAACAAGTCAATACACTAAAGTACGAAAGTGTGTTAAAACCGCTTGCATTTAACACCAAAATGTTGTATCATAGAAGCATCAAATGTAAGGGCAATACCGTATAATTCTAAGTGCCGCAGCCGCCGGAGCGGCGCTTAAGCCGTAAGGCGGGAATTATGCAGTGTTGCCTTAGGGAGACTGCCATGCCGACAACATTACTGATTGTGTATCGCGTGCTGGGCACCGTGCTTTTTGCACTGGCCGCAGCCGCCATTGTGGAAAAATACCGCACGGTCCGCGGGGGCGTGCTGCTGCCCGCCCGCGTGCTGGAATGCCGCCGTGCGTCATCCACCAGCAACAGCCGGGGTGCGGGCGGCTACCGCTATCTGGTGGAGCTGTACGCCAACGGTCGGCGGCTGGAGCTGGAGACGAACGACGCCTTCTGGTTCAGGCACGACAAGGACAAGGGTAAGGTGCTGCAGGTCTGGTACAACCCCAACGCCCGCTGTGTGGAGCGCAAAAGCTGGGAGACGGAATTTTTTGCGGCGGTGCTGGCCGTGATCGGCGCGGCGCTGCTGCTGATCCGGTGAGGTGCCTATGAGCTGGATTTTGTATGTGCTGCTGGTGCTGGCCGTGGCGGGGGACATCCTGCTGGCCGTGGTGCTGGCAAAGGTGATGCACAAAAACGACGAACCACAGCAGAAAATTGATACGGCGGATGACTTTGTCCGCGCGGTGACGCCGGTTTTGCAGAGCGAGACCGACCTGCTGGCCGAGCAGCTGCGCGCCATGCAGGGCGAGAGCGCCCGCACAACGACAGCGACGCTGCGGGATTTTTCTGCCGTTCTGGCCGAAAACCAGCGCCAGAACGCCGCCGCCAGCACGGCGCGGCTGGAATCCATTGACCGAGCCGGGGCCGCCCGCCAGAAGGCCGCGAACGATGCCCTGCTGGCCCAGCTGACGATGATGGAAACGCGGCTGAAAAATCTTGAGGACTCCAATGCGACCCGGATGGACAGTGTGCGCGGCGCGCTGGTGCAGGGTCTGAACACGATCCGCGCCGACAACAACAAAAAGCTGGATGAGATCCGCGGCACAGTCGAGGAAAAATTGCAGGACACACTGCAGCAGCGCATCAACGACTCGTTCAAGACGGTCAGTGCCCAGCTTGAGCAGGTCTACAAGGGTCTGGGCGAGATGCAGAATCTGGCTGCCGACGTGGGCAGCTTAAAGCAGGTGCTGTCCGGCGTCAAGACCCGCGGCATCCTGGGCGAGGTGCAGCTCGGCGCGATTTTGGAGCAGATCCTGGCCCCCGGCCAGTACGCCTGCAACGTCGCCACTGTGCCCGGCAGCACGAACCGCGTGGAGTACGCCATCAAGATGCCGGGGCAGAACGGCACGGTCTGGCTGCCCATCGACGCGAAATTCCCGGGCGATACCTACGCGCATTTGCAGGCGGCGCAGGAGCGCGGCGATGCTGCCGCTGTGGCCGCCATGCGCAAGGCGCTGAACAACGTCCTGCGCGCCGAGGCCAGGGACATCCACGACAAGTACATTGAGGTGCCCTACACGACGAGCTTCGGCATCCTGTTCCTGCCGTTTGAGGGGCTGTACGCCGAGGTGGTTTCCAGCGGTGTAACGGAGCTTTTGCAGCGGGATTACCAGATCACGGTGGCCGGGCCGTCCACAATGGCGGCGCTGCTCAACGCCCTGCAGATGGGCTTCCGCACGCTGGCCATCCAGAAGCGCAGCGGCGAGGTCTGGACGATCTTGGGTGCGGTCAAGACCGAGTTTGAAAAGTTCGGCGCGGGTCTGCAGCAGATGCAGCGCCACCTGAACCAGACCGGCTCCGATCTGGAGGAGCTGATCGGCCCCCGCAGCCGCGCCATCACCCGCAAGCTCGAATCCGTCCAGCAGCTTGACCCGGATACGGCCACAGAGCTATTGGGCATTGAGGAATAGGGGAGGAGTCTCCCTGCCGGGCCGTGTGCGGGTATTGCATTGCTAAAAGTTTATAGAGCAGTAGGGGCGGCATATATGCCGCCCGCCACCTTGCGCCGCCGCCCTCTGCCCTTATTTATAGCTTCTTCCAAAATCACATCTTCCGTAGGGGCGGATTCCGTATCCGCCCGCGGCTTTCCCACAAATGGCCATTTGCTATACACGGCAGGGCCGGGCATGCCCGGCCCCTACAGTGTGGTTGTTTGCTTTCCACGCTGTCATTTTTGCCAGAATCCGCTCCCGCAAGGGGGCTTTTTCTATGCCCTCATCCACTTTACAGCGCGGAAAAACTGTGGTATACTGAACGAGTTATTGAATAGTCAACAACATGCGGCGCTGCCGCACGCCCATAAAGGAGTTACTGCCATGATCCGTATTGTTACCGATTCCGCCGCCGATCTGACTGCGGAGCAGCTGTCCGTCCCCGGCATCTTTGTTGTGCCGCTGTCTGTCACCTTTGCAGACGGCACCACCCAGCTCGATGACGGCACGATGACGAAGGATGAATTTTTCGTCCGCCTGGCAGAGGACAGCAAGCTGCCCCGCACCAGCCAGCCCAGCCCGGCCAGCTTTATGCAGGTGTATGAGGATGCCGCCGCAGCGGGGGATGAGGTCCTTGTGATCACCATCGGCCAGAAGTTGTCCGGCACCTACCAGTGCGCGCATCTGGCCGCCGCCGATGTCGGTCTGCAGGTGCATATCGTGGACTCTGAGGCGGCCTCGCAGGCTGAGGCGCTGCTTGTCCGTGAGGCGGTGCGCCTGCGCGATGAGGAGGGCCTGACGGCGGAGGAAATCGCCGCCGTGCTGGAGCAGTTCAAAAAGCGGGTGCGTATCGTCGCCGTAGTGGACAGCCTCAAGCATCTGCAGAAGGGCGGACGACTGCCCGCCGCCGTTGCCATTGTGGGCGGTGCGCTGGGCATCAAGCCGGTGCTGGCCCTGAAGGACGGCGAGATCAAGCTGGTGGACAAGGGCCGTGGACGCCCCGGCGCGCTCGTCGCCATGTTCAAGCAGCTGGACGCGCTCGGCGGTATTGACCCGCGCTACGGCTATACGCTGCTCTACAGCGATAATAAGCAGCTTATTGCACCGGTACACCACTACATGCACCAGAATCTCCAGCTGACCGGCGGCCGGGTGGCCCAGCTTGGCCCCACCATCGGCACCCATGTCGGTCCCGGCGTGGTCGGCGTGGTGTTTGTGGCGAAGGAGTAAACCTGTAAAATATAAAAAAGCAGGGGCGAGCAATGCCCGCCCCTGTAAGTTGAGCTTCTCCATTCGGAGAAGCTTTTTTATTTTCCACTGAAAAACTTATTCAGTGCATACACCCCCAGCACGAGGACGCCGAGGACGAGAAAGATGCCGGCCATACCGGCGCAGAGCATCGAGAGGGTGACGGGAAGAAGTGCGGTTGACATGGGTTGACCTCCTTATACGCAGCTGCTCATAAGGGTCAGGATCAGGCCGCCGGCAATGACCGACGCGATCTGGCCCGAGACGTTGACACTGATCGAGTACATCAGCAGGAAATTCTGGTTGTCCTCAGCCAGGCCCATCTGGTTGACGACGCGCCCGCTCATCGGGAACGCAGAAATGCCTGCCGCGCCGATCATCGGGTTGATTTTTTTGCCCTCGGGCAGGAACAAATTCAACAGCTTGGCGAAGAAAACGCCGCCGGCGGTGTCAAAAATAAACGCGACCAGACCCAGCGCCAGGATCAGCAGTGTGTCGGGCCGGACGAATTTGTCGGCGGTCATCTGGCCCGCCACGGTCAGGCCCAGCACAATCGTGATAAGGTTCGCCAGTACGTTCTGCGCGGTCTCTGACAGGGCGTTCAGCACGCCGCACTCGCGCAGCAGGTTGCCGAACATGAGGAAACCGACCAGCGCTACACTGGCGGGCGCGACAAGCCCGGCCAGCATAGTGACCACAATCGGGAACAAAATTTTGGTGGTTTTGCTGACGCTGCCCTTCTGGTACGGCATCCGAATCAGCCGCTCTTTTTTGGTCGTGCACAGGCGGATGACCGGCGGCTGCACGATGGGCACAAGCGCCATGTAGCTGTACGCCGCGACCATGATGGCACCCAGGTATTTGCTGCCCAGGGTGTTCGCCACGAAGATAGCCGTCGGGCCGTCCGCCGCGCCGATGACCGCGATGGACGCCGCGTCGGGCAGGTCAAAGAACAGCCCCGCCAGCACGAGTGTGACAAAAATGCCGAACTGCGCCGCCGCACCGAACAGCATGAGCCACGGCTTTTCCAGCAGCGGGCCGAAGTCGATCATGGCGCCGATGCCGATGAAAAGCAGCAGCGGGAACAGCTCATTAGACATACCGGCGTCAAAAAGCGCGCTGATGGGGCCGACGGTAGTCCCCTGCGTGATGGCCCCGGACAGCGGCAGATTGACAAGGATCGCGCCGAAGCCCATAGGCAGCAAGAGACTCGGCTCCATCTTTTTGGCGATGGCCAGGTAAATCAGCAGGCCGCCGATGACCCACATGACCACCATCTGCCATGTGAGATTGCCGAAGTTGGCGAACAACCCGGCGAAGGTTTGCAGAAATTGCATGTATGATACCTCCCGTTTGTGGGCGGCAGGGTACAAAAAAAGACCCCTGCCGCAGAAAAGTCTGCGGCAAAAGTCTCAGTGTTCACAGTATGCCCCGGGGCGGCAGGCCACCCGTGGTGACGAAGCGATACGGCGCGCGGCAGGGGCGCGTCCCTTACTCCCTTTTACCTTGAGGGTATTATAACGCGGAAAAGGGGATTTTGCAAGAGAAATTTTGGAGGGATGCGGGGTGAAAAGGGGTGTAAAGCGGAAAAGGGCGTTGGCGTAAGGCTGCGGGCCGGGCATGCCCGGCCCCTACAGACTGCTATAAATGGGTGTGGCCGAGAGGGGCAAGGGAGGCACCCGTCCCCGGATTAGTAGACAGAAAAATACCCCACATGCTCCGGGTGGTTGTCCTCGACCAGTACGGTAAAGCCGCCGGGGTTGACCTCGGTGTTCTTGCCGAAGGCTTCCTCGGCAATCAGATGCGGGCCGCGGTTCAGGATGATCTCCGCCGTCTGGACAACGCCGACGCGGCGGTAGTGGAGAATATCCCCCTCGGCACGGACGATCTCGAGCCGCCCGCCGTCAAAGGCGTCGCAGCTGCGGCGCAGGGCGGCCAGCGTCTTGATCGGGCCGCGCAGCCGCTGCTCGGTGGAGTTCCAGTCAAAGAACGCACGGTTGAACGGGTCGCGGTAGCCCTGCATGGCGATCTCGTCGCCGTAGTAGACGCAGGGCACGCCGGGCAGCGTGAAGATCATCGCGTAGCCCAGCAGTTCCCTGCGGATGGCTTCGTCCATCTGGCCGGAGGGAATGACCCGCTTGCTCTGCCAGTAGCGGTCGTGGCCGTTGCAGGGCTCGCCCGCAATCGCCGTGATGGCGCGCTCGGTGTCGTGGGTGGACAGGAAATTCATCGCACAGTTCAGCGCCGGGGCAGGGTAGTGCTCGCAGATCTGCATCAAAGCGTCGGCCACGGCGGTGACGTCCGCGCCGTGCAGGTAATCCAGCGTGGCGCTGCGGAACGGGTAGTTCATCACGGCGTCCAGACCGTGCCCGCGCAGGTAGGTGCGGCGGCGGCCAAAGGCCTCCTTCGTCGTCGCATCTTCCCACACTTCGCCCAGCAGCAGCTTGTCCTCGCCGTGGGATTTGACGGCAGCGCGAATTTTTTCAATAAAATCGTCGGGCAGCTCGTCGGCTACGTCCAGCCGGAAGCCGGACGCGCCCAGATTCAGCCAGGTGTCAATGACGCCGCCCTTGCCGCAGATAAATTCCACGTAGGAGGGGGATTCCTCCTGCACCTCGGGCAGCGTCTCAAAGCCCCACCAGCTGCGGTAGCCGCAGGGATAGCCCGAGTCAAAGTCGTACCAGCTGCGGTAGGGAGAGCTGCGGTCCCGGTACGCGCCGCCCGGGCCGTATCGGCCCTCGCGGTTGAAGTAGCGGGAATCCGACCCCGTGTGGCTGAACACGCCGTCCAGGATGATGCGGATGCCCTCCTTGGCGGCGGCGGCGCACAGGGCGCTGAACTCCTCGTTCGTGCCCAGCAGCGGGTCGGCCTTGAGGTAGTCCGCCGTGTTGTAGCGGTGGTTGGCGTGGGCTTCAAAAATCGGGTTCAGGTAGATGCAGGTCACACCTAAATCGCGCAGGTACGGAAGCTTTTGTTGGATCCCCGCGAAGTCGCCGCCGTAATAGTCCATGTTCAGGTAGCCCTCGTTCTGCTCGGTGGGCCAGAAATACGGCTCGCCGGTCTTGTCAGCGCGGTAGATGCGGTCTGCAAACGGCATCGTTTTGTTAGGCTTTCCCTCGCAGAAGCGGTCCGGGAAAATCTGATACATTGTGCCGTTTTTCAGCCAGTCGGGCGTCTTGAAGTCCGGCTCGTAGACCGTCAGCTGCCAGTCCTGACCGTCAGTCCAGCTGAGCACACCCTCACCGCCCGGCGTGCGGTAGATGCGGCGGAAGTCGGTGTAGAGGTCAAAGTGATAAAAGTACAGCCCCGAGGTCGTCGGCGTGACGGTCAGCGCGAAGTGGTTGACCTTGGGTGTCTGGCCCGTGAACTCCATGCGGTAGTGGACGGGGTCCTCGCAGTCTTTCGTCAGCACCAGATGCGGGTCAACGTAGCCGAGGTCCTCCGGCACGGTCAGGTTGAAGGTCACAGGCTGACCGGCCTTCACCGCCCCGAACGGGGATTTACAGGTGAGGTCGAGGCTGTTGTAGAATGTGTGGGACATGGAAGTCTCCCCTTTACGTTAGCGTAAAGCCTTCTCCCCTGGGGGAGAAGGTGGCCCGGAGGGCCGGATGAGGGGAGAGCCTGCCGCTATGGCCCGGCAAAAGGGCGGCAGGGCAGACTTGGCCCTCATCAGTCACCTTCGGTGACAGCTTCCCACGATGGGGAAGCCTGCACAAAAAAGCCGTGCCCCGAACAGGGCACGGCAAAAATCAGATAACCAGATTATTTGACGGGAGTAGCGCCCCAGATGTCACGCGCATAGTCCATGATGGAACGGTCTGCGCTGAAGATGCCTGCGTTGGAGATGTTCTTCAGGCTCATGTGGTTCCACTTCTGCTTGTCGCGGTACAGCTCCTGCAGGTCGTGCTGGGCACGGCGGTAGTCCTTGAAGTCCGCCATGACCATGTACGGGTCGGAGTTGCGCAGGTTGCTGGTGACCTCGTTGAAGTTTTCGCCGTTCCAGCCCTTCTCCAGGAAGTCCAGAACTGCCATCGCGGTGTTGTCGCCGTTGATGAAGGCATTCGGGTGGTAGCCCATGCCCTTCAGCGCGTTGACCTCGGGGGTCAGCATACCGAAGATGATCTCGTTCTCATGGCCGGCAGCGTCGGCGATCTCAACGTTCGCGCCGTCCAGCGTGCCCAGCGTGATCGCGCCGTTCAGCATGAACTTCATGTTGCCGGTGCCGGATGCCTCGGTGCCGGCCAGAGAGATCTGCTCAGAGACCTCGGAGGCGGGCATCAGGCGCTCGGACAGGCTGACGCAGTAGTCCTCGAGGTAGACGATGCGCAGCTTGCCGCGGACAGCGGGATCCTCGTCGATCAGCTTGCCCAGCTTGCAGATCATGCGGATCATCTGCTTGGCCATGTAGTAGCCGGGGGCGGCCTTGGCACCGAAGATGTAGGTCTTGGGGGTGAACTCGGCGTTGGGGTTGTTCTTCAGGTACAGGTACTCGGCAGCGATGTTCAGCGCGTTCAGGTGCTGGCGCTTGTACTCGTGCATACGCTTGACCTGGCAGTCAAAGATAGAATCAGGGTCAATGACCTGGCCGGTGGCCTTCTGCAGGTAGTTGGCAAAGTTGGCCTTGTTCTCACGCTTGACCTTGGCGGCGGCAGCCTGCACGGTCTTGTCGTCCACGAACTTCTCCAGCTTCTTCAGCTCGGAGGCGTCGGTCTTGAAGCCGTCACCGATGGTCTCCTCCAGCAGATGGGTCAGGCCCGGGTTGGAGCAGAGCAGCCAGCGGCGGTAGGCGATGCCGTTCGTGACGTTCTTGAATGCCTGCGGCTTGTACAGGAAGTAATCATGGAAAACGCTGTCCTTGATGATCTCACTGTGCAGCTTGGAAACGCCGTTGATGGCGTGGCAGGTGTAGGCGCAGATGTTGGCGGTGCGGACCTGGTTGTCGCCGATGATCGCCATATAGTCGATCTTGCCCTGGTCGCCGGGGAAGGCCTTGGCCAGGTCGGCGCGGCAGCGGCGGTCCATCTCGCAGACGATCTGCCAGATGCGGGGCAGGGTGTTGCGGAAGATGTCCGCGTTCCACTTCTCCAGTGCCTCGCTCATGACGGTGTGATTGGTGTAGGCAAAGACCTTGCGGCAGATGTCGAAGGCAGCGTCCCACTCGTAGCTGCACTCATCCAGCAGGATGCGCATCATCTCGGGGATGGCGACGGTGGGGTGGGTATCGTTCAGCTGGATGGCGACCTTGTCGGCCAGGTTGTCCAGCGTGCCGTACTGGTTCAGGTGGTTCTGCAGGATGTCTGCGATGGAGGCGGCAGAGAAGAAGTACTGCTGGCGCAGGCGCAGGATCTTGCCCTCGGTATGGTTGTCGTTGGGGTAGAGGATCTTGGAGATCAGCTCGGCAGAGGCAGACTGGCTGATAGCCGTGTTGTAGTTGCCGGCGTTGAAACTGCTCATATCAAAGCTGGGGGCCTTAGCCTGCCACAGACGCAGCTTGGAAACACCGTTGGAGCCGTAACCGGCGACATACATATCGTTGGGCACGGCGATGACAGCCCCGTCGGGGATCTCTTCCAAAGAGGTGGTTTTGCCGGCGTAGATGCCCATGGGCTCGTAGTGGATGGAGCCGGCGTTCACCAGGTGGGTGTTGTTTTCGGCGTTATAGGTTTCCATGTAAGTGATGTGCTGGAAGAAGTTGGCGTCATCCTCCCCTTCCTCCACAGCAACGTTGGGGGTGAGATAGTCGGTGTAAGGGACAATCTCCAAGGTGATGCCCTGGGCGGCCAGGGTGTCCACGACCTGCTCCAGAATCTCCTGGTGGGGGGCAGGGGTGGCGCCAACCCTCAGGGTAACCGTTTCGCCGGATGTCTCAGTCTGAGGGGTGTTTTCATCGGCGGGGTCCTCAGCGGGGGTGCCGCCGCAGGCGGCCAGGCCCAGGCACAGGGTCAGCGCCATGGCCAGTGCAAGAAGCTTCTTCATGGGATGGGTTCCTCCTTAAAATAAAATGAAAGAATTTATCTCAGACGCTTGTCCAACTTGGTGGACAGCCAACTGAACAGGGATTGGATGATCTGGACCAAGACGATGATGAAGATCACGGTCACCCACATCATCTCTGGAACCCGCCGCTGATAGCCGTAGCGGATGGCCAAGTCGCCCAGACCGCCGGCTCCCACCGCGCCGGCGATGGCGGTGTAGCCCAAGATGGTGATGATGGAGATGGAGGCCCCCAGGATCAGGGAGGGGACTGCCTCAGGCAGATAGACTTTCCAGACGATCTGCAGCCGGGAGGCCCCCATGGATTGGGCGGCCTCCACCACACCGGCGTCCACCTCGGCCAGGGAGGTCTCCACCATACGGGCGATAAAGGGGGCGGCGGAGACCACCAGGGGGACAATGGCCCCAGGGACCCCCATCTTGGTGCCCACAATGAGCTTGGTGAAGTCCATGATGGCGATCATCAAAATGATAAAGGGGAGGGAGCGGCCCACGTTGATGATCCAGCCCAGCACCCGGTTGAACCATTTGTGGGGCCAAATGCCATGGGGCTGGGTGATACTCAGGAGAACCCCCAAGGGCAGGCCGATGAGATAGGCAAAAACGGTGGAAAGGCCCACCATAATCAAGGTGTCACGGGTGCCCTCCAGCAGCAGGGTGCCGTACTCGGCCCAGAAAGCGGACAGGGATTCAAGCATGGCCGGTTACCTCCTCTACGGTGATGTCTGGCTGGCTCTGGATGTAGCGCAGCGCCTTGGCGGCCTCCTCGGGCTCCTTGGGCAGGCCCAGGAGCATGGTGCCGAAGGCCTTGCCCTCGATGTTCCGGGTGTCTGCCCCCAGAATGTTGACCTTCACCCCGCAGTCAATGGCCAGGGAGGCGATGAGGGGCTCGTAGGAGGAGCCGCCGTTGAAGGCCACACGGATGACCCGGGAGGGGGGCAGCCGGTCGATCTGCACCCCGTTGGGGTAGACCAGCTGGCGGCCGATGTCTGTCTTGGGCTGGGAGAAGATCTCCGCCA
>OLSI01002312.1_pt1 | contig 10446 bp, 9 predicted proteins | sample 1672661 | NCBI WGS metagenome assembly OLSI01 (sample SAMEA3136711, study PRJEB25190) | human gut metagenome | biome: human gut; feature: human-associated habitat; material: faeces | place: Austria | collected 2013 | reverse complement strand
AAATTATCTGCCCATTTCGATATATGCCGGCCTGTTCTCGCTTAATTTAATATTTGATTTTCCGTAAATTTCCATTTGAAGCTCGTATGCGTCCTTTGGAATATCGGCAAGCCAAATCCAATTGCCCGGAGCGGCTGAGAATCTTGAACCGCCCTTACAGTTTTCAACAGCAGGAACATTCTTGGTTTTCATTTCGTAATCAAGCCAGCCGTCCCTAAGCGCCGTATTGCCAATAGAGATAAGCTCCTTTTTATTGTAGCCCGTATATACATATCCTGCAAGCTGATTAACGGTTTTAACCGTATCAACTGTGCCGCTCTTTTTCACTTTATTAAGAATTGCGTTGAGAACGGTCTTTTGCCTGTTTGCCCTTGCGCCGTCAGAGTCAATATGCCTGATTCTGCAATATGCAAGTGCCTGCTTACCGTTTAACTTCATTGTTCCCTCAGTTCCATCAAACGTCTGCTTGATAGTAACATTGCCGTAAACTCTCGGATGATTGTTAATTTCATTAATCTCGGCAGAGGTAATCTTGATTGGTACACCGCCGAGTGCGTCAATAATCTTAGGGAATGAATTGAAGTTTACAACCGCATAGTTGTTAATAGCGATTTTATAATATCTTTCAATAGTGTTGATATAGCATTTCATACCGCCCATTGACGCCGCAGCATTGATTTTGCCGTACTGACCCTTGCCGTCAACCTCAAAATAAACGTAAAGGTCACGCAAAACAGAGGTGAGATGAATTTCCTTAGTATCAACGTTAATACTTGCAATAATTGCCGAGTCTGCACGGGAAGTGTCGGTTATCTTTTCATCCCTTGTATCCTCGCCGATAAGAAGAATGTTGAGAACGTGAGTTGAGCTTACAGGGTCGCCGTTTTGATACCATTGCTTGAGGTATTCCTTATAGCTGTATACGTCGCCTGCACTTGCCTCCTCAATAGTAGGGAAGTTCTCTTTAAGAAAGTCCATACCGTTATAGTAGGTGCTCATTTCATAATCGGTTCCGCCTTTATTATCATCCGTAACCTTATTAAGCATATTATTTGCATAAAAAATCGCAAACACACCTGCCGCAACAATCATTACAAGAAGAACTACTATAATTGAAATTATTGCCTTGCCCTTTTTCGTCTTGGAAAATTTAACCTTTTCCTCTTTTTTAGGCTCCTCTGCCTTTTGCGGCAAGGTTACTTCTCCGCCTGCAAGGGAAAAAAGGTCAACCATACCGTTATTTTCCTGAGGCTCGGCTTGCGATTGATTGATTGATGCAACACTTTCGTTTTCCTCAACCTCATCGGTATCGGTAAAACCGTTTTTTTCCTCCTCAATGGTAGGAATAACAATATCAGCCGTGTCACCCTTAGCGGTGTTTTCCTCTTTTTCAATGAAAACCTCGGTTTTTGTAGGCTTGTCCTCGGCAACGCTTACCTTAACCTCAGGCTGTTGCACTTTTATATCATCTTTAAGCTCAGGCTCTGCCTCAATTTTCTTTTCAGGCTCTGCTTGCTTGTATGTTTGAGCTGAGACTTGCGCCTCGGTATTGGCCTGCTCTCTGTTTTCGCTCTCTCTGCGCCTTTTGACTTCAGAGAGTATATCGTCAATACTGTAGGATTCTTTCTCCAACGCATTCACTCCTCTTTTTCAAACTAAAAACTTTTGACATTATATATCATATCTTATTAAAATACTATAGCTAAATTGTAAAAATTGATTTTTTGCACTTTTAATAGACATATTTAGATATGATTATCTATTATTCGTCGCCGTTTTCCTGTTCTTCGCCTGCGTTTTCGACATTTTCGGTATCTTCTGTCTCAATTTCGTCTTCCTCAAAGCGGTCAACAACACTGATTGTAGCAAGCTTTTCGCCCTCGTTTACTCTCATTACCTTAACACCCTTTGCAGGTCTTTGGAATGTAGAAATTTGGTCAACAGGCATACGAATAATAATTCCGTCGGTGGAAATCATAACAACGTCATTTTCTTCCGTAACAGCGGCAATATTAGCAACCTTGCCGAACTTTTCAACCCTGTAGTTAAGAAGTCCCTTACCGCCTCTTGACTGAACACGGTAATCGGAAAATTCACTCTTACGTCCGTATCCTGTTTCAGATACAGTAAGAAGCTTAACTCCCTCGTGCTCTGCAACAAAGCCAACAACATAGTCGCCCTCACTTAATGTGATTGCCTTAACACCTCTTGCCGTTCTGCCGATAAGCCTTGCGTCGCTTTCCTCAAAGCAAATGCTCATTCCGTCGTGAGTTGCGGCAACAAGCTTTCTGTTTCCGTCTGTAATATCAACCCAGCAAAGCTCATCGCCCTCGTCAAGATTGATAGCAATAATGCCGTTTTTCCTGATATGGTCATATTGGTCAAGAGCAGTCCTCTTGATAATGCCGTTTTTAGTCATCATACAAAGGAATGAACGCTCCTCGTCCTTAGGCACTCTAACCATGGCAGTAATCTGCTCGCCTTGTTCAATAGGAAGAATGTTTACAACATTCATACCCTTGCCCGTTCTTGACGATTCCGGAATTTCATATCCTTTCATTTTAAATACTTTACCCTTGTTGGTGAAAAGCATAATAAAATCGTGAGTAGAGCAGGCAAACATTGTTTTTGCAACGTCCTCTTCTCTTCTGCTCATACCCGAAACCCCTCGGCCGCCTTAAAGGAGCGCGTCTGGCAGTGGGGCAGCATGAAGGAACCCGCCTGGCTCGTCGAGAGCCTCTGCGGCGGCAAGTTCGACCCGCACCACTTCACCGATTATTTAAAGAAGAAATACACCGAGCTGTACGAGCTGTAAAGCCGTCAGCTTCCCGGGTCGATGCAAGCATCGACCCCTACACCGTAGGGGCGGATTCCATATCCGCCCGTAGCCGTTCGCCCTGCCTCCCCCCTTGCGGGCCATGCGTAGGGCGGGGTGCCCCCACCCCGCCTACGTTCTCCGCTATACCGCACAAAAAATCCCGTCGGATGCCCTTTTCCGGCGGGATTTTTTCAGCACAACACGCTGTCCGGGAAATTCAGGCAGGTGTACAGGTACCGCAGCGCCTCGTCCATCGTGTCAAACTCGCCGCCGTCTACCTCGTTGGGGCTGGCGGCGATGGTCGACTTGTCAAACGGGATGCCGTTCTCCCTGCGCCATTCGTCCACCTGCAGCGCTATGTCATTGGCATAGCCCGGGCGGTCCTGCCTGCTGCCGTCAGCGTCAATGTAAACGCAGGCGCCGTACTTTTTCCGGTCCGGCAGGCGCACCAGCTCGGCCAGCGTGTAGTAGTCGCGGTCAAAGTAAAAGAGCATCTGCCCGCGGTAGGCGGCGATCTCCGCCGCGCTTTCCTCGCGGTTCGTGATCTGGGGCACGGTGTCCACCAGCCGGTGCAGCTCGTCCAGCAGTGCGTCGCCATCCTCAGGGTAGGCATCCGTGCCCTTGGCAGCAGCGATTTCCCCAAAGCAGTAGGCCTGCCAGTGGGGCGGGCATTTGCCCAGCTTGGCACGCTCAATGTAGTAGAGCAGGTCAGCGCGGTAGGAGGCCGCGAGTGCGTTCAGACTTTGTTTTTTCATAGCTTGTAGGCCTTTCATTTTGTATCATTTATGGTGTCCGTTTCTCGGAACACCCTCATCTTACCATAACCGTTTGTCGAATCCTGCCGCATTATAAGACCGAACGCCGTTTTATTTTAGGGACAGCTGTTTTCCGCTGTCGAAAAAACAGCAGGCACGCAAAAATCGCGTACCTGCTGTCTTTTTTGTTATTATTTTACGGGCTGCCCCTGTGCGCACAGCACTGCGTCCAGCGCCGTCAGCTTATCCGGCACACCGCCCAGCTCCATACCGGGGAAATCCGTCTCCACCCCCGCGGACGCCAGCTCATCGGCACAGGCCGCGGGGTCGGCACAAATCGCCTGTGCTTCGGCCAGGATGCCCGGCCAGTTCAGCGCCAGCCGCTCCTGCGCGTCGCCGCTCAGCCCGGCCCGCCAGGTATCCGCTGTACCATCCTCAAACTCCGACGCGCTCAGGTACTCCACCAGCACCGCCGCGGCCCGGGCTGTTTTCAGGCTGCAGCCTGCCGTGTCCGCGCCGAAATCCACCAGCCCATCCAGCACGGCAAGCTGCTCGGTCCGGCTGCCTGCGTGCCCGGTGCCCGCTTCGGACGATACCGCCTGCACCGCGGACGCCGCCTCCGGCACCGCCGGGGCCGCGCACCCGGCCAGCAGGGCGGCCCCCGCTAAGAGAATCGCTAACCTACGCATACCAACGCCCCCAATCCTACCTTATATTATTCACAGCAGGCGTGGCGTGTTTCCTGCTTGCAGCAGTCGCCGCAGCTTTGGCGGCGGATATAGTTTTGAATGTCGTCAAAAATCGGCATCAGCGCCTCGCCGTTTTCGGTCAGGCGGTACTCGACCCGGGGCGGGACCTCGTTGTAGTCGATGCGCTGCACCAGCCCGTCCGCGGCCAGCTCCTTCAACTGGTTCGACAGCATCTTGTGGGTCACGCCGTCCAGCAGCTTGCGCAGCTCACCGTAGCGCAGCGTACCGTGTGCGCCCACCATGAATAAAATGCGCATCTTCCACTTGCCGCTGATCTGGTCCATGACCTGCTCCATCCTGTCACAGCCCACATCCGCATAGCGGCAGTTACAGTGTTCGTTCGGGTGCATTGCTCACACTCTCCTTTTGGGTAGCGGTTTCTAAAAAGTGCGTACTTGTCAAAAGTGCCTATTTGAATATACTAAGTATAGGGTATTTTCCCCGCGTTTGCAACTTGTTTCTTGGGAATGTTTGCGGTAATATAGTTGTGTATGATTATAAGGTAGGGCAGCCTGACCTCACCCCGCCCTACAATATTCACCGCCGAATGTGCGGAAAATCACCCAAGAGGAGAAAACAACTTATGTACGATGATTTAGTAGAGTTTCTGCAGGAGTCCGTCACCCCGTTCCACGCTGCTGCCACCGCCGAAAGCTGGCTGTGCGCAGCCGGCTTCACCCGGCTGGAGGAGGCCGACTACTGGAACCTTGAGCCGGGCAAGGGCTACTACACGACCCGCAACGGCTCGTCCGTTGTGGCGTGGCGCGTGCCGCAGCACGCCATCGGTGGTTGGCGCATCGTGGCCAGCCACAGCGACTCCCCGTCGTGGAAGATCAAGGCCGACACCGTTGAAAACGACGGCTGCCGCCGCCTGAGCGTCGAGGGCTACGGCGGGATGATCATGTCCACCTGGCTGGACCGCCCGCTGACCGTCGGCGGGCGCGCCCTCGTCAAGACCGAGGACGGCATCGAGAGCCGCCTTGTGTACCTTGACCGCGACCTGCTCGTCATCCCGTCGCTGGCCATCCACTTTCAGCGGGACATCAACAAGGGCCACACCTTCAACCCGCAGGTCGATATGCAGCCGCTGTGGGGCCCCGCGGGCAGCCGCACCCTGACCGACCTCATCGCCGAGTCCCTCGGCGTGGAGGCCGCCGACATTCTGGACAGCGATCTGCAGCTCGTCACCCGCCAGGCCCCGACCCAGATCGGCCCCGACGGTGAATTTTTCATGGCCCCGCGCATTGACGATCTAGAGTGCGCCGCCACGACGCTGCTGGGCTTTCTGGATGCGTCCGGGGAGACCGACAGCGCCTGCGCCCCGGTCTGGGCGATGTTCGACAACGAGGAGGTCGGTTCCTCGAGCCGGATGGGTGCCGCGAGCAGCTACCTGCGGGACGTGCTGGACCGCATCCTTGAGGCCGTGCCCCACAGCGCACAGGCCAGCCACCGCGCCATGGCCAACAGCTTTATGCTGAGCGCCGACAACGCCCACGCGACCCACCCGAACTTCCCGCAGAAGTCCGACCCCTGTGCGCCCGTGCGGCTGGGCGGCGGCGTGGTGCTCAAGTACAACGCCAGCCAGAAGTACACGACGAACGCCGTCAGCGGCGCGATCTTCCGCGCCATCTGCCGGAAGGCCGACGTGCCGGTGCAGGTGTTCACGAACCGCGCCGACGAGGCCGGCGGCAGCACGCTGGGCAATTTGCAGAGCCACACGCTGCCTATCCCGATGGCAGACATCGGCTGCGCCCAGTTCGCGATGCACAGTGCCGTCGAGACGGCCAGCGTCGCCGACGCCGAGGCCATGACAAAGGCCGTGGCCGCCTTCTACCGTGTCCATCTGCGTGCCCTTGGCGACGGCACCTACACGCTGGAATGAGCACGGGACGCTACGCGCCCAGCCCCAGCGGGCGGATGCACCTGGGCAACCTGATGTGCTGCCTGCTGGCCTGGCTGAGCGCCAAAAGCAAGGGCGGGCAGGTGCTGCTGCGCATTGAGGATCTGGATACCCAGCGCTGCCCCCGCAGCTATGCGGACGCCATTGTGGACGATTTGGCGTGGCTCGGCCTTGCCGCCGACGGCCCGACGCCGCCGGTCTACCAGAGTGACCGCAGCGAAATTTATCAGCGGTACTTCGACGAATTGTCCCGCCGTGGGCTGGTCTATCCCTGCTTTTGCAGCCGCAGTCAGCTGCACGCGGCCAGCGCGCCCCACCGCAGCGACGGGCAGGTCATCTACGCCGGGACCTGCCGCGGCCTGACGCCCGCTGAAATTGCCGAGCGCTCCAAGACCCGCGCCCCCGCCTGGCGCGTGCAGGTGCCCGACGAGGTCATCGCCTTTGAGGACGGCCACATAGGGCACTATGAAGAAAACCTTGCCCGCGACTGCGGGGATTTTTTCCTGCGGCGGGCCGACGGTGTGTTTGCCTACCAGCTGGCCGTCGTTGTGGACGACGCGCTGATGGGCGTCGATGAGGTCGTGCGCGGCAGCGACCTCTTGTCCAGCACACCGCGCCAGCTCTGGCTTTACCGGGAGCTGGGTCTGACCCCGCCGAAATTTTACCATCTGCCGCTGCTTTTGGCCTCCGATGGCCGCCGCCTCTCAAAGCGTGACGGCGACCAGAGTCTCGAGAACCTGCGGGAGAAATACACCCCCGAGGAGATCATCGGCAAGCTGGCCTTTGCCTGCGGCCTGCAAGCCTCCCCCGCGCCTACAACGCCCCAGGCCCTGGCCCGCACCTTCGATTGGTCCCAGGTCCCGAAAAACGACATCGTTCTGCCGGAAAATCTGTTTTAATAAGATAAAAGGCTTCCCCCTCGGGGGAAGCTGTCACCGAAGGTGACTGATGAGGGCAGACCCCGCCAACGCCACCCGCTCACGGGCAGTATCCGTCAGCTCTCCCCTCATCCGGCGCTCCGCGCCACCTTCCCCCTCGGGGGGAAGGCTTTCTCTGCACTACCAAAAAAGGAGTATCCCCATGCAACGCTACGAAATCACCGGCATGAGCTGCGCGGCCTGCGCAAGCCATGTGGAAAAAGCCGTTGCGGCGGTGCCGGGTGTGGCATCCGTCGCCGTAAGCCTGCTGACCAACTCGATGCAGGTAGACTACGCCCCCGACGCCGACCCCGATGCCACGGCACGGCGCATCCTCCGCGCCGTGGACGCCGCGGGGTACGGCGCGTCCCTCGCCTCCGCCGAGAGCGAAAGCGCCGAGCTCGAGGACACCGAGACTCCCAAGCTCAAAAAGCGCCTGATTGCCAGCCTCTGCTTCCTTGTGCCGCTTATGTACGTCTCGATGGGCCACATGATCGGCCTGCCGCTGGGCAGTGTGTTCCACGGCGGCGGCTGGCACGCCATCCTGTACGCGGGCACCCAGCTGGTGCTGACCCTGCCCGTCTGCTGGATCAACCGCGCGTTCTTCCTCTCGGGCTGGAAGGGCATCAAGACCCGCGCGCCCGGCATGGATACCCTCGTCGCCCTCGGCGCTGGCGCGTCGCTGGCCTACGGCGTGTTCGCCATCGTCATGATCTGCATCGGCCTGTCCACCGGCAACGACGACCTGGTCATGCAGTACCGCCACGACCTCTATTTTGAGTCGGCGGCCATGATTTTAACGCTCATCACCGTCGGCAAAACGCTGGAAGCCTACAGCAAGGGTAAGACCACCGACGCACTGAAAAGCCTGATGAAGCTGGCCCCCCAGACCGCCTGCGTCCTGCGCGGCGGCGAGCAGGTCACAGTCCCGGTCAGTGAGGTCAACGTCGGCGACCTCTTTTTAGTCCGCCCCGGTGAGAGCATCCCCGTGGACGGCACCGTCACCGAGGGCATCTCCACTGTCAACGAGGCCGCCCTGACCGGCGAGAGTATGCCGGTGGACAAGTTCCCCGGCTCCCCCGTCAGCGCCGCGACCATCAACCAGAACGGTGCGCTGACCTGCCGTGCCGAGCGCGTCGGCCAGGACACGACGCTGTCCCAGGTCATCCGCCTGGTGCGCGACGCCGCCGCGACGAAGGCCCCGCTGGCCAAGACCGCGGACAGGGTCTCCGGCATCTTCGTGCCCACCGTCATCTGTATCGCCGCGGCCACGTTTGTCATCTGGCTGCTGCTGGGCCAGACCTTTACATTTGCACTGGCCCGCGGCATCAGCGTGCTGGTCATCAGCTGCCCCTGCGCCCTGGGCCTGGCGACGCCCGTCGCCATCATGGTCGGCAGCGGCGTGGGTGCCAAAAACGGCATCCTGTTCAAGACCGCCGCCAGCCTCGAAACCACCGGCTACACCGACGCCGTGCTGCTGGATAAGACCGGCACCGTCACCACCGGTGAGCCCAACGTTGTAAAAATCTTCGGCACCCGCAACGTGCCCGAGAAATTTCTGCTCAGCATGGCCGCCGGTCTGGAGCTGCGCAGTGAGCACCCGCTGGCCCGTGCCATCCTGCAGCGCGCCGAGAAGGACCATCTCTCCTACGCCACTGTGACCGACTTTGAGGCCGTACCCGGCAAGGGTCTGCGCGGCAAGGTCGCGGGCAAGGTCATTGCGGGCGGCAATGCCGATTTCATCCGCGAGACCTGCGCCCTGCCCGACGACCTGCAGCAGGCGGGCGATGAGATGAGCGCCGACGGCATCACGCCGCTCTACTTCTCGCTGGCCGGTAAGGCCGCAGGCGTCATCGGCGTGTCCGACGTTGTGAAGGAGTCCTCCGCCGCCGCCATCGCCCAGATGCAAACTCTCGGCCTGCAGGTCGTGATGCTGACCGGCGACAACGCCGCCACGGCCCGCCACATCGGCGCGGCTGTCGGCCTCGACGCCGACCATGTCATTGCGGGCGTCCTGCCCGCGGGCAAGGAAGCCGAGGTCCGCGCCGCCGATCACCTGGATCCCCTGTGCCAGCGCATAAGAGGTGGCAAGCACATCGGCTCCTGCAAATTTTCTGTCAGAGAGTATCACCGCATCGTCAGCACCCATCGTATAAGCATCGCGCATCATTTCCTCTGCCTGCGGCGGTCCCATCGTCAGTACCGTTACGGTTCCTCCCACTTTTTCACGGATCTGAAGGGCTGTCTCCAGCGCAAACAGATCGTACGGATTCGTCCTGGTCTCCCCGGACATTCTTTTCATGGCACCGGTTTCCGGGTCAATATCTACTTTGGAACTGGCCGGTACCTGTTTCATACATACTACGATTTTCATACTTTCTACTTCTTTCTTCACTTTCTCGCTTCAACGCTTTAAACGGTTGTATCATTATAACATTATACGGTTGAATTGTCGAGGCTTTTGTGGCAATTTGCACAGACTTCGCACAAATAGAATCTTATTTCACTTTTTTACTAGCCATAAATCACCCCGGCAGATATCCGCATCTGCCATGACGCATTTTTTCTTTACATAGAAGTACTTTTCTGCAAAAAAATTCCCGGACAGATCTTCCTTTTTCAGGTTTCTCTTCTGTCCGAGAATTTTCATTCTTAATGTTATGTAAACTATTTTTATTATCTTTAATTGTATTATGTTTTATTTTTCCTGAAAGAACTCGATCTCTTCTCCCACCGGTCCGTTGCAGAAAGCCACACGAACCGGAAATTCCGGTTGGGACGGAATCACGATGTCTTTTGGCTCTACGGTGATCGGATATCCTGCCTCACGGACTGCCTTCACGCATCCATCCACATCATCCGTCTTCAATGCAAAATGCCGGATGCTTCCCTGGGGCAGCTGTCCCTCGGCATCGGTAAATACTTCCACAAGTCCTGCGCCTGTATCAAACATGAAACCTGCCAGTTCCGGTTCTCCCCAGGAACGGATCACAGGCATACCCAGCACTCCCTGATAAAATTCTTTTACTTTTTCGATCTCCGATTTTTCGCATGAATTCCCTGTACCAACATATTATTTTTCTCCTTTCTTACGGGCCCGTCTTTTTCTTTTGATTTCTTCTTTTTTGGTCCGTATCTCCATGGCTTCCTCTTCCGTGGTATATTTCATGGTCTTTACCGCAAAGACTCTGCCCTGCTCCGTCTTCTTCATCCGGATCTTGCCCTTCATCCAGCCATGTACCGGACAGTACGCCAGGCAGTAATAATTCTTCTGCCCCGCCGCAAACCACCGGATCTTTTTGCGGAT
>OLSI01002310.1_pt1 | contig 10460 bp, 11 predicted proteins | sample 1672661 | NCBI WGS metagenome assembly OLSI01 (sample SAMEA3136711, study PRJEB25190) | human gut metagenome | biome: human gut; feature: human-associated habitat; material: faeces | place: Austria | collected 2013 | reverse complement strand
TAGTATGTTTTTGAATAATAAATATAAAAATATCTGAGTGAGTTCAGATACCTATAAGAAATCAATGTAACTGCCCGGAAAGATCAGGAAGACTGTTTTCCGGGCAGATTGCTGTATCTATGGAAGGGAGAAGATTATCATGAAAAAACGCTATGTAAACTTAATTCTTGCAATGGCAAGTGCATCAGTCCTGGTGCTGGGCTCTGTGCCTGCGATGGCAAAAACAGATGAAACAAAAACAGAGTCCGGTGAGGAAGCAGAAGCTTCCGAAGAAAAGGATACAGATGCAGCCAAAGCAGATACCCTGGAAGATGGCGTTTATACAGCAGAGTTTGGTACAGACAGCAGCATGTTTCATGTAAATGAGGCCAATGACAAAAAAGGAGAGCTCACGGTCAAAGATGGTAAAATGACCATCCACGTAAGTCTGGTTTCCAAGAAGATCGTTAACCTGTTTGCGGGAACTGCCGAGGATGCCCAGAAGGACGGAGCAGAGATCATTGAGCCGACCACAGATACAGTGAAGTACAGCGATGGTTATACAGAGGAGGTTTACGGATTTGATATCCCGGTACCGGCCATTGGTGAGGAATTTAACGTGGCGATCCTGGGAGAAAAAGGCAAATGGTACGACCACAAAGTCAGCGTCAAGAATCCGGTGAAAGAGGACGGCGCAGAGAAAAAGACCGTTGCTGATCTGAATCTGGAGGATGGCGATTACACGACAGAGGTAACTCTGGAGGGCGGAAGCGGCAGAGCAACCGTAGATTCTCCGGCAGCCATTACGATCAAAGACGGCGAGGCAACTGCAACCATCGTATGGAGCAGCCCGAACTATGATTATATGCTGGTAGACGGTGAGAAATACGAGCCGGTAAACACCGAGGGAAATTCTACTTTTGAGATCCCGGTAGATGGCTTCGATTATCCGATGGAAGTCGTTGGAGATACCGTAGCTATGAGCGAGCCTCACGAGATCGAGTACACCCTGCAGTTTGATTCTTCTACTATGGAAAAGGCAGAATAAAAATGAAAAAAAGAACAGGATGGCTTCTGAACGCAGTCCTGGGGTTTTCTGTGATCTTTTCTTCTTCGGCAGCGCTGGTTCCCATCCGGAGCTTCGCAGCCGAAGAAACCAGTGAGACGGCCGGAGCTGACACTGCGAAGGAGGATCTGGCAGGACTCAAATATGACCACAGTCTGGAGCTTCAGTATGCGGATCAGTTTGCCGTGGATTATTATGAGGGCGATTATGCCCTGATTACGATTGAAGGCGGCGACCAGTTTCTTCTGGTGCCTGAGGGAAAAGAAGCGCCGGACGGTCTGGATGCGGATATCACCGTGATCCATCAGCCTCTGGAAAATATCTACCTGGTGGCAACTTCCACGATGGACTTTTTCCGAGCTCTGGACGGACTTGGCAGCATCAGTCTTTCCGGAACGAAAGCGGATGGCTGGTATATCGACGAGGCGAAGCAGGCTCTGGAGGATGGTTCCATTGTTTTCGCCGGAAAATACAGTGCGCCGGATTATGAGCTGATCCTGTCAAAAAACTGTGATCTGGCTTTGGAATCCACGATGATCTACCATAATCCCGAAGTAAAAGAAAAACTCGAAGAGTTTGGCATTCCGGTTCTGGTGGAACATTCCAGTTATGAGAGTCACCCCTTAGGCCGGACCGAGTGGGTGAAACTTTACGGCGTCCTGCTGGATAAAGAAGAGGAAGCAGAGGCGGTTTTTGAGGAGCAGGCAGAGAAGCTCAACTCTATCAAAGACAGCGAGAACACGGGAAAAACCGTGGCCTTTTTCTATATCAATTCCATGGGCTCTGCCAACGTGCGGAAATCCAATGATTATGTGTCGAAAATGATCGAGCTGGCCGGTGGAAAGTATATTTTCAACGATCTGGGCACCGATGAGGAAGGCCTTTCCACGATGAACATGGGAATGGAAGATTTCTATGCGGGAGCCAAGGATGCGGATTATATCATTTATAACAGTACCATTGACGGCGAGCTGGGTTCTCTGGATGAGCTGCTGAAAAAGAGTACGCTTCTCAAGGATTTCAAGGCGGTCAAAGAGGGAAACGTCTGGTGCCTGACCAAGAGTATGTTCCAGGAAACGACCTGTCTCGGTGATGTCATCATGGATATCCACCGGATGCTGACGGAGGACGATCCCGAAGGGCTCACCTACCTGTATCGATTGGAGTAATATGGAAAAAAGAGGAAAAATCCGTTATATTTTTTCATTTGTTACCCTGACAGTGCTTTTAGGAGCACTGATTTTCTGGAATATCAACGCCGGCAGCGTCTCCGTGAGTCTGGGTGAGGTCTTCTCTATCCTTTTTCAGAAGGGAGGAGATGAGACGGCCAGAAATATCATCTGGTCCATCCGTCTTCCGAGAATCCTGGCGGCGCTGATCCTGGGTGGAGCTCTGTCCGTATCAGGTTTCCTGCTCCAGACCTTCTTCAACAACCCTATTGCGGGGCCGTTTGTCCTGGGAATCTCGTCGGGAGCCAAGCTGACGGTCGCCCTGACGATGATCTTTCTTCTGGGAAAAGGCCTGACCGCGGGTTCCGCGGTGATGATTATGGCAGCTTTCGTGGGTTCGCTGATTTCCATGGGATTTGTGCTTCTGGTCTCCAGAAAGGTCCGGAATATGTCGATGCTGGTCATCTGCGGCGTTATGATCGGTTATATCTGCTCCGCTGTGACGGATTTTGTCGTAACGTTCGCTGACGATTCCAACATCATCAACCTGCATAACTGGTCTCAGGGAAGCTTTTCCGGTATGAACTGGGACAATGTGGCTCTCATGGCTGTGGTGGTTTTTGTGGCGCTGGGGCTGGCATTTTTCCTTTCCAAACCCATGAGCGCTTACCAGCTGGGGGAGGCTTACGCGAGAAATATGGGCGTGAATATCAGTCGGTTCCGGGTGGAACTGATCCTGCTTTCCAGCGTGCTTTCCGCCTGCGTGACGGCTTTTGCAGGTCCGATCTCCTTTGTGGGAATTGCAGTGCCGCAGCTGATGAAGAGTCTTCTGAAAACGGCGAAACCGATTCTGGTGATTCCGGCCTGTTTCCTGGGCGGAGCAGTGTTCTGCCTCTTCTGTGACCTCATTGCCAGAACCGTTTTTGCGCCCACGGAGCTCAGTATCAGTTCGGTGACGGCAGTCTTCGGAGCACCGGTGGTGATCTATGTCATGATAAACCGGAAGCGGGGGTAAGCCATGGAGAAAAGTTTTATTTATACGGAAAATATGACCGTGGGTTACGATGGAAAAGCGCTCATCCGGGATATCCAGCTTTCGCTGGAGAAAGGCCAGATCCTAACGCTCATCGGCCCCAACGGCGCGGGAAAATCCACGATTTTGAAGAGTATTATCCGTCAGCTGAAGCTGGTGGATGGAGCCGTTTTTCTAGATCAGAAATCCATGGAAAAAATGACGGATAAGGAGATTTCCAGGAAGCTTGCGGTAGTTATGACGGGCCGGATGCAGCCGGAACTCATGACCTGCGAGGATATTGTGGGAACGGGACGTTACCCCTATACGGGTGTTCTTGGCATTCTTTCTGCGGAAGATCACGAAAAAGTGCGCGCAGCCATGGAGCTGGTTCATGCCTGGGATCTGAAGGACCGGGATTTTTCGGCGGTCAGCGATGGCCAGCGCCAGCGAATCCTTCTGGCCCGGGCCATCTGTCAGGAGCCGGAGGTCATCGTTCTGGACGAGCCGACTTCTTTCCTGGATATCCGCCACAAGCTGGAGCTTCTCTCTATTTTAAAGGAGATGGTCCGGGAAAAACATATGGCGGTGCTCATGTCTTTGCATGAGCTGGATCTGGCCCAGAAGGTGTCAGATCTGGTGATCTGCGTTCACGGCGACCGAATTGAGCGCTGCGGCGTTCCAGAGGAGATCTTTACCGATGAGTATATCCGTCACCTTTACGGGGTGACGGCGGGAAGCTATAACGCATCCTTTGGCTGCCTGGAAATGGAGCCTGCCAAAGGAAAGCCGGAGGTCTTTGTGATCGCCGGTGGCGGCAGCGGAATCCCGGTATTTCGAAAGCTCCAGCGTCAGGGCGTTCCTTTTGCTGCGGGTGTCCTTCAGGAAAATGACGTGGACTATCAGGTAGCGAAGGCGCTGGCAGCGAAGGTCGTGACGGAAAAGCCCTTTGAGGAGATCTCGGAGGAGCGCTATCAGGAGGCCAGAGAGCTGATGCGAAGCTGCAAAAAAGTGATTCTGGCGGTTTCCGGTTTCGGCACGATGAACCGGCGAAACGAGGAGCTGAAAAACGAAGCCGAGAGTTTAGGGATTTTGGAAAAATAAACTGAATTTCGGGCGGTGGAAGTGAGAACTTCTGCCGTCCGTTTTTGGTTGTGACGACCGCCAATCAGACACAAAAAGTGATGGATGTTTTATAGACAAGCATGGCAGCGGGATGGTATGATGCAGGTATCAACTACGGCAATAATTGTGCGGAAATGGAGGATGAAAATGAATTTTAAAGCGGTAAACGTATCACCTATGGAAAAAGTATTTCCAACGGCGGCCCCGTCCGAGGAGGGAGCAAGAGAGAAACTCAGCGGCTTAAGAGGGGAGATCGTCTCTTTTCAGCTCGCCTACTATGCGGAATCCCAGGGCTTTGCGAGAGCAGAAGCGGAAGTGGTTTCACCGATTCGGGCAAATGTAAAGCTTCGGAAGGTAGCGCTGGTTCCCTGTGAATATCCCTGCGGCCCTATTGTGGATGAGGACTATCTCACAACTGCGCCGGGGCTTTATCCGGACCGGCTGGAAGTGCTGGAAAAAGTCTCTGACGAAGAAAAAGATGTTTATAAAGACGTTCCTCTGATTCATGGCCAGTGGAGAAGCCTCTGGATCGATGTGGAGATTCCGGAGGATATGGAAGCAGGCGAGTATCCGGTGACAATCCGCCTCATTCATAAAGGGGAGGTTCTGACGGAAAAAAACGTCTCTCTGGAGGTCATCGGAGCTGTGCTTCCGGCCATGAAGGTTCCGCATACGGAGTGGTTCCACAGCGACTGTCTCGCTAATTATTATGGCGAGGAGGTTTTCTCTGAGGAATACTGGAGAATCGTGGAAAATTTCGTAAAGACAGCAGTGAAGCATCGTTACAACATGCTTCTGACCCCGATCTTTACGCCGCCTCTTGATACGGCTGTGGGCGGAGAGCGGCGGACCGTCCAGCTGGTGGATGTGACCGTTCAGGCAGATGGAAGCTATGCGTTTGGCTTTGAAAAACTGGATCGCTGGGTGGAAATGGGAAAACGCTGCGGCATCCGTTTCTTTGAGCTGTCTCATCTCTTTACCCAGTGGGGAGCAACCGCTGCGCCGAAGATTATGGCGGAAAAAGACGGAACCTGTCAGCAGATTTTTGGCTGGGATACTGATGCTTCCGGGGAAGAATACCGGACATTTCTGCATGCTTTCCTGACTGCTCTGAAACTGGAGCTTGCAAAACTTGGTATCGAGAAAGAAACTTATTTTCATGTTTCTGACGAGCCTTCCATGGAGCAGATCAATTCCTATCGGGATGCGAAAAAAGCGGTGGAGAAGGATCTCGAAGGCTACGGAATGTTTGACGCCCTGTCCGATTATGGTTTCTATGAGCAGGGGCTGGTTCAGCAGCCGGTCTGCGGCCTGAACCACATCGCGCCTTTCCTGAAGGCCAGAGCGGAGGGTAAAGGACCGGAAAAGCTCTGGGGCTATTACTGCGTGGGTCAGCCGGAAAAAGTGACAAACCGTTTCATTGTGCAGCCGGGCTACCGTACCAGAGTTCTTGGGGCTCAGATGTACAAATATGAGCTGGCCGGTTTCCTGCAGTGGGGCTATAACTTCTACAACTCAGCCTTTTCTCTGCACCCCATTGATCCCTACCGCTGTACAGACGCGGACGGAGCTTTCCCGTCAGGCGATCCCTTCATCGTCTACCCGGGAAAAGACGGCGCTCCGGAGGAGAGTCAGCGTCTCATGCTCATGGATGAGGCCATGTCCGACCTCTGCGCCATGAACCTCCTCGAAGGTCTCTGCGGCCGGGAAGCAGTTCTCGCCTGCCTGGAACCCGATGGAGAGGAAATTCTCACCATCGAGGAGTACCCCAGAAACCGGGAGTATCTCACGGCAGTCCGGGAGAGAGTCAATCGGAAGATTGCGGAAAATATGTAAGTTCAGACGGCTCCGGAAGTGTTCCGGAGCTGTTTTTGGAAAAATTGAAGTGGAAATGCGGCTTACTGCTTTGCTGTATAATAAGTGTTCCTTGCTTTTCCATGTCGTACAAGCAGATTCTGTTTTAGCAATCCATTGATCAGTCTTGTAGCAGTTGAGGCGCTTACTTCAAGAAGAGAGGCTGCATTGTTTTTGGTGATCTGGTTATAATTTCTGGCATATTCAAGAATACGTTTTTCCTGACTGCTCAGAGCTGGATTGTCGTTCAGGATAAAGACAGGGGCCTCTTCTTTTGCAGGAATGGAAGTAATTGTGGAGCCAGAATTGATATTGACATTTGGAAGTATGATTTTGAAGGTGTTTTTGGTTGTTTCAATTCTGGGTCTTGTGTTTGTACCTTCGTAAGCTTTCATGATTTTACTGATTCCGGTGCCGTAAGCTTCGATCAGCTGAAGGCGGTAAAAGATATTTGCAAGATCCGGATTCCGGCAGATTGAAATACCGGCCAGGATATCCTCCAGCTCAATTTCAGGCATCAGGCCTCCAATAGATACAAACTCGATCCGGTCTTTGTAAAGGCTGATGAGCGCACTGGCGCTGAAGGAATACTCCCGATGTACCAGGAGGTTCAGCAGGGCCTCCCGGATGGCAATTTCAGGATAGTCCCGCACATCGACCCGGAGCAGCTTTTCTACGGTTGCACGGGTCTGATTGCGGAAATCAATAAAATCATATACTTCATGCATCTGTTTCATCAGCGATCCGGAAAATTCCCGGCGGTCCTTAAAAATGGTCTGATCTTTTCCCTGAAAAACGGCTGCTTTGATACTGTGGACGCACTGGTCAGATAAAAGCAGAGCCAGATTGGTGTAAAGGCCGTCAGAATCAATCAGCTTTAGAGAGCGCATCTGCTGGGGACCAAACTCGACATTCCGAAGCTGAAATTCTTCTGTTGTGGCATAAAAAGTGAGATTCTGGTTTAAACTTCGCATGGCTTCAAAGTGGTCGCCATCTGTTTCTTTAATCATGCGACGGATTGCTGCATCGGTAGCGGGAACAGAAGAATATCCCTGCCGGACATACACGCCTTCTGGTCGCATTCCTTTCTTAGCAATATAATAAGGACGGTCGGTTCCACGTTGAATGTCTACGACAACAATTTTTTTCTCATTTTCATAAATCGTTTCATAGTGTAAAAACATCGTTATATCTGGTTTGATCGTGTCACACACCATATTGCTGATCTGTAAGGCAGCATTGTCCGGATCTTCAAGACCTGCCACTGTCCCGTCATCCCGGACACCAACATACAATTTTCCACCGTTACAATTTGCAAAAGCAATGATTTCTTTCTTGATATCATCGACAATCACTTCTTTCAATTCTACCGTTTCACTTTCCTGGAAAATCATGCAATCAGCTCCTTTGCCTCTGTTTGATTCTATTTTAATGAATCGATTCAGATTTGTCAAGTAAAATTTGACACGATTTTGAATCGATTCTGACATGATTTTTCAGAGCTGTGCCAGAACTTCCCCGATATCGCCTTCGATACAGATGGATTTTTTCGAAATCTCTTCAGGGGCGAGGGCTTCGTTCAGGTTGATGCAGGCGTAACGGGCGTCGGGCCAGCGGTCGGTCATGTTCCAGAAGGGATATTTGATGATGCCCGGGGTGTTGTAGCCGGTGCCAAGTTCCAGAAAGAGGACTTTGGTGGGCTGGTGGCGTCGGAGAAATTCCGAGTAGCGTTCGGCGGCCTGGTGCCAGCCCTCATCCTCCACGAAGGTGCTGTCCGCCCGGAGATTCATGGTCAGGGGCTTACCGCAGTGAGGACAGCGGGGGACCAGGTTTGAGGGGATCGTCATTTTGGGAGAAGCGGGAGGCAGCAGGGTATTGTCTTCCAGAATCTTAAAGCCCTGGGAAAGCACCATTTGGCGGATGATTTTCTCATTGTCATAGGTGACAGGCTGGCAGGGGCGGCTGCACTGGAAGAGGCCATAGTCACCCTGCGTATAAAAGAGGCGGTGTTTATCGAAGCCGGCTTTCTGGAAGCAGTGATCGACGTTGGTGGTGAGGACGAAATAGTCTTTCCCTTTTAAAATGGTATGTAGTTTTTCGTAGACCGGTTTCGGCGGGTTCATGTAGCGGTTGATCCAGATATAGCGGCTCCAGAAGGCCCAGTATTCTTCCAGGGTGTCGTAGGGATAAAAGCCGCTGGAGTACATATCATGGAAGTTATATTTTTCTTCGAAATCGCTGAAATATTTCCGGAAGCGTTCATCGGAATAGAGGAAGCCCGCGGAGGTGGAAAGGCCTGCTCCGGCTCCGGCAATGATGCAGTCTGCTTCATCAAGGGCAGCCGGTCATGCCGCTGTTGGCTGCGTTGACGATGGCATCGCAGCGAAGGGTCGTGATGTCGCCCTGCCAGAGATAGAGAGCTTCTTTTAGGGGAGTCAGTTCAGAGAAATCGGTGATTCCTTTGGCGGCGGTCTCCGCGGTTAGATAGGAATCCTGGATCTCCAGAAATTCCCGGGAGCATTTTCTGGGCGGTCGGATATTCATAAGTCCCCGGAGGAGCTGTTTTTGCCCCTCCGAATCTGAGGGCACAGAAAGCCCCTGGAATTCAGGAGCTTCTTTTAAGAGTTCATGGATGAGAAATTGTCTTTTTTCACTTTGATTCATGGGAACACCTCTTTTTGATGACCTGTTTTGGGCAGGTTTCCACGCAGCGGCCGCAGTGCAGGCAGCGGTTCTGGTCGATAACGGCCGGAATTTTTGAAGTATCAATACATTTCTGGGGACAGACGGAAAAACAGAGATTACAGCCGATGCAGCCCTCATGGATGAAATAACCGGAGAGGTGGTTTGTCCCAGAGCATCATGTCGATGACTCTGGTCCATAGAAAAGTACCTCCTGTTATGATAACACTTTCACTCCGAGATGTTGCATTAAAACTCGTAGGGCGGGTTTCCAGAGAAGTCAGCGATGAGGCCGTGGGCATTTTCCAGATAGAAGACCTCGAGAATGGGGTTGTCGGCGGTCTGGTACTGGCCTTTTACGATGGGGTTGGCGATGCACATTTCTTTGACAGCCATGTTGTTCTCGAAAACAGCTTTGCCGTGAAGACGGATCCATGCGTAAGAAGGGCTGGACACAGAAATCTCGATCTCCGGATTTTTCTGCATGTCTTTGTACACATTTTTGGTGCTGTTGGATGCGGAGGTGCCGCCCCGGGTGGAATACACCCTGACGGAGCTTGGCTACAGCCTGAAGCCCATCATGGATGCCATGTGGACCTGGGGAGAGAATTATCAGGCGCAGAATGAGAAACTTCAGTAAGAGATAGCTGCAGGCAGCATCACGGCAGTAGTGAGAAGTACGAGAATAGCTGGACCTGCAGCACAAATCAAAAGAAAAGGGCTGTCACCCGGCAAAAAATATTTGCTGATGTGACAGCCCAAATTCTGTTATTCCTTCACACTCAGGCGCACCAGCGCACGCTGGAGTTTCGCCTGGGCGATCTTGTATTCTTTATCGGTGAGGCCTCCTTTGGCCAGCATTTCTTCGGCGTGTTTTTTCGCTTTTTCCGCACGGGGCTGGTCGATGTCCTCTTTCCATTCCCAGGTGGTGGCCAGAAGACGGCAGGTGCCGTTCATGACGGAAAGCATACCGCCGATGCAGGCCGCCGCCCTGCGGCTTCCATCCTCCATAACGACGGTGGATTCGCCCATTCCCAGGGCCGTGCAGAAGTTGCTGTGGCCGGACAGAATGGCCAGGTCTCCGGTGATAGTGCGGCAGATGACCTTTTCCACGTTTCCTTCAAAGAGAAGGCCGTCGGGGGTTCCGATATGCAATGGAAATGTCTTCATAGCGGGCCTCCTTTACAGCTTCTTGGCCTTTTCAAAAACATCGTCGATGGTTCCTGCGAAAAGGAAGCAGCTCTCGGGGATGTCGTCGCACTCGCCGTTCAGGATCATCTGGAAGCCGCGGAGGGTCTCCTTTAAGGGAACGTACTGGCCGGCCATACCGGTAAACTGCTCTGCCACAGAGAAGCTCTGGGACAGGAAACGCTGTACCTTTCTGGCGTGGCTTACGGTGAGCTTGTCCTCTTCGGAAAGCTCGTCCATACCCATGATGGCGATGATATCCTGAAGCTCTTTGTAACGCTGGAGCACTCTCTGGACCGCACGGGCAGTCTCGTAATGCTCAGTTCCCACGATATCCGGGGAAAGGATACGGCTGGTGGAATCCAGAGGATCTACGGCCGGGTAA
>OLSI01002308.1_pt1 | contig 10472 bp, 10 predicted proteins | sample 1672661 | NCBI WGS metagenome assembly OLSI01 (sample SAMEA3136711, study PRJEB25190) | human gut metagenome | biome: human gut; feature: human-associated habitat; material: faeces | place: Austria | collected 2013 | reverse complement strand
CCAGGTGAAATAAGTATAGAATTCACCAAGAACGATTGCCACTAATCCAATTCCCACCTGAATCCGTTCTTTTGCTTCTATACGCTTTGCCTGAATCAGCAGAACACCAATAATGATCAAGAAAAATCCAGCCTATATTACAGCCATTTCCGGCTGCTTTCAACTAATTTATTCTTTCTTCAAAGCCTCCTCTATATCAGTCGGCAAGCCCCCCATAACGTAAGAACTCCAATCACTCCTGCGCATCCCGTCATCCAAAGAACTTCTATCCGATGCATTTTCTTCAGGAACTTTTCTTCCATTCCAAGTGACTGTAAGATTTCCCCTTCTCTTTTTTCTTCCTGCTTCTCCGCAAGAAACATCTGATACAAAACTATGGAAATCAGAATCATGTAAAACACTGCAAAAATGCTGTACATTCCTATAAAGGAATATAATTCCTGACGTATTTTCTTATACTCTTCATGGTTATTCTGCACATTTACAGATGTTCCCTGTTTTAAAATACTTAGAATATGCCCTTCCGTATCATACGCATCCGCATCATCCGATACCAGAATTTTTACGATCTGATCATATTCCATAATTCTGCTTTTCCCAAATTTCTTCCAGAAATTCTTTCCAACAATCATCGATATACCAGATCCACCTATCTGTGGATTCCGCACATCTTCTTCCTTCATGCCACGTAAAATCGCTGTTACTGGAATCGGATTTTCGTTTCTACTTCCATTCTCATTCAATGTATAAACCGGAAGTTCATCACCAACCTGTACCGTATCTTCTGATATTCCTTGTCCGTCCGGGCTGACTGCACTCAGATATTTTCCGTCATATTCCTGCAACTCTGTAAGATCCAGAATGCAAAAATCTCCCTGTTCAAATTCTTCTTTTGTCAGGCTGCCTTCATCCAGATTTCTCAGAAAACGCTGTATATCCTGCCATCTGTCTATTGTAAGCAAAGACAATCTTACTTTCTCAATAGATATCTTTTCCTTGATTGATGTCTCATTCAGATATGCCACCAATGTTTCGACTACTTTCTGAAAATACTCGCTTTCAGCATATTCTGACAGATCAATCCAGAACTCCTCTTTTTCATTGTTATGATATTGTTCTACAGAAGTTACTCCGGCAACCTGTTCCAGTTTATCAACTGTCTGCCTGGAAATTCCCGGAGAATTCGTAATCTCCATTGTACTCAAATAGTATCCATTTCCTGTCAGCCTTTGATATACTTTCAGTTCTTCCTGTCTGGTTGATATTTCCATCTTTCCAAATCCCACGATCAGCAAAGCACTTGCCAGAAGAACAATTTCTACACTCTTACGCACACGATGCATCTGCCATTTATGAAGTAAAACTCTTCCCGGCGTGAACCGGACGATCTTCCTGTACTTTCCCCTTCTTTTCTGAACTTTCTTCTTTTTTTCTTTCAGAAGTATGCGAAGCTGTACTGCACTGAGTCCATAACTTGCAGCAATACATAAGATACTGAAGCCAGTTCCAAAAAGGACTCCTTCCCATGCAATCGCCTATGGTAATGTCTGCTCGGTTATCTTTTCAAAAGCAGGGATAACCAGCTGGTAAATCCCAATCCCTGCAAGATTTCCAACAATAACAGCTCCTGCACCAAACAGAACTGCTTCCCAGAAAATAATCTGGTACATCTGCCCTCTTCTCATTCCAAGTGCATCCAGGAACCTCCAGAACTGTTCTCTTGAGATAATCGAACGCGATACCGTAAGAAACAGGATACAGATCGACGCACCACCAATCAGCAAACGGATATTTTCCAGAAAATCCATATACGGAAGACTTACATCAGAAAATTTGTCCTGTTCCACATTGTCATCCATGCCGCAGGTAAATTCTTCGCTGTCTTTCAGATCTTTATAAACACTTTCACTGCCTTCTTTCGCTTTTACAAGCATATGCATATCCTGAACAGAGCCGATCCTGTTCCCGCCTTCCTGTGTCACAATTCCAGTTGGAAACCGATGCCGGTTGCAGATTTCCCAGTTTATCTGATAATCTTTTAGGATCCCGCATAAAGTATACGAATAGCTTTTTGATTCCCCCTGATCCAGAATGGAAAGCGCCGGTGTAATATCCAGTGTAATCTCTTTTCCAAGCATCTCCTCATATCCAAGTGAGCGAAGTGTACTGTATTCCATTACGATCTCATGCTCATTTTCCGGCAGGCGTCCTTCTTTCATTTCCAGTCTGCCAAGCTTCCACGCCGTCTCGTCCATTGTCCCGATATTCATCTGACGGTTTTCCAGATAATCTCCGGCGATCGCCCCATAGATACTTATTTTCCCGGTCTGTGCAAGAAATGGATTCTCTTCTGCCACTTTTACCGAGCTTTCATCCATATCCAAAAATACCTGTTCCCACTCCCCATATACTGCTTTACGATTCTCGATATATGCGGCTTTCAGTCCTTCTGACATCTGAAAACCAATCTGAATCAGTGTGCAGGTAAGAAGCAGGACTGAGACTATCAGGATACTGTATTTCTTCTGGCTGCGGATTCTTTTTATACTGAGTTCCCGTTCAATTCCATGTCTTTTCTCTCTTTTCATCGCAATGCACCATCTTCCATATACACAATCCTGTCCGCATAATTGGCACTGTCCATATCATGTGTCACCATGACAATTGTCTGACGGTAAAGCTCTCTGGATGCGCAGATCAGTTTCATGATCTCCTGTCCAGTCTGATAGTCCAGATTCCCGGTCGGTTCATCCGCAAGGATCACTCCCGGCTTTGCTACCATTGCACGGGCAATTGCCACTCTCTGCTGCTCTCCACCAGATAACTGATCCGGATAATCTCCGTTCCTGTCCCATAATCCGACCTTTTCAAGAAGCTGTCGGATATAAGCTTTATCCGGTACCGTATGCGCGATATAAAGCGGCATGCATACATTATCCCAGATCGTATACTCCGGCAGTAACTGATACTGTTGGAAAATAAACCCGATTTTCTTCTGCCGGATCTTGCAGATCTTCTTTTGGGAAAGCCCGTTGATCTGTATTCCATTCAGGAAGACTGCTCCGGTATCTGGCTTTTCCAGTGTTCCTGCAATCTTAAGAAAAGTCGATTTCCCGGATCCGCTTCGTCCCATCACGGCCACAAATTCACCACTTTTCACTTCAAAAGAAAACTCCTTTAATGCTGTGATTTTCTTTTCACCAAGAGTATAGCTTTTACTTACCTTGTCCAGTCTGATTACGGTTTTCATCTTCTGTCACCTCCTTCATTTGTTAGTCTTACTATAGCAGATCTGTCTTTCGTTTCACTTACCCTAATCTTACGAAATCGTAAGATTTCTCTCTTCCTGCGCATGGTCTTTTGCGATCATCTTCGGCAGTATAAACTGGAAGGTTGTCGCCCCCTCCAAGCCGCTTCGATCCACAACCTTCAGTGTTCCCTGATGGAGCGTGACAATTTCCTTTGCCAGATGCAGACCAATTCCGATTCCACTTCCCTGTTCCATCTGGTAGAAACGGTCAAAAATCAGCTCTCTTTTCTCTTCTTCAATCCGTTTTCCCCGATTGGTGATATACAGCTTATAATAGTCCGTATCTTCTTTCAGCAGAATCTGAATCAGGCTTCCTGTATCTGCATATTCTACGGCATTTTTCAGTACATTTTCCATTGCCTCTTTCAGCCAGAATCCGTCGCAGGAAAGCAGGCATTCTTTTGGAACATCCATTTCAAATCCAACTCCTTTTTCTTCCGCTAAAGGCTGTGTTCTGTCTATACATTCTTCGATCAGTCCGGTCAGATTTTCTTTTTTCCGCTTCATCCAGATTTTCCCGGAATCAATCTGCGCAAGCCTAAGAAGCACGATCGTCATATCGGACATCCATTGCACCTTTTTCACACAGTCTTCCAGCTTCTGATACCGTTTTTCATCCTCTTCTGTCACAAGAAGCACCTCCAGATTCAGAAGTGTTCCCGCGATCGGTGTTTTTAGCTGATGGGAAATATTTTCCATGTAAATTCCCATTTTCTGCCGGTCACGATGCAGAAATTCTTTTTCTTCCGCCAGCTTTGCTTCCAGTTCCCTGTCTTTTTCTGCAAATAGATTATCCAGTGCTTTTTTTCGTCTTTTCTCCATGTGCAGTTCTGTCAGCAGACCAGCAATGCAGAGGATGCCGATCGCAGCCACAAACATACCTATTCCGTAACTTCGGATTCTCTTTTCCAGCCAGATTTTTCCTGTCTCTTCATACCCTGCCTCTTTCAATGCCTCGCAGCCCTTCTGATATGCTTCTTCATCCGGTTCTGTAAAGGCAGAAACCGTTCTGTCTTTTTCTGTCTGTCCGATCCAGGAAACAACCTGTCTTTCATAATTTTCTGCAAGAATATTCTGGTATCCATAAAAAGCCAGCAATATCAAAAGAAAAATCAGAGTCCATTTTCCCGGTATTCTCCATTTCTCCGTCTTTCTCTCAGATTTCATCATACACATCCTCTGCTTTCAGCGTCCATGCATAACCGCCTCCACGCTTTGTCTCAATCGGATCCTGCTCACTTTCTGCAGTCAGCTTCTTTCTCAGCCGGTTCATATGTACAGATAAGGTATTGTCATCGATATAATTTTCATTGGAATCCCAGATAGTATCCAACAGGAACTCCCGCGCGACAAGATTCGGTGCATTTTCCAGAAGGCTGCGCAGAACCTGGTACTCCGTCCTTGTAAGATCGATCCGGACACCATCCTTCTGCAAAATCTGCTTCTGCAAATCCAGTTCATATTCTCCGCTTTTGATTCCTTTTTTCACTTTCTTGCCGTTCTGCATACCGGTACGTCGCAGCAAAGCCTTGATTCTCGCAATAAATTCAAATGTGCGGAAAGGCTTGATCACATAGTCATTTGCTCCCGCTTCAAATCCTTCTACGATAAATTCTTCACTATCATAGGCTGATAAGAAAAGAATGGGATTGTCTGTATATCTGCGGATCTCCCTGCAGAGCATGATTCCGTTCCCGTCTGGCAGCTTCATATCCAGTACATACAGCATAATTCTTCTCCTCGGATCCTTACGAGTGCTTCACTACAAGACTTCGCTGCAACCGCATTCCATCCCTTTAGTTCCAGGATGTCTACGATTCCCTGTCTTACCAGGTCGTCATCTTCAATTACTAAAATTTCTGTGTTCATGCTCGGAATTCCTTTCTTTATTTCTATTGTATGATTACGTAAGCTGACTCCTACTTGATTCGTATACTTTGTACACCATCTCGCTTAACAGCCAGGTGATATACATTCGCAAAATACAGATTCTTGTGCAAGCACAAATCTGCACTTGGCTCATCGTATACACAAAAAGGTGCCGCAAACCTGCGACACCTCTTTAAGTCTTCTTCAAATGATTATCCAGCAGGCGTGCGCTTCTCCTGCATCTCTCAGGTTTCCCCTGTCTATACCATCGGCGTGTGGATCGCACGAAATCTTCCACCTTAGATAATCATATGAATGAATTTTTCTCTACATTCAGTATATCAATATTATTCTCTTTTGTAAAGAATTTTCTTGTTGCGCAGCAGCCTGTTCCATTCCTTATCATCTATTTTCATAAATGTGATAATTGAATTTTTGTAGTCCAGATTATCCTTTGATGTAATCAAACGTAAAACCATTTTAAATACTTCTTTAACGTCCTTAATTTCTTTTAGTATCAACGCTGTATTGGGTTTCTTCGCTTCAATTATATAATCCGGATCCCGTATTATCTCGTCAAAGTATGTAGAAAAAAGTTCATAATCATTGGGATGTCTTTCCCGAATATGCATAATCTGCACAACAGTTATAATAACTTCATCTGTTACTATATCCTCTGCTATACAATGGTATATTTCCCTGTCAATTTTCCCTACTCTATACACGTTTATAATCTATCCCTACTTCGCCACGATCCGAATCTCCTCCCCATCAAAGTAATACACGGAATCCGAAAGTACTTCCTCCGGTGCCACTCCGGTCTGATTGATCTCTTTTACCATTTCCTGCATCCGCTCCGGCTCCAGTCCAAAGCTTTCCGGCACCAGTATCACTTCATGGATACTGCTTGGCAGGATATAGAAATCCCCTCTGATCATCCCCCGGACCTTTTCCCGGAAATCCGGATACCGCATCACTGCTGCCCCCAGACTGCACTGCTCGTTCGTCGCCACATACATAAAGCGCACAATCTGCCGGATCTGCACCGGATAGATCCGCGGTGTATTCTTCTCGGCAAGACGGCGGATTTCTTCCTTTTCCACACGCCAGTACCGCAGATGCTCGTTGCGGATCTGGATCGCCGCCGAGCCAAAGCGTGTGTTGTCTATCTGGATATAATAGACCACTGCCAGATCCAGGAACGGCTCATAAGGAATCTGCTTTAACAGTTCTTCGTTGGCATCCCGCCGGATCAGCTTGTACACGATATGCTCTTTTACATGATTAAAATCAAACAGATTCTGACAATCACAGGTCTTCTTCACCCGAATCTCCTGATAAATACTGCAAATGGAATCTGCCAGATCCGGTACCTGCTGCCCCTTCAGGTACTTCTGGTAAAATTCCTCCAGATAGATCGTCGGTGCAAGGTTGCTGTCCTCCTGCTTAAAAAGAATCCCTGTTCTTCTGGTTCCATTATTCTTCGTCACGGTGTACAGCTCCGTCCTCACCTGCGCATCTACCTGTCCTCTGATCTCGCATAACATAGCATTCATAAATTCTGTATAATTCATCCGTTCTCCTTCCCGAAAGCCATGCGCCGCAAAGAACCTTTTCTGCCATCTTAAGGCAGCTTATGATTTGAATATCACCTGCATTCAAGCAGGTGTGTACTGCCAATTATATCTGCCCTTTTTTCAGATTACAAGAACATTCTTTTCCCCTCCAAAATGGCATTGACATGCAAAAAAGCCGAAAGCATGAGGACCTGCCTCTGCTTTCGGCTTTTATCTCTGTCTTAATTTTGTGAATTATGACGAAAGGATTATGCTCTTGAGCTGTACTCTCCTGTACGGGTATCAATTTTGATCTTGTCACCCTGGTTAACGAAAAGCGGTACAAGAACACTTGCTCCTGTTTCAACGATAGCCGGTTTGGTAGCACCTGTAGCTGTATCACCTTTTACTCCCGGCTCTGTCTCTGTAACTTCAAGTTCCACACTGATCGGCGGCTCTACTGAGAATACGTTACCTTCATGTGAACATACTTTAACCATCTCGTTCTCTTTTACAAACTTGAGGGAATCTCCTACTGTATCTCCATCAACTGCGATCTGGTCGAATGTCTCAACATCCATGAAGTGATAGAGTTCACCATCAGAATACAGATACTGCATATCTTTTCTGTCGATATGAGCGGTATCGAATTTCTCTGTCGGACGGAAAGTCTTTTCTACTACACCACCACTGATGATGTTTTTCAGTTTTGTTCTTACGAACGCTGCACCTTTACCAGGTTTAACGTGCTGGAATTCCAAAATCTGGAAAATATTTCCCTCAATCTCAATTGTTAAACCATTTTTAAAATCTCCTGCTGAAACCATGTATAATCCTCCTTAATTGCATTTCGTTCAGACAATGTAACTGTTCGTTACAGACTTTTTGCTTCTACCATTCTATACTAATTTGCGACTTTTTTCAATCTTTTTTTGCTCTTCTTATAGAAATGAAGCACAATCTTCTCCAAATACCGCTTTAAAACGATCTGAATCTCTTCTTTTGGATTGATCGGATGCACTAAAATGTTGTGTATTCCGACCCTCTTTGCGCCCCATACGTCTGTAAAAAGCTGATCGCCGACAAACAGCGTGTTCGTCTGATCTGTTCCCATGATCTCCATCGCATGAAGATAATTCTTTCTTGCAGGCTTCAGCGCATTATAAATATAATGTGACTGGATCTCCTGATTAAACATCTCTACACGTTTTTTCTGATTGTTGGACAACAGACAGCTTTCAAAGCCAATCTCTCTCAGTCTCTGAAACAGTCTCTTTGCACGTTCATCTGCCGGTGCACCGTGAGGAACTAATGTATTATCAATATCAAAGATTACCCCCCGGTATCCTTGCTCATATAGTTTTTCAAAAGGGATCTTATAAGTCGACCCCAAATATTCATCTGGAAAAAATTTTTCAAACATTATTTTCATCTAACTCCGTAAGCTTTGAAATCAATTCTTCTATGATCCCAAGAATTGATTTCATTATAACAATTCAGTGAAATGATGTCTACTGTTTTTCCAACGCATCCTGCACATTTCTCCTGAATTCTACCCATGCGTCCTCATCCTCCACAAAATATTTCGGACAGATTTTTCCGGTTACATCATAGTGACGGATCACCTGATCTGCTGTCAGATCATATTTTGCACAAAGCCATGCTGTAAGTTGTACAAGTGAGCGGTATGTTGCATCAGTAAACTTTCCATTCTCATCCGGATGGCAACATTCAATCGAAATCGTATCCGCATTGCGGTCATTTGAAGCATATGCCATCTCCCAGGTCGGAATACACTGAATAATCTCTCCTTCCAATCCTATCACAAAATTACTGCTTGCCGAAGTCTCATGGCTATCTTTGAGACCATTAAAATAATCTCTGTTATCCTGCGCTGTACTCCCCGGATTCGCTGTGTAATGGACAACAATCCCATTCACATGGTCAATTGTTGTCCCTGGTCTGGAATACGGATTTATATCTAACAACTGTACATCCATCTCCGGCTGCGTAGCATCCACATCAGCATATTGATTTTTCTTTTGTATACAGGATTTAAAAAGAAGAAAAAGTAATAAAATCATTAATGGGATCATTATGATCCGCAGCATTTTCCTGCCTCGCTTTTTCTTCCTTCGTGTATTCTTCGGCAATGTTTTCCGCCCTGCCAGCTGATTTCGTCTTGACGTACTCATTCGGTATTTCTCCTGATTTTTAATTCTCTCATTTCCATCGTTTAAAACAAACATCTTCTTATTTCAGCTATTATACCATATGTTTCTTAACCATTTATGAATTTTGTCTTAACTGTTTTATATTCGTATAAAAGAGAAATTCCCGGCAGATCCAGCTCTCACTGAACCTCCGGGAATTCCTCAAGGCGTTCCTATATATTATTTTATTATATCAGGGATGTGATTTTTCATCCCGTCAGGTAATGCGGAATATCCGCAGTACTTCCAAATTATCAGTCTGCATAAAATCTGCAAACTTCCCAATTACTCGTCTACACTGTAGTTCGGAGCTTCTTTTGTAATATGAATGTCATGTGGATGACTTTCTTTCAATGATGCCGCAGAGATCTTCACAAATCTTCCGTTCTCTTTGAGTTCTTCGATTGTGTGTGTTCCGCAATATCCCATTCCTGAACGAAGTCCACCCATGAGCTGGAATACCGTATCTTCTACAGATCCCTTGTAAGCTACACGTCCTTCTACTCCTTCCGGAACAAGTTTCTTTGCATTCTCCTGGAAATAACGGTCTTTACTTCCGTTCTCCATCGCTGCGATGGATCCCATTCCACGATATACTTTATATTTTCTTCCCTGGTACAGTTCGAATGTTCCCGGGCTTTCATCACATCCTGCAAAGATGCTTCCCATCATACATACATTCGCACCGGCTGCGATTGCCTTTGTCATATCTCCTGAGTACTTGATACCACCATCTGCAATGATCGGAATACCATACTCTTTAGCAACTTCGTAACAATCCATAACAGCTGAAACCTGAGGTACACCAATACCTGCAACGATACGTGTTGTACAGATAGATCCAGGTCCGATACCAACTTTAACTGCATCTACACCAGCTTCGATCAGTGCTCTTGCAGCCTCTCCTGTAGCCACATTTCCAGCGATCACCTGAAGATCCGGGAATGCATCCTTAACCATCTTCACTGTGCGGATAACATTCGCTGAATGACCATGTGCTGAGTCCATAACAACAACATCTACGTGAGATTTCACAAGTGCTTCTACACGCTCCAGACAGTTTGCTGTGATACCAACAGCTGCTCCACAGAGAAGTCTTCCCTGCTCATCCTTTGCTGACAATGGGTACTTGATCTGTTTCTCAATATCTTTAATCGTGATAAGTCCTTTCAGATTACCTTCATCATCTACGATCGGAAGTTTCTCTTTTCTTGCTTTGGCAAGAATCTTTTTTGCATCCTCTAATGTGATTCCTTCTTTTGCTGTAACAAGTCCTTCTGAAGTCATGGATTCTTTGATCTTCTTAGAGAAATCTGTCTCGAACTTCAGGTCACGGTTTGTGATGATTCCGACAAGTTTACGTCCCTCTGTAATCGGCACACCTGAAATACGGTATTTTGCCATCAGGTCATTTGCATCTTCAAGTGTATGCTCCGGTGAAAGAAAGAAAGGATCTGTAATAACACCATTCTCAGAACGTTTCACCTTATCAACTTCCTCTGCCTGTGCTTCAATAGACATATT
>OLSI01002302.1_pt1 | contig 10507 bp, 12 predicted proteins | sample 1672661 | NCBI WGS metagenome assembly OLSI01 (sample SAMEA3136711, study PRJEB25190) | human gut metagenome | biome: human gut; feature: human-associated habitat; material: faeces | place: Austria | collected 2013 | reverse complement strand
TAAGGAAAGAAAACAAAATATAACAACCTCTTGGAAAGTGTGTAGATTATGACAAACTTATGGAAAGATATCGGTAACAATAAGTACACCTTAGCAGGTTATACTATTTTCGTTGGTTGTGGTGCTTGGCATATTAAAAGACCATACGGCGGTGTATATGTTCGCTCTTATATGACGTTAGCAAATGCAAAGTGTTTTGTTGAAAAAAGATTAGGTTATTAAGAAAGGAGTTAATACAATGAAATATTATTTAAAACATATTGAAATTATAGATAATAACAAGAAAGTATTTTCAATGACTTTTTAATTCATTTATTAATGCATTAAAAGATATCATAAATAGTGAAAATTGAAAGGGAGTAAGACTATGAATATTAATTTTAAGAGAAATGAAAAAATTAAGAGTTAAACGGCATTTTAATGCTATTATAAATTTTAATATTAATCAAATACGAACGGATAACGGTATATTTTTGTTTGATAATATTAAATTTGATTATAATTATTATAACAAATTTCAAGTTTTGTATTTGGAAAAATCAGGGCATCTGATTTCAAGTTTATATTTTGATAACAACGATAATATTAAAGTAGTGTGTAACGCATATTTTAAAGCTACTAAATGTGACAGAAATTTAGAATGTGCATTAGCTAAATGTAGAAAGATGTTGAAAGGGGGTGAGAAAAATGAAATATAGCGAATTTGTATTAAAAAACATAGGTCACAAGATTGATTTTGATAAACACTATGGCATACAATGTGTTGACTTAATCAATCAATATATGGTTGACGTTTTAGGACTTGAAGTGACTTATTTTCCTTACTATGCTAAGGAGTTTTGGCTTAAGCGTAATTATTCACCGTTTATACTTAAAAATTTTGATTTTGTTTTACCAACACAGAAAATTCAAAGGGGTGATATTGGTGTAAGAACATCAGGCACAGCCGGGCATATATTTATTATTGATAAAAAAATCGGTAATAAATTATACGTGTACGACCAAAATAACAATGGTAGCGGTGCTGGAATGACCGCAAGAGTGTTTGACAACACTTCAAAATATATCACCGGTATTTTAAGACCGAAAAATCAAAAAAATATTGACAAGGAGTATACAAAAGTGGTAAAATCAAAATTAAAGGAAAGCCCTTGCAAGCAATTCAAAACTAATGCTTATATGACGGCTGATAGCTACGTTTATTCTAATAACATTAAAGAGAATATAACCGGTTTCGTCAATAAGAATGAGAAAGTCAAAATGTTAGCAAGGGGTAATATCAATTCAATTATTCAATACGGAGTTGATAAGAAAATTTACAAAGTCGGAATTGTACCGACTAAATCAATTAAGAAATTATAATTAAAAGGAGTTTTTTAAAATGGCTAATTCAAAAAAGAAAACAGAAAAGAAAACAAAAAAGGACTATATTGAGCGTGATTTTTCAGTAGGTTCAATCCGTATTTATGACGGTGGAAAAAAGCATAATGATTATGGTTCAATTTCTCTTAAATGTGGTTTTATAATTTATATTACAATCATTGAAACAAAAAAGGGTAGATTTATTTCTTATCCGTCTTACAAGACTAAGAATGATGAATACATCAATCAAGCATATTGTTTTGACAAAGACGTTATTGAAGAACTTAACGACATTCTTGAAGAAATGTACGACGATTAAGTTAAAAAAATATAACCTATTGCAAGATAGGTTATATTAAAGTGATAGAATGATAATATATATGTGATTAAGCACGGAGAGTGTTATATATATTATATTGGAATTAATCAACCCATTCTATCATTTTAATATGACTTATCACTTAATAATGAACACGTTAATATATCTAACCGGGGCGATAATCATTATTAACACAAGTTATAAAAAATAAAATGAAAGGAACCCGATATATTACAAAATGACTTTTGAAGAATTCACGACTAACCTTGACAGTATCCGCAACAGTGGCGACGAAGCTTTAACATCACTTGAATACACTGCTTTAACTGATTACTTCAACACAACAAGAGAAGAAATTGCCGAGCGAGATAAGACAATTGATGATTTAAGGCACGAAAATGAACAGTTGAGAGATATCAATTCAAGACTTCAACTTGATTACGGCAAGACGGTAATTAAGGAAGAAAAAACAATAATTAAAGACGACGACAGCGACAATGAAGAAGTTAGCGACGAAGAATTTATTGACGCTATCAACGATTTATTTTAAGGAGTGAAAAAAAATTAATGACATCAAATACTAAAAAAAGTATTCAAAAAACAGTAAATAAAGTAAGGTCGGTGGCTTCGCAAGGCTATCAAGAAAATGTACCTGATTTGACTGATAACAACCTTGCAAGTTTTAAAGAAGCGTTTTTTGCTTATCAGCCCGCAATCAATGAATTTTATGTAGGACTTGTCAATTTGTTTGCTAAAATTATTTGGAACACTGACCGTTTTAATCATAAGCTTTCATTTTTGAAAAAGGGCAATTACACAATCGGTTATGATATCGAAGAAATTCACACAAACCCGGTAAACCCGGCAATATATGATAACACAGACGGAGCCGGTATTCTTGGTGACTATCCACCGGAAGTACTCACAGCTTTTTACAGAGAAAACAGACACGACGTATTCCCACTTACAACCAACAGTGAAATTCTTTCACGTGCAATGGATAGTTGGGAGCGCCTTGGTAACTTCATTAATTCAACACGTATCGCCGTTGATAACGGCAATGCATTGCGTGAATTTAATCTTCTCAAGCAATCAATTGTAGGTATGTATGAAAAGTCCGGCTTTGTTACACGTGAGGTCGACAGCTCAACAGATACCGGAGTTGCTGACCTTATGGAGCAATTGCGTACCGATATTAACGATATGCAATTTTTATCAAGCAAATTTAATAAATACAAGGAACTTTCGGGCGGAGAAAAAGAAGCACAGTCAGTCAGCGAAAAGGACAATATTTGTATTATCTGTACGACTAAGGCAGAAGCAAAGGTAAGACGATATCTCTCCGGTGTATTCAATCTTCAAGAGCTTGAAGACGCTAACAGATTTATACTTGTCGACGATTTCGGTTATGACATTTACGAGAAAGAGGGAAGTGCAAGACAACTTTCAATCACAGGACATAAGACAACACCGATTAGCTTTATCGTTGCTGATAAAAACTTTATTCAATGGTATGACAGACTTAATGTTGAATATGAGTTTAAAAACGGCTTTACACTTAATATCAACACGTTTGTTCATATTTGGCAAATGATTTCGGTATCTCCGTTTGCTAATGCCGTTTGCTACATTGATAAAACAATCAATACACCGGTTTCAACCGTACCTAATAAAATGTTTTCCATTTCTGCTGATACTGACTCACACGAATATAAATTTGTTGATGTGTCTAATGAGCAAGTCAAGTTATCTTCAATTGAGCAAGTTAATGTATTATATTTCAATAATACATCATTTACGCCAACTCTGCCCGAAAAACCGCTTGTATTAAGTGTAACGGATACGGGAACACTTAAAATAGCCGTTACGGCAGGTTGTAAAGAATCAATGTGGAGTATTGCAACTATTCAATTTGGCAATGCAGTTATAACTATTGAAAATCATATTGAATAGGAAGTGTAATTATGCCGACTATTCCGAACACAACTTTATATGTTGGTGTAGTTCCGTGGAATAGTGATTTAAAAAATGTGCAGTCCTACGAGAGTAGGGCTGCGCAAATTTCCACTATTCAAGGGCTATTAACACATAAATATGAACACATTAATATTATACGTCGTGACAGTGATTTAATCTTAAAGGGAGTTAATGAAGATTTAGCACAATGCAATTATCTTATGTACCAAAATGCTGATATATCGAATAAATGGTATTTTGCATTTATTGATAATGTTCAGTATAATTCACTTAATAGTGTAATTATTTCTCACACCATTGACGTATGGCAAACATATCAATTTGATATTACATATTATAAGAATTTAATTTTGCGGTCACACGTTGCAAAAAGTGCTGACACTGTTGGTAGATGGTTAGCACCCGAACCTATCAGTGTAGCACCGGAATTTGAACGTAAACACAACGTATTCAATGACATTTCGTGGACACCTCAATATGTGTTACATTCAACGTCAGTATATAATCCGAGCACAAAAAAATATGAATATAAAGGTAGTGGAACAGGGGCTTCACTTTCGGCTGAATATGGTATTTTTGTTGATAGTGACACTGACGTTCAAGACGTTGTTAAAAAATATGGTAAGTTATCACCGGCTGAAGCGTTAAAGTCAGATAATGACGACGAGTATTCTAATTGGATAGCTGACTTATTAACAGGTCAAATAGAGTCTTTTGAAAAATCACTTAATAATGCGGTTAAATTAATTTCAACAACCTCAATATCACAGTTACAAGACCATAGAAATGAGTTAATTGGATTGTATGCTATTCCGGCTTGGGTGCATAGTGGCACAAATAAATATGCTACTAATAACATTAAAAAGAAAGATGTTACAACAACATTACCAACTACTACGTTAGCGTGCGGTTATACTCCACGCAACAAAAAAATGCTATCAAGCTTATGTAAAGCGTATTTGTTTTATAACGAAAATGGTTTCAAATTGCCATTGAAACCGGAATTATTTACAAGTGATACACCGGTATTTACTGTAAAATCAACAGAACTTTCAACAAATGGTTTTTTGTTACAAATTGGCTCTTATGCCGATTATACGGCAAAAACAAATAAGATTTCATATAATTGTGAAAACCGGTTAGGATATGACGCTAACACCGGACTTGATAAAGTTCTCAATACTTTAACTTCTGCGGTCGGTGTTGTTAATGCTGTTGGCTCTGTTGCTTCGCAAGCGTTCGCCGGTAATGTAGGCGGAGCAGTACAAGGAGCAGTCGGAGCAGTTCAACAATCAATTAATATGATTGACGCATTAGGTCAACGAGGCGTTAACACCGGAGCAAGCGGTGATATAATGAGTATCACAGAAAAAAGAGCTATGCCGGTATTTGCTGATGTTTCACCGACGGAAGCACAATGTCGTTATATTGATGATTACCTTGACGTGTATGGTTACGCTATAAATGAAATAGGAAAAATTTCTTCTTATATGAAAAATCGGAGTAATTGGAATTATATTCAAGTTGCAAATTGTAATATCAAGGTATCAGCGCCGAATGATGATATTAATAAACTTAAACAAATGTTTGAAAGTGGAGTGACTATATGGCACAGCCATTTTGGTGATTACGACCAAAACAACAATTAAGAAAGGAGTTGACAGACAATGAAAGAATGTGGATTTATTGATTTCGACCCGTGGTGCGGAATTAAAATCGGTGATAATATTGAAAACCTATTGAATTACAACAACATACGTAACGGCGATATGCAAGCCTTTGCAAATAAGTTAACCGCATTTTATATTTATTTCAATTACTTTGCTAATATCGCTATGTCACTTATTAAATATGACAGTGGAGCAATTCCGGAAGAATACATTGAACGTGCGTTGTTTCAAGACGGAAAAATTGCTTTTTTTAATGGTGCTATTGCCGGCGGAGCAAATGAAGTGATAGCGAGCACTTTTGTTGATGAATGTAAATATAATCATTATGGCGAGTTGAAAGAAATTAAATTAATTGACAGTTTACCCAACACAAATAGTGATATGCTTATTAATTCCATTGACGGAAACATAACCGATTTTGCGGTTGTTTGGTGCAATAAAACAAAAATACCATTAATGCAGTTTGTGTACTATTTCTGCCAAAAGATAACAGAATTACAAACAGCCGTTAATTATAACACGCTTAACAATTCATTGCCTATTGCTGTTGAAGCCACTAACGAGCAGATACTTGCTTTAAATAATATTATTAAACAAGTAAGCAATCAAAATAGGTTTTTGTATTTTAAAAAAGACCATAATTGCAGACCGGAAGAATTATTCAAGTCACTTGATTTAAACGTCGAATTTAAGGCAGATAAAATGCTTGAGGTACTTAATTATTACAAGGGCGAGTTTTTCACAATGTTGGGTATCAATAATACACCTTTTGAAAAAAAAGAACGTCTGTTACGTGATGAGGTTAAAAGTAATAATCAAATTCTTAATTTAACACTTGACAGTTACGTACAAACTCAAAAAAGAGGGTTTGAGAACGTCAATATGAAGTTTTTAACTTCTTTTGATTGTAAGGTTAATACTTCAATTGATGATGTTATTGCAGAGCAAGACGAGGAATTTAAGGAGGTTGTATCTTAATGGCAATATATACAAATTCTTTTCAAGATATAATGCATAAATACGACCACGACGGAAGTAATTTACCTTATGAACAGAAGCTTGTTAAACTCTGCGAATATATTTTTGATTTCAATTACGATTACAAGAATGATTTAACATTCAAAGCGTTTTTTGAGCCGTATTTCATTGAGCATTTTTTCAATGAAGAATTTGCCTTTGAAAGTCTTGACTATTTCAAAATTAAGCTTAAAAACAAAATGCAAGAAGTTCTACCATTTTACATTCCGCTTTATCAAACATTTTATATCAGCACTATTGATTTAACATTAATTGAAAAAGAGGAAAGCACAGAAACCGGCGGAACAGAAGAAAACGGCAACACACACAATAACAGTAATGCAACAAACACTTCTCTTGATGTATCAAGCAATTTGCCGGCTAATGCTATATCTGTTAATGATATTGACGACGTGAATTATGCAACTGACGGCAAGAGAGGAAAAAACACGTCTGTTAATGAAAGTGAGGTTGTTAATAATAACAACACGCACTATAACAGAAATAGCAACAGAAAACGAACTAACAACGGACTTGATAACGCAACACGTTATTCAAGTGAATTTCTTAATCTATGTAGCGAGATGATTAATAAGTTCAATGATTTATTTTTAATTATCTTTTAACTGAAAGGAGTTATATAATGGGAATTTTTACACCGATTGTACCCCTTGAATTTGACGCAAGTTTTTCGTATATTCAAAGACTTATGCATTTATGTATGAAACTCAACGAGCAAGGGGTAGCAATTAACACTATTCAAGAGTTTTTAAACTCTCTTGATATCGACCAAAAAATCAAAGATGAAGTGTTTAAACAATTTGTAAACACCCCAAATCTTAAAACAGTTTTGGAGCATAGAAAAATTTTGATTGTAGGTGACAGTTACACATACGGCTCAGGACTTGCAGACAGGAATACACGCTTTGTACAGTTGATGAAAAATAAAGGCTTTGATGTTACCGACGTATCAACCCCCGGCGGTGGGTTTGTTGCCGTTGGTGATAACGGCACTTTTTATAAACTTATCAGCGATTATTCACAAGGTGATGAAAGCGACTTCACAGACGTTTGGTTTTTGGGCGGAATTAACGACAGTTATGCAGATTTATCAGGAATTCACAATTTAATATTGAATACTGTTAATTTAGCGCACTCAAAATTTATCAATGCAAAAATTTCTATCGGCTATATTTCTCAAACACACCGACTTGCTGACGGTGGTTGCAATTACAATAAAGTAATGATAACAAGGCAAGCATATCGAGAAGTGTGTCTACTTGGAAAATGTTGTTATATCGATAATGCCGACTATATGCTAAAACAGTATTCAGCTATTCAATCAGACGGAATACACCCATCAGAAGTAGGACACCAATTAATTGCAAATTATTTGACGTCGTACATACTCAATGGTAATATATCAGTTACACGTTATGCGGATAATATAACCCTTAATATGTCAACGCAATTAACAGGCTCTGCGTTTAATGTTGAAGAACGTGTTGAAAATGGTGTAACAACAATCAATCAATTAACATCCTCTGTTTATGCAGTCGCCGATAACATTAAAATGAAACTTGACGGCAACGCAAGCCTTGTACTCGGAGATATGAAAGACGGCTTAATCTATGGACAAACAAACGGACTAAATCAATTCGGTTGTGTTAATATTAATATACCGGCGGTTGTAACATATTCTGACACTAACACCGGTTCTGTTGTAGTTGAGTGTATGCCATGTAGCCTACGAATGACCGGAAAAACTGTTTTTCTTACACCACTTAAACTTAATAACACCGCAAGCGACTACCGGGACGTTTATTTAAAACAAATTAATTTACCACCTTGGAGTGTTACTCTTTCAAGTGATATGATATAGCGAGGTATCAAATGGACGAATTTATTTTAATTAAAAATATAATGTTGGCAAATTCAAAATATTTTCTTGCGGTTTTCTGCTTTTATTTAATTGATTTTATGACCGGCTTTGCAAAGGCAATTAAAAACAAAAATATATCAAGCGGAAAACTAAGAGGAAGTGTAAGCAAAGCACTTGAATATATTGCATTTCTACTTGTCGGAGTAGTTGCTGTTTATCTATTCAATGCTGAATATGCTATTAATCTAATTGCTATATCATTATGCTGTGTTGAATTTACAAGTATTTGTGAAAATGCAAAAGAAACCGGTTTTAAATTTCCGGAAAAAATTATAGCTTTATTTAGCAGAACGGAGGACGGGGGCAAGTAATTGCCCCTATTTCTTATGGGTAAAAAAGAACTTACAAACGCTGAATTGATATCACAGATTGCAAAAAATAACCCGGTATGGAGCGAAGAAAAAAGCAGAGAATTATTGCGTCTTAACCGCAAGTTTACATATTATCGAAATGTCAACAATTTAATGCAGACTATATACCGGCAAAATAACATTCACACATTAAATAGTGATGACTATGCAGTAGAGATATCAAACAAGTTTAATCAATCATTAAGCAAAAAGGCACTTGATATATCTAACGAGCAAGACGAAGCAGATTACTATAAATTAGTCGATTTAATAACAGAATTGGGAACAGGTGAAACCGCTAATACATACGAGGAGTTGTATTATTGATGTTGTATAATTTATATCTATATCAAAATGGCAAGTTGATTAGAAAAGGCAATACGCACGTTTTTCGTGTATTCTTAAAAGAAAATACTGAATTGACCGAAAAGCAAATAAAACGAATTATACAAGCAAGAAATGTCAAAGAAATTAACGGATTTTATATCAGCGAAAATTCAACCTTTGATTGCAAAATTGATACAAAAGCAAAACGTAACAGAAAGAAAAATAGAAATATCAACCGCTATATCTATGCTTTGGACATTGAAACGTCAACCTATCAAGTGGGCGATAGAAAATTATCTTTAATGTATTTGGGAAATATTCAAAATGTGTGCTTAGACTTTGGAGTAATCAACAAAATCAATAAAGATAATTTTTCTTCTTATCAAAATTATAATGAATTTTTCCGCACTTATGACGAATGGAATACAATTCTTGAAATGCTAAATAAAGAAAGTATTGAAAATGAAGAATACACATATATATATGTGCATAATTTGCCTTATGAATTTTCCTTTATGCAGAATTTAAAATTCTTTCGTGAAAATTATAAAAATGAAACAATGATTGCTTCAAATACAAGAAAACCGATATCTTTTGAATTAGACCATTTAATTTTCCGGTGCTCTTATAAACTGTTAGGTAAATCATTAAAGGTATTAGGTGATGAACTCGGCATTGCAAAGTTGACTGAGGAAAAAGGCGGATATAATCAGCATTTTACACCCAATTCAACACTACCCGATATTGAATACGAGTACAACAAACAAGACGTATTAATTACATTATATGCCGTTGTAGACTGTTTTAAAAATTCTAATTATTATATTGATGTCAATTCAATTGACAGAATGATAACAGCGACAAGCCTTACACGGCTTGAAAATGAATTACATTCAACAGCAGAAGAAAAAGAAAAATATACAAGGCTTTGCACCGCTTTAATCAAATTTTATAATAAAAAGTTTGATGATAACACAACTGTATATGAATTATTAAGAAACGTGTTTTGTGGCGGCTATGTTCGTTCAAATCGCTTTTACTCTTTCATTCCTTTTGATAATGTTGCAAGTTATGATTTTGCTTCATCATATACGGCACAAATGTTAATGTGTAATTTTCCATTCAATTTCAAAATGCGTGAAAGCGATAAAACAGCATATTTGAAATTTATCATTGAAAAAAACAATGCCTATATTAAATATAAGGGCGGAGTTTTGCAATGGTATTTGACAACCCCACAAAAGACACTACACACATATTTTATGTGTGAATTAATTGTTAAAAATCTTAAAATCAAGCGATTTAATAATCATAATGAATTACCATTTTTAAGCGTGAGCAAGTGCTCCGGCTATGATATCAAAACAATGAAAAGTAGCAACGGACGGGTGATGTCAGCGGATAAAATCACATTATATTTAACAAGTTATGATTATATCGCTTTAACTTTATTTTATGATTTTGAAATTAACGAGTGCAAAAAACTGCTTTACACTCGGAAAAATGCAAAATTACCTACTTATGTAACAAATTCAATTAATAA
>OLSI01002294.1_pt1 | contig 10525 bp, 10 predicted proteins | sample 1672661 | NCBI WGS metagenome assembly OLSI01 (sample SAMEA3136711, study PRJEB25190) | human gut metagenome | biome: human gut; feature: human-associated habitat; material: faeces | place: Austria | collected 2013 | reverse complement strand
TACCAGCTTGTTTCTCACCACCTATAGAGGTGGGAGTCATCTCCCAGCTGATATACTTCTTTCATAAAATGCACTAAAAAAGACCATCTACACTTTTTCGCAAATGATCTTTTTAATGTTAATATATCTTATATCATTCTTTTTGCTTTTTCGTCACACTTACCACGTAAAGTGTGCTTCCCTCTACACGAAATTTCACCTCAACCCCAGCAAATCCCATGCCATATACTCTCTCCGGGTCATTCTGATAAGAAGGTCTTGGATCCTGACTCAGTATCTGCATCAAGACTTTTCTCTTTTCTTCCGGAATCTTTTTCATACCCTCATCAGGTATCTGTACTTCCAGATGATAGGTCTGCTTTTTATGCGCAAATCCTCCGCTCGCCTCCGGGTGCGCATCCACATAAGGCAGATACGGCTTGATATCGTAAATTGGTGTTTGGTCCATCATATCTACTCCTGATACAAGCAGGCACATTCCGTACTTTTCATGAGAAATGATTCGTTCCAGCTTTACACAAGACAGTCCGATTGGATTCGGGCGGTAAGGAGAACGACAGGCGAATACTCCGACTCGTTCATTTCCTCCAAGTCTCGGAGGCCGCACGGTCGCTTTCCATGTACCGGATTCTTGTCTTACTTCCGAAAATCCCCACAGAAGCCACAGGTGTGTGTATTCTTCAATTCCTCTCAGAGCGTCCGGCTGGCGAAACTCCGACTCAAATACAACAAGTCCAGTCGCATCGGAAAGCCCACTCTGTCTTGGAATCCCGAATTTAGTCGGAAAATCTGTGTGAATTCTTGCGATTACTTTTACCTTTTCTAAAACCGCAGTTTCTTTTTCCAGATTATTGCAGTCTCTCTTTTTCTTTACAACTTCATGCCCCGATACCGGTTCACGCATGCATATACCTCCTGTTTTCTCGGCATTGCCAGATTGCCCGGAACATTTCCACTCTCACAGACCGCTGCAAATCCTTCCGCTTCCAGCTTCTTCACCAGTCGTTTGATAATCTGTCCGGCTTCTTTTCTGCCGTCAAATTCCTGTTCTTCCATATAACGGAGAAGATACCCCAGGCAGGTAAGTTGTTCGGAATCTGCAAGCTGTTCCACATATCGAAGATCAATGTTTTCATGGTTCAGGACTACGCCGTCTCTTCCCATGGTCTTAATCTTGATACGTCCTTTATGAACTAACCCTGCATTTTTCTTTGGGCATCGTCTGGACTCTGGTAGTTTCACATTTCCTTCTGGCAATTCCAGTGCCGGATACTGGCTGGCAGCCTCTTTTGCAAGGGCTGTAATTTCTTTCGGGACATATCGATCCATCTGAATCACCACATCTGCTACCTGAAAATATGCCCCGGAGCTTCCCGCAACCAGAATGGTGGAAATGCTCTGGTTCTCATACAAATCACGCATTCGCTCGATAAATGGCGTAATCGGCTCCATATCCCGGTGAATCACTCTCTGCATCAACTCATCACGCACCATGAAGTTGGTCGCTGATGTGTCCTCATCGATGAGAAGGGTCGCAGCACCAGACTCCATGGCCTCCACCACATTTGCCGCCTGGGACGTGCTTCCGCTGGCATCCTCCGTGGAAAATGTTTTCGTATCTTTTCCATTTGGCAGGTCATTAATGAACATGGAAATATCTGTGTCTTTGATGCTTCTGCCGTCCTCAGCGCGGATTTTTACCGCATCTGCCTCCGTAATCACATATTCCCTGCCATCACCTGCAATGTGCGGATATACGCCCATTTCCAGCGCTTTTAGAAGGGTAGATTTTCCGTGATAGCCGCCACCCACAATCAAGGTGATTCCTTTTTTAATACCCATACCTGTGATTTTGCCTGCATATGGTAAATCCATGGTCACTTTCATCGATTCCGGCGAAGCAAATGGCACAGCTCCTTTCATCGGCTTTGCTGAGACACCCGACTCACGCGGAAGAACGGCTTTATCTGCCACAAACGCTACAAGTCCCTGTTCTTTTAACTGCTCACGGATATATTGCTGGTCTACGGATAGCTCCATGACACGTTCCACTTTTTTCTTATCTTGTCTTGCATAGAAAAGAGAACTCTCCACGCACTCCGGGAGATAATCGAATAAAATTTTTGAAAGCTCTCTTGCATTGATGGTTCTTCCATTTGCCGGAAATCCAGCCTCAAATCGCATGCTAATGTTTCCATTTGCCGGATTGATCTCACAGGCGCTCCGCTTTAGAATTTCTTGACCACATCTGGTCACAGAAATAATTCCACTCTTTCCGGATCCTTTCGCCTGAAAAGAATATTTTCCGATTACTGCGCCAAACTGGCGGATCAGATAATCCTCAAGTGCGATCCGTTTCCATGTTTCATCGTATAGACGCTCTGGAAATGCAGCCACTTTTCCTGAAACTTCAATATGAAGACTGGACGGCGCCGCGAATGGATCTCCCTGTACATGGTCGATTCCTAATGCATATTTTCCAAATCGATATACTCCTTTCGTACCCTTATAAGCCGGATAACTTTTTCTATCAATATTTTGTAATAACTGTCTTAAATCGTCTGCTGATTTCATGTCACTTCTTCTTTCTTCTGTTATAAATCTACAATCCTTGCTCTGTGGTGAATCTTTGGCAAAAACTTCTGTAATAAATCCTGTGTCTTAAATTTCAAATGACTTGTATTAATTCCCGGATTGCAACCGAACCATTCACTCTCTGCCACTTCTTTATCTACAATTACCTGCACATAGTCGTCTTCATCCACGAGAAGTCCTGCCACACTGGCTGATCCCGGTGTCGTTCCAAGATGCTTAAGCATTTTCTCCGGCGGTGCAAATGACATATGGGATACACCCAGTTTCTTACTGAAAGCTGCTGTGTCGAAGGATTTATTTGCCGGCATGACAAGCAGGAAAAATGTTGTCTTTTTCTGGTTACATAAAAACACGTTTTTCCGGATTTCAGTTCCAAGAACTTTGTCCACCTCTGCACACTCCTCCATGCTCGCTGCCGGGTCATTGTCCACACGCTCATATGGAATCTTCAATTTATCTAAAGTCTCGTACATACGGCGCTCCAGCGGACATCTTTCGTTTGTCGGCGCACCAGTCATAAGTTCACTAATATACATCATTTCCCCTCCTCGATTATTCAAGAATCCCTCACCTGCATCACAGACAAGTTTTCTCTTGCAAGTTCACTCATTTCAGTTTACCATAAAAGTATTGATTTTTACAGAAAAGAGAGGTATTCATTATGAAATATATTCTGGCATCCCAGTCTCCGAGAAGACGTGAACTTCTTGCCCGCACCGGACTTGAATTTGAAGTAATTCCTTCTGACGTTGATGAAAAGATTACAAAAGAAATCCCTTCTGATGTTGTCATGGAACTGGCACACCAAAAAGCTGAAAATGTTTATGGAAAAATTACTGATTTGAACGATTACACGGTCATTGGTTCTGATACTATTGTAGTCTATCGCGATGAAATTCTTGGAAAACCAGTCGACAAACAGGAAGCCTATGACATGCTGTCTATGCTTGCAGACCGCACGCATCAAGTCTATACAGGTGTTTCATTGATTCAGAAAAAAAATGGTGAAAAAAAGACAAAAACCTTTTTTGTACAGACGGATGTCACTCTTTATCCAATTGATAAGGAAGATTTGCACCGTTATGTAGAATCCAAAGACCCTATGGATAAAGCCGGAGCCTATGGCATTCAGGGGAATTTTGCAATTCATGTAAAAGAAATCAAAGGTGATTATAACAATGTAGTCGGACTTCCGATCGGAAGAGTCTATCAGGAACTGAAATCTTTATAATTACGCCCATGAATTGCTCCGTGTTGTGTATTTTGCCCCTGGCGCAATATAAAAGGGGCTTTCGGTTAATACCACATTTCGGCATCTCCAGTAGCAATTAAACGGATCCCTGCAAGGACAAGGTTTGTTAGCCGTCTACATTACGAGGGATCCTTTTCTCTATGAAAGATGAAATTTATTTTTGGCCGCAAAAATCCCTTGTCTGGATTTTTACAGCCACACTTTTAATCAAGCTGTTTTTTCCGTTGTTTTTCCCTCAAACTTCTTTAATTTTTCATTGAGAAAACGGCAGTATTTATTTATATTCCTTCTGATTGCATACAACATGAATTCTTTGTACACTTTATCTGCGGAACGGTAATTAAAACGGCGGAAATTTTCGTTTTCTTTGATATCACCGAAATATCCTTCTGTCTGGATTGAACGTGTCTGCCGTTTCAGAATTCCACGCTCACTTTGGATGTTTGCATGGGATTTTTCACGCAGTTCCTCCCACTGCTCATTGATCTTCATTATCTTGTTTTTCTCAGTATCCTTTGAGTTCACTGTCCAGTTACAATATTCATAAATGTAGCCTTTCCTTCGCCGTTTGCTCCTATAAGCCCAATATGTTCTCCTTCTGTATTATACAACGAAGGCTTCGAGAGGCATTTTTTGCTCCCCGAAGCCTTTTTTCATTCAATCACTGGTTTTATCCCCTGTAATTGTCTGCTTATTTTTCAATATCTTCCATAGAAATCAGTTCCTGTGATACCTCCAACTGGGAGAAACGAAGACCATGATCCTCGTACTCAAATTCTCCTCTCTGATTATCAATCGGATCGATGCGGAGCCATTTTTTCTCCGGCATAAATTCTTTTTGGATTTCAGAGTTGGCTGGCATACGGAAAATATCCAGATTACCAAAGTAATAGTTCCAACGCTCTTTCTCTCCTGCGCGCCATGCACTTCCACCAAAGGAAGGATCTGCAAATACCCATCCGTAAGGTGCTACATAAAACTGTGCCCAATCATGACATCCTGTATAATACTCTGTTGCATACAGACCTGACTGCCAACGTGCCGGAATTCCGGACATGCGACAAAGTGTAATGAATAACAGTGCCTGTACACCACAATCACCTTTCAGGTTAATTGCACAGTATTCTGGAATACACTCAATTGTAAAATACTCTCTCATGAAAGAATACATAACTTTTGTTGTCACAAAATCATAGAATCGACGCGCCAAAATAATTGGATTCGTCTCATCACCTGCCAGCTCGTCTCTCAGCTCTCTTAAGTAAGGAGTGAATACGATATGTGGTGCCTGCTCTTCCAGACAGAAATCCGGCTGTTCTTCAGATACCTTGGCAGGATCTAACTCTACATAATTTACATGGTAGTCAAATGAATAATCTACCATAAATTCCTGATCTGCTTTCAGTTCAGTCTCAAAATACACTGTTCTCTGCGGTGCATCTTCAGGTGCTATATAAGTAATCTCTGGATTAGATGCATGGATCTCTACATTAGAAACCTGCTCGTATACCTTCGGAATCGGAAGATGTACACGAACCTTGCGTCCTGCCTCTTCGAATTCTTTCTTAGCTTTTATCGTTGAACGTATACGAGTGCGTACAGTTCTTCCACCATGCTCCTTCATGTAATGTATATTTCCGTTCAGCAGCTTCTGCTTCAGATTATTTTCCTTTTCATCCTCTGGATTCTCTACAATTACACGCTCAGCTAAGTCTGGACGAGTCTTAATTAGATTTTCATAGAATCGACGCTGAAAATGTACCTCTCCGTCAATATAAATCCAATCTGCTGCACTGATTTCTTTCAGATGATCTAACTCTTCTTTTTTGAAATCACGCAGATGACTAATCATAATCTCCAATGCTTCATCATATGTAAATGGATATTCATTTCCACCCATAACACCAATGACTTCCTGTTCGATTTCCAGACGTTTTCTAAGCGCCTGTGGAATATCCTTCTCTTCCAGGAAATAACGAATCATTTTCTGGGCTCCGGCATAATCACCATAAATTTTTAATTTCAGAACGTCCTCCGGAAGCGGAATCGTCATAAAAGATAAATCCTGATACATGAGTTATACCTCCACACAAACTAATTTATATTACTGTTCGTTCTCAAAACCAATAAATCCAAATCCTGGAACTTCAGGGAGTACCAGTTTCTTTGTATCCTCTACAATCACACCACCCTTGAATGGCATATCTGTCAATGTAAAGATTGCATCCAGATCTGCACGAGTAATATTCTTTGTTGCTGCACCAAGGCTGGCTGCTGCAGTAATACCCAGATTACTCTCTTCTGCCATACATCCAAGCATAACCTCAATACCTGCTGACTCGCAGATTGCATTGATCTTAAGTGCCTCACGGATACCGCCGCACTTCATCAGCTTGATGTTAAGGTAATCAATTGCACGACGCTCTACAAGACGAAGTGCATCTTTTGAATTGAAGCAGCTCTCATCAGACATAATTGGCACGATAGAATGTTTTGTAACATACTCAAGGCCAGCAATATCATGATATGGAACCGGCTGCTCTACAAGCTCAAGATTGTATTCGTTCAGACGCTCGATCAAACGAACAGCTTCTTTTGCACCCCATGCCTGGTTTGCATCTACACGGATCTTAACATCATCACCAACAGCCTCACGGATTGCTTTTACTCTTGCAAGATCTTCATCAAAAGATGTACCTACTTTAGTTTTAATTGTATCAAAACCATCTGCCACATGCTTCTTAGCTTTAGCTGCCATAACTTCTGGTGTGTCGATTCCGACTGTCATATCTGTCTCGATGAAGTTCTTGTGTCCACCAAGCAGTTTGTACACTGGCATACCTACTTTCTTGCCAAGGAGATCATAGCAAGCCATATCAATAGCATTCTTTGCACTTCCGGAATGTGCTGCAGTACGATCCATGATCCAGTATACTTTTTCCAGATCAGTAGGATCTACACCAATGAGTTCTCTCTCCATTGCCTTAATGACATCGTTTGTACCGGATAAGCTCTCTCCTGAAATCAGGATAGCCGGAGCACCTTCACCATATCCAACGAGACCTTCATCTGTCTCTACAGATACGATAGCACTGCGAGAATGAGTAATCACTCCCAAAGAAATGCGGAAAGGCTCAATTAATGGTACTTCCACTTGACGAACTTTGATTCCTGTAATTTTCATTTTTCTCTTCCCCCGTATATAATAATTTTATTGGAACACTATTTTATTCTGATTGATTTTCCGGAAAATGGCATGCACAGCAATGACCATTTCCACAATCACGAAGTTCAGGTACCTGCGTCTTACAGATTTCCTGAGCTTTATAACATCTGGTGTGGAATACACAACCTGATGGTGGATTCGCCGGGCTTGGCAAATCTCCCTCCAGAACGATTTTTTCTTTTTTATGTTTACGATCCGGTACCGGAATAGCCGATAACAGTGCTGTCGTATACGGATGCATTGTTCTCTTATAAAGATCATCTTTATCTGCCAGTTCCACCACATGACCAAGATACATTACCATGATTCGATTAGAAATATGTTTGATGACACTTAAATCATGGGAAATGAAAATATATGCCATGCCCATTTCTTTCTGCAGATCCATCAAAAGATTCAATACCTGTGCCTGAACAGATACGTCCAATGCAGATACCGGCTCATCACATACCATCAGTTTTGGTCCAAGAACAATTGCTCTGGCAATACCGATTCTCTGACGCTGACCTCCTGAAAATTCGTGCGGATAACGGTTCACGTATCTCGTATTCAGACCTACACGTTCCATAGTCTTCAGCACTCGCTCCATACGCTCTTTTGCTGGAAGTTTCAGCTGGATATCCAGCGGCTCTCCAATAATATCACCGATTGTCATTCTAGGATCCAATGATGCATACGGATCCTGGAAAATAATCTGTAGATCACTACGTGATTTTGCAAGCTCTGAGCTTTTCAGCGCTGTATAATCTTTTCCCTCAAACAGCACCTGTCCGTCGGTAGGTTCCAGCAAACGTAAGACAGAACGGCCCATAGTAGATTTACCACAACCAGACTCTCCTACTACTCCCAGCGTTTCCCCTGCATTCAAGGTAAAGCTGACGCCGTCTACTGCCTTGATAAATACCTTTTCCTTGGAAAACGGTGAACTTTTCGCAGGAAACCATTTTTTCAGATCTTTTACCTCTAACAAAGGTGTTTTATTTTCTTCACTCATTAGGCTTCCTCCCATTCCTTAGAATATTTAAAGCAGCGAACCTTATGTCCATTCACATCCATCAGCTCTGGCATACGCTCACGGCAGATATCCTTTGCCTCTGAACAACGCGGACAAAATGCACAACCCTTAGGCATCTGGTCAAAGCTTGGAACCATTCCTTTGATTACATCCAGACGAGTATGATCCTCATCTGTTAATTTTGGAATACAGTTCATAAGACCGCTTGTGTATGGATGCTTCGGAGATTCAAATATATCATCAGCAGAACCATACTCTACTACTTTTCCGGCATACATAACCATTACATCATCTGCCACCTCTGCAATAACACCCAGATCATGAGTGATCATCATTACAGAAGTTCCCAGCTTTTCTTTTAATTCATTGATCAAATCCAGAATCTGTGCCTGAATCGTTACATCTAACGCCGTTGTCGGCTCGTCACAGATCAAAAGTTTCGGATTACAGGACAATGCCATTGCAATCATAACACGCTGACGCATACCACCAGACAACTGATGCGGATACTCGTTAAAACGCTTCTCCGGAAGCGGGATTTTTACAAGCTTCAGCATCTCAATTGCACGTTCTTTTGCTTTTTCCTTATCCAGATCTGTATGGAGTCTCAATGCTTCCATAATCTGTTTACCTACCGTAAACACCGGATTCAGAGAGGTCATCGGCTCCTGGAAGATCATAGCGATTTCGCCGCCACGAATCTTACGCATTTGATCTTTATTCTTTTCCAGAAGGTTTTCGCCCTGATAAATGATTTCTCCACCCACAATTTTTCCCGGTGGAGTCTCTACCAGCTGCATGATAGAAAGAGATGTAATACTTTTTCCGCAACCGGATTCTCCTACAATACCAAGGGTCTTACCTTTCTCTACATCGAAAGAAACATCATCTACAGATTTTACGACACCTTCATCTGTATAAAAATACGTCTTTAAGTTCTTTACTTCAAGTAGTTTTTCTGACATTTTTCTTCCCCTTTCTTACTGATTCTTCATCTTAGGATCCAGTGCATCACGAAGACCATCACCAAAAATGTTGAACGCGATAACCGTAATCATGATTGCAAGACCTGGGAAGATACTATAACCTGGCAGGTAACTGATATAGGACTGAGCAAAACTGATCATAGATCCCCAACTCGGTGTTGGAGGCTGGATACCCAATCCTAAGAAGCTTAATGATGCTTCATACATAATTGCATTCGGAATACCTAATGTTACAAGTACGATGATTGTTGAAATACAGTTCGGGATCAGATGTCTTGTAATAATATAGAACGGGGATGCACCACTTGCCTTAGCCGCTTCTACATACTCTTTCTCCTTTAACTGTAAAATGGAACCACGAATCATACGTGCCGTACGCACCCAGGTCAAAAGTCCCAAGGCAACGAAGATATTCTTCATACCTGCACCTAATACATACATAATCGCCATTGCAAAAATCAAATCTGGGAATGCAGCAAAAATCTCCATGATACGAGAAATCAGTGTATCTACCCAACCACCATAATAAGCAGCCAAAGATCCCATAGTCACTCCGATGATTGTTGCAATAACCTGTGCAAGAATACCAACACTTAAAGAAATTCTAGTTCCGTAAATAATTCTGGATAAAATATCTCGTCCATACTCATCTGTACCGAGTAAATGCTGCTTGGATGGTCCCTGTAAAATGGATGCATAATCCTGTACAGTCGGATCATATGGTGCAAGCAACGGTGCAAAAATAGCAATAAGAATCAACAACAAAATCACAAACAAACAGAACATGGACATTTTATTCTTCTTCAGTCGTTTGAAACTGTCTTTATAATAACTGGAATATTCCATATCCCCAACGGCATATTCACCGGACAGGACTTCTTCTTCAAATTTTTTCTGTTTATTAAAAATATTAATCTTCATTAGCCCTCTCCTTTCCCGTAACGAATTCTAGGGTCAATCAGGGCATAAGAAAGGTCAACAACCAGATTGACAACAACAAATACAAGGGCAATGTATACTACCGTTCCCTGAAGCTGCGGAAGGTCACGGTTACTCATGGCATCTACTGCCAGCTTACCGATTCCAGGAATGGAGAATACTTTCTCGATCAGCATAGAACCAGTCAACATATTACCAAGTTCTGTACCTACCAGTGTAACAATTGGAATCATGGCATTCTTAAGCGCATGCTTCATAATGACAAGAGATTCTTTCACACCTTTTGAACGCGCTGTACGAATGTAATCCTGCTTAATAACATCCAGCATACTAGTTCTTGTAATACGTGCAATACTTCCTGCATAACGGGTACCAAGAGCAATACTTGGCAAAATATAATTTAAAGGACCATCAAATCCAGAGATTGGCAGAAGATCCAATTTTAATCCTATTAAAATCTGCAAAATGATTGCAATCCAGAAAGACGGAGCTGATACTCCGACTACAGATAA
>OLSI01002293.1_pt1 | contig 10532 bp, 10 predicted proteins | sample 1672661 | NCBI WGS metagenome assembly OLSI01 (sample SAMEA3136711, study PRJEB25190) | human gut metagenome | biome: human gut; feature: human-associated habitat; material: faeces | place: Austria | collected 2013 | reverse complement strand
CCGCAGGATTGCGTTCTTATCGATCCGTTCTGTGGTGGTGGCACGCTCGTTATCGAAGGCACCATGATGGCAGCCGATATGGCACCGGGTATCCTGCGCGATTATTGGGGATTCACGGGCTGGAGGCAGTTCGATGCTGAAATGTTCGCACGCTTGCTCACTGAAGCGGATGCGCGTCTTGAAGCGGGTCTTGCCCGTATGCCACGCATCGTGGGAAGCGATATCGATCCGCGTGCTATCGAGATCGCTCATGCTCAAGCAGGGCGGGTAGGCTTGGCGGGCTTCATCGATCTTGCGGTTGCGAATTGCGCGGATATGGAAGCGACGCTTGAGGGCTTCGGAGGGGCACAGGCCACGCAAGGTTGCGTGGTGGGAAACCCTCCCTATGGCGTGCGCTTGATGGCACGTGACCTGGATGTCTTCTACGGTGCGCTCCAAAAAGGCCTCGATGCGCTTCCCGATGCTTGGACGCTCACGGTCATCACGCCCGATATCCATTTCGATGATTATATTGGTGCCACACCCTTCACGGAAAGCGCCGTGTACAACGGTGCGCTCGAGACCACCGTGCGCACCTATCAGCTTGGTCAAGCAGAGCACAAGACGCTTTCGCTCGTTTCGCTTTCGGGTAGGGATGTGGTGGTGCCCGTGCTTTCCGATCATCCCGACCAATTCGCGGCACGCCTGCGCAAGAATGCGAAAGCGCGCAGGAAGTGGGCAGAGCAGAATCAGGTGTTGGCGTTTCGCCTCTACGATGCCGATCTTCCTGATTATGCGGTCGCGATCGATCTGTTCCTCGCAAGCGAGGAGGTACGCGCCACGTACATAGAGCGCGCCTTCGATGTGCCCTACCTGCTCATCTCGGAGTATCAAGCACCGAAATCGATCGATCCCCATAAGGCATATCGTCGCTTCGAAGATGCGGTGCGCATTGCTGCAGCCGTGCTCGAGATACCGCGCGATCAGGTGTTCACGCGCGTGCGCAAGCAAGCGAAGGGTGGCGGACAATATGCGTGCGGCCGTACGCTTCCCAAGCCAGTGCTCACGCAGGAATCGGGGCTTACCTTCGAGCTCGATCTGGCAAGCTATCTCGATGTGGGATTGTTCCTCGACCATCGCATAACGCGCCGTTTCATCGCCACGCAGGCGAAGGACAAGGATGTGCTCAACCTCTTCGCGTACACGGGAAGCGCGAGCGTGTATGCCGCAGCTGGGGGAGCGAAGAGCGTGACCACGGTAGACCTTTCTCAGACGTATCTCGATTGGGCGAAGCGCAATATGGCGCGCAACGGTTTCACGGGGTCTGCGTATCGTTTCATCAAAGAAGACGTGCGCGCGTGGGTACGTGCGGAGAAGGACCCGCGCCAGGCGAAGGGTGGCCGCATCCGTCGTTACGATCTTATCTTCGTCGATCCGCCTACTTTCTCGAACTCCAAAGCGATGGGCAAGCTCACGTGGGATATCCAGCGCGATCACTTCTATCTTTTGCGTGATGTGTCGAAGCTCTTGCGCCCAGGTGGCATCATCATCTTTTCGGGGAATCTGCGCTCATTCAAGCTCGATGAAGCCGCGCTTGTCGAACAGAGGTTCATGGTGCGCGATATCACTGCGAAGACCATCCCTGAAGATTTCGCGCGCAATCCTAAGATCCATTTCTGCTATGTCTTGCAAAAGACAGATGGGCTTGCGCACAAGAGTGCTTAACGTCGGGTCGCGTGTTAGGGGTCGGGTAATTCGGCACATCTCAGATGTGTCGAATTACCCGACCCCTAACACATCTCACACACGATGAGTGATACCATGTTCCTACACGTTTTTCTGCGTTTGAACTGAATGAGGGGGATCTTTATGGTTGAACAGATCTGTGAAAAATGCGGTGCACGTTATTCTCTCTATGCACCGGCTTGTCCGAAGTGCGGCGCGCCTTCCACGCAGCCCGCTAAGAAGCCCGGTTGCCCTCAGGCACCCGCTCCTGCGCCGAAGCCCGCGAAGGCACCTGCTGCTGCGCCAAAGGAGGCTGCGGATAAGCAGCTCGCAACAGCTCAGGGCGAAAAGAGCGCCACTCAGGTACCTTCAACCATCACGGTCGAGAACGTTTCTGCTTGTCCGTGCCGCAAGCTTGTGGCCAATCCGCTCGCGCTCATCGGTATCGCAGCGGCGGTATTCGGTATCTTCAAGCTTCTGAAGAAGTAGTTAGACTATCAAATAGTTTGACAATCTAATTAAAGTTCCATAGAGTGAAAGACGGCGAGAGCATGCGCTCTTGTCGTCTTTTTGTTTTGCGAGAGGTCAATAGCTTTCGTGAAGCAAAGAGTATTGATCAAAATTAGACGTTCGTTCAACAGTAAGGATGAGTATGAGCTTTGCGATCGTGGTCGATTCAGTAGCAGACCTGAGCGAGGAAGAGTGCGCACGCTTCGGCATCACTTCGGTGCCACTGAGCGTCGAGGTAGGTGGAGAGACGTTCAAGGATCAAGCCGAGATCTCCTCCGAAGAGTTCTATGACAAGATGATCGCTTCTGATACGTTGCCGAAATCCTCACAGCCTTCACCTTCCGAATTCATGGATATCTACAATGCGCTCGCTTCCGAAGGCGCTGATGAGATCATCGCGATCCATATTGCTGCGGTGCTTTCGGGAACGAGTGAATCATCCAATCTAGCTGCAAACCAGGTCGAGGTGCCGGTCGAGGTCATCGACTCGTTCAATGCCTGTTCGGGCCAAGGTCTGCTTGCCCTGCTCGCATGCGAGATGCGTGATGCGGGAGCAAGCGCGCAAGAGTGCGCACAAGCGATCAAGGATGCCCGCGCTCATACCCGCTTCTTCATCGCGTGTGGCACGCTCGACAATCTGCTCGCGGGTGGTCGCCTTTCTGCTGAAGAGGTCGACGCGGCAACGTTACTCGACATCAAACCGATGATGTCGTTCGACGAACGCGGCGTGCTTAAAGCGTTCGATAAGGCAAAGGGCATGAACGGCGTTATCAAGAAGTATGTCGAAAAGCTTAAAGAGATCACCGAAGATGAAGGCATCCAACGCGTGAGATTCTGCCATACTCGTAACGAAAAGGGTGTTGAGAAGCTCAAGCGCGCTCTTGAACAGGCGGGAATCGATTATATCGATTGCGGCACCTGTTCGTGTGGTGCAACCGTTTCGACGCATCTTGGCATGGGAGCGCTCGGCATGGGCGTGATTCCCGATTCACTCTTCCCTCATAAGGAATGATCACTATGGAAAACGCACTTACAAAAGACGATCTCAAAACGCTCGACGAGCTTCTCTCGAGCACGTTCAATTCGATCTTGCGCATCGAAGAGCGTTCGCTCAACAACCGCCTCACCGAAGGGCTCTCGATCGCAGAATTGCACACGATCTGCGCGGTTGGTTTGCATGAAGCAAATCCCATGAAGGTCATTGCGAACCGCTTGGGCATCACGCTTGCAACGCTCACGGTCATGATCAACAAGCTTGAGAAGCGCAGCTATGTGAAGCGCGAGCGGAGCGAAACAGACCGTCGGCAAGTGCTCGTTGCGCTTACCGCGAAGGGGCGCAAGGCCATGCGCGCCCACGATGCTTTTCACAAGAAGATGGTGGAAAGCGCTCTTGCCGATCTCACCCCAGAAGAAGAAGGGGTGTTCGTAAAAGCAGTCGGAAAGATCAAGGCATTCTTCGATGCCGAATCTGAGAAAGAAGAACAGAAAGGATAGTTCCATGGCAACTCTCGACACGATTCAAAAAGTACTCAACGAAAACCTCGACATCGAGCCGGAAACGGTCACTGTCGATGCGACGCTCGAAGGTCTCGGCATCGATTCGCTCGACATGGCTGAGCTCATCTGCAGCCTTGAAGAAGAGCTCGACATCGATTTCGGCGAGCCAGAAGGCATCGAGACCATCGGCCAGCTGGTCACCTATATCGAAGAGCTCTAGGCGTACGGAACAGCCTCTATGAAGACACGTGTAACCGAGCTGCTCGGCATCGAGCAGCCGATCATCCAAGGAGCTATGGCGTGGATCGCCGATGCGCGTCTGGCAGCAGCCGTGAGCAATGCGGGCGGCCTTGGCATCATCGCCTGTGGTTCTGCGCCGCTTTCCTGGGTGCGTGAGCAGGTCGAACTTGCGCGCACGCTCACCGATAAACCCTTCGGCGTAAACATCATGCTCATGAACCCTGAGGCGCCGCAGCTTGCGGAGCTCCTCGCCGAACTGCGCGTTCCTGTTATCACGACAGGCGCAGGCAACCCCGGCAACTACATCGATCGGTGGAAGGAAGCCGGTGCGAAAGTGGTGCCGGTCGTGGCTTCTTCGGCGCTTGCGAAGCGCATGGAACGCTGCGGAGCCGATGCGGTCATCGCAGAAGGATGTGAAGCAGGCGGTCACATCGGCGAACTTACCACCATGGCGCTCACGCCTGCCGTGTGCGATGCGGTTTCGATCCCGGTCATCGCAGCCGGCGGTGTGGCAGATGGGCGCGGCTTGGTAGCGGCGTTCGCACTCGGCGCTGAAGCGGTGCAGATCGGCACGCGCTTCCTCACTGCGCATGAATGCGGCATCCATGAGGCTTACAAGCAGAAGGTCCTGGCTGCGAAGGATTCCGACACGATCGTAACCGGGCGCGACAATGGTCACCCGGTGCGTCAGCTCAAGAACAAGTTCTCGCGGGGCATTCGCAAGATGGAAGCCGATACGCAGGTCTCGGCCGATGAGGTGGAAGCCGCGCTCGCGGGATCGCTGCATCGAGCGGTCGAGGGCGATGTCGATAACGGCTCGCTCATGTCGGGCCAGGTCGCATGCTTGATTGGCGATGAGAAATCCGCACAAGAGATCGTGGATGATCTCATGCGCGAGGCGCTTGCTTGGTCGAAAAGCGATCTCCAGGCGATGGCGGATGCTAACGCTGGGCGTGCTTGGAACAACTAGAGAAGAAGGCTCTATGACGGTTTGGATGTGTTCAGGTCAGGGCGCTCAAAGCGAAGGTATGGGCGCCGACCTTCTGGATATCCTCGAGGTGCGCGAAGTGTTCGAGCGTGCTTCCGAGGTGCTCGAGATCGATCTTGTGCACCTTGCAAAAGAAGGCAGCGCTGAAGAGGTGAACGATACGTTCAACGCGCAGGCGCTCACTATGGTGCTCACGGTAGCGATCGGCAAAGCCCTTATGGCGCAAGGCAAGAAGCCCGATGCGCTCATTGGCTTCTCGCTCGGCGAGATCAGCGCGCTTGCGCTTGCGGGCATCCTTTCGCTCGATGATGCGTTCAAGCTGCTCAAAGTTCGTGCGAGCGCGATGGCTGAGGCTTGTCAGCAGCGTGAAGGTGCGATGTTAGCACTGCTCGTCGCAAGCCATGAAGATGCTGAAGCGGTGTGCGAGGCCTGCGCTGGGAAAGATATCTTGCTGCCGGCGAACTTCAACTGCCCTGGTCAGGTGGTGCTCTCGGGCGACGCAGCAGCGATCGAGAGGGCTGAGGCGCACTGGAAAGGCATGAAAAAGAAGTGCGCGCGCCTGAAAACGGCAGGTGGCTTCCATAGTCCGCTCATGACCTCGGCTTCGGAGGCGCTTGCGAACTATTTCGCGGGCAGCGATGCACCGGTGTTCAACGAAGCGGAGATCACGCTCATCTGCAATACCGATGCTGCACCGTTTGTGGTGAGCGAGGCTGCCGAGCGCCTTTCTGCGCAGGTCATCTCTCCGGTGCTCTTCGAACAAGGCGTGAACTATCTCATCGACAAGGGCGAGAACGAATTCGTCGAGATCGGCTATGGTGGGGTGCTCTTCACGATGATGAAGCGCATCTCGAAAGAGGTCGATCGTGTGCGCGTGGGAACGCGCGAGCAATTCGATGAATACGTGAGCACGCTCTAGGCTTGGAGAAAAGAGAGACGAGCATGAACGATAAAGCAAAAGATACTGAAGAAGTTGCTGTTGCGCCACTTCGCCGCGTTGCGATCGTGACCGGCGCAAGCCGCGGCATCGGCGCTGCGATCGCGCAGCGTCTTGCGCTCGAAGGGTATTCGGTGGTGCTCAACTATGCTTCGGATGGAAGCACGGAAGCGGCGTGCGCGCTTTGCGCGGAGCTTTCCGATTTCGCCGACACGGAAGCCCAAGAGAGTCTTGCGCTCGAGGTCGAACAGGCGGCTGAACCGCAGCGTTTCATCGCTGTTCAGGCCGATGTATCGCGCTTCGATGAAGCGAAGCGGCTCATCAACGAAGTGAAGCAGCAGTTCGGACGTATCGATGTGCTCGTGAACAACGCGGGCATCACGCGCGATGGGTTGTTGGCGCGCATGAAAGAAGAAGCGTTCGACCGTGTGATCGAGGTGAACCTGAAAGGTGCGTTCAACTGCTTGCGTCATGCAGCTCCGCTCATGATGAAGCAGCGCTATGGGCGCATCGTCTCGGTATCGAGCGTGGTGGGGGTTGCCGGTAACGCAGGTCAGGTGAACTATGCCGCCTCGAAAGCGGGCATCATCGGCATGACGAAAGCGGCAGCGAAGGAGCTTGCACCGCGCGGCATCACAGTGAATGCGGTGGCACCCGGCTTCATCGATACCGCTATGACCGATGCGCTTCCCGATAGCGCTAAAGAAGCGATCCTTTCGCGCATCGCAAGCGGAGCTTTCGGCGCGCCCGAAGATGTTGCCAACGCGGTTGCGTTCTTTGCGCAGCCTGAAAGCGAATACATAACTGGCCAGGTGCTTTGCATCGACGGCGGCATGTCGCTCTAGGGCGATCCACGCGCAAAAGAGATAACCAGGAGATTTGATATGAACCAAGAAACCATCGTGAATGAACAGGGCTTGAAGATGGAACCGGTCCATCGCGTCGTTATCACGGGCATGGGCGCTCTTTCGCCTGCGGGTAGGGGAGTCGAGGTCATGTGGGATACCCTCATGCAGGGCAGATCATGCATTCGCGCGCTCGAGCCCGAAGAGCAGGAGCGCTTCGGCATGACCGCGGTCGCGCGCATCCCTGGTTACGACCCGCTCGAGATGGGATTCACCAAGAAGGAATCGCGCCGTTTCGCGAAGTTCGTGCAGTATGGCATCATCGCCGCCGACGAAGCGATGGCTCAAGCCAACTTCGACCTCGAAGCGGAGGATCTTAGTCGCTTCGCCTGCGTGTTCGGTACGGGCATTGGTGGCATGGAGATCTTCGAACGTGAATCGGTCGTGCTGAACACCAAAGGCGCAAAACGTGTGAGTCCACTCTTCATCCCGACCATGATCCCGAACATGATCGCGGGAAACCTCTCCATTCGCTATGGGCTCAAGGGTGATTGCTTCACCATCGTAACGGCTTGCGCAACAGGAAGCCATTGCATTGGCGAAGCGTATCGTCTCATCCGCCACGGCTATGCAGATGCGGCGCTCGCGGGTGGTTCCGAAGAGGGCGTGACCCCGGTTTCGCTTTCGGGCTTCGGCAATTTGGGCGCTATCACGAAGGAAGCCGACATCACGTGTGCTTCGCGGCCATTCGACGTAAATCGTTCGGGCTTCGTGGCGGGCGAGGGTGCTGGTGCGCTCGTGCTCGAGTCGCTCGAACATGCGAAAGCTCGCGGGGCGCAGATCATCGCTGAGATCACCGGCTTCGGCTCAACGGGCGATGCCTATCACATGACCGCGCCCGAACCGAGCGGCGAAGGGGCGGTGCGAGCGATGCTCCAAGCGCTCTCGGAGGGCGGCTTTACGCCTGATGATCTGGGTCATCTCAATGCACATGGCACGTCAACGCCGGCGAACGACAAGATGGAATCTGCCGCGCTTCATGGACTTGCAGGCGATCGCGCATGCGAGATTCCGGTCACTTCCGTGAAGGGCGCGATGGGTCATACGCTTGGTGCAGCTGGCGCGCTCGAGGCGATCGTCACCGCGCTTTCGGTCGTGAATTCAGTGGTGCCACCCACGGTCGGTTTTGCTGAGGCGGACCCCGAATGCGCTGTGCGCGTATCGGCTGAGCCTGTGCGCGACTATCCGCAGAAGGTGGCGCTCTCCAATTCGCTCGGCTTCGGCGGACACAATGCTTCAGTTGATCTCGCCTTATGTCGAATAAGGAGGAGACCATGAGAGCACTCCCAACTTTTCCGTGTGGTAAAGAGGGCATCGAGGCGCTTCTGCCGCACCGCGATCCGTTTTTGTGGGTCTCGCGCATCCTCGAATGCGAGCCTGGTGTCTCAGTCGTAGCAGAGCTCGATGTCGATCCTGATCTGCCGCTCTTCCAAGGGCATTTCCCCGGTTACCCTGTTCTTCCCGGCGTCATCATCAAGGAGGCGCTCGCGCAAGCTGCCTCGTGCTGCTTGCTCGCGCAGGAAGACAAGGCCGGCTCGCTCGGGTTCTTCGCAGGTATCGACAAAGCGAAATTCCGCGAGCAAGTACGCCCCGGCGATACGATCCGTCTTGAGGCCAACATCACGCGCAATTCGAGCCGCATGTGCGTCGCGGAGGTCAAGGCCTATAAAGGCGATAAGCTCTGCGCTCAGGCGATCCAAAAGTACGTATTGGCAAAGAACGAGATGCAGTGATCTTTTCGCCAGATCCAGCTGCAGACGCAGATACCGAAGAGAAGGTCTAGATGTTCACGCGAAAGAAATATATCCTCATCGAACCAAACGATTCTGCTGATGGAAGTTCGGGGTCGGTGATGCGTGCGCTTGATGCCAAGCCAACCTCGAACCCGGCGAGACCAGCTGACCTGCCACCAGCGGGTTCGGTCATCGATCCCACGCTCGTTGCCTATCAGCTCGACACGTTGCTCTCGTATGCTGGTCAGGCAGAGGATGAAACGGCAACCCCTGCGCTGTTGCTCGCAGGATATGGCTCAGCGCTCAAGGAGGCTGTGAGGGCTTTTAAGCAGGCAGGAGCGCCGAGCGTGTTCGTAACGGGCACCGCAGATAAGGAGCGCGGTTTCTCTTTTTCAGGGTTTGCGCAGGTCGTAAGCTTGGGAGCAGCGTTCGATAAGCGTTTGTTCGCGAATGAGTATGCACTCGCAGAGGCAGCAGAAGCGTGCGGTGCGCGCTATCTCTTATTGTGCGATGGATCTTGCGCGAGCGGTCTTCTGTGCCGTGTTGCCGCTGAAAAGGGCATGCGCGTATTGAGCCCGATGGAGGGCGACAAGACCTTCACCACCTGGGTGGTCAACGAATGTGCGCTGGATGCGAGCGAGGCCGTATGCGAGCCGGTCACGTGGAAGAAGTGCCCGAAATGCAAGCTCAACCATGAGGCGAGCGAGGTGCTTGCGACAGGCGGTGTCTGCCCGACTTGTGGAGAGCTCTATCGTCTCACTTCGGAAGAGCGCATCGATTATCTCTTCGATGCCGACACCTTTGAAGAATGGGAAACAGGGCTTCCTGAGACCGACCCTCTTGGTTTTCCTGATTACGATAGCCTCTTGAGCGGTATGCGCAAGAAGAGCGATCGCGAGGAGGCCGTGCGCTGCGGCAAGGCGAAGATCGCGAACATCGAAGTGGCGCTCTGCATCATGGAGACCACCTTCATGATGGGCTCGATGGGTTCGGTCGTGGGCGAGAAGATCACCCGCGCCGTGGAGCACGCCACCGCAAAGCACCTGCCGCTGATCATCTTCTCGGCCAGTGGCGGCGCCCGGATGCAGGAGGGCATCTTCAGCCTGATGCAGATGGCAAAGACCTCTGCCGCCATCGAGCGGTTCTCCGCCCGGGGCGGGCTGTACATCAGCGTGCTGACCCACCCCACCACCGGCGGCGTGACCGCAAGCTTTGCCAGCCTTGGCGATATCATGCTGGCCGAGCCCGGGGCGCTGATCGGTTTTGCGGGCCCCCGGGTCATTGAACAGACCATCGGCGAAAAGCTGCCCGCAGGCTTCCAGCGCAGCGAGTTCCAGTACGAGCACGGCTTTGTGGACAAGGTAGTGCCCCGTACCGAGATGCGCGAAACACTGGCGCAGCTGCTGCGTCTGCACGCCTGAGGAGGGAGCGCCTTATGATCAAGGACATCTTACAACAGCTCGCACCGTTGGATGAAAAGATCGCCGCCCTGCGCGGCGACCCGGCGGACGAGAACATGACCGATATCACCAACCACGCTGCCGAACTGGCAGAGCTTTCCGCGCAGGAGGACGCTTTGCTGTCCGGCTGCGGGGCGCTGACCGCAGAGGACAGGGTCTTTCTGGCACGTCACCCGGAGCGCCCCCACATCGATGAGATCGTGGATGCACTGTTCACCGACTTCTTTGAGCAGTGCGGCGACCGCCAGTGCAAGGAAGATGCCGCCATTCTGGGCGGTGTGGCGCTGTTCCACGGCCAGCCGGTCACGGTCATCGGCCACCGCAAGGGCAGCACGCTGGAGGAAAACCTGCGCTGCAACTTCGGTATGCCCGGGCCGGAGGGCTACCGCAAGGCCTTGCGCCTGATGAAGCAGGCGGAAAAATTTGACCGTCCCATCATTACCTTCATCGACACCCCGGGCGCATACCCCGGCAAGGACGCCGAGGAGCGCGGACAGGGCGAGGCCATTGCCCGCAACCTGATGGAGATGAGCGGCCTGACCGTCCCGGTACTGGCCA
>OLSI01002282.1_pt1 | contig 10591 bp, 12 predicted proteins | sample 1672661 | NCBI WGS metagenome assembly OLSI01 (sample SAMEA3136711, study PRJEB25190) | human gut metagenome | biome: human gut; feature: human-associated habitat; material: faeces | place: Austria | collected 2013 | reverse complement strand
AAAATCGTAGCCTGCTGCCCAGATTCGTTTTATTGTCCGGTCAATTTCTGCTTGTATACGCTCCCGGCTTAATGGTTCCCCCTTTTCATTACAAAATAAATATTGATTCATCTTCACAACTTTAAAGCCCCAATAATTCCGCTGTGTCTCTATATGTTCCAGTATGGCAGCAGTCAACGGAATATCTCTTGTTGATGTCCTTGTTTTTGGCGTATCTTCGATATATCCTTGAAACTCTATATATTTCAACGTCCTGCATACATGGATCACACCTTGTTTCTTGTCGATATCGGAATATTTAAGCCCTTGCATCTCACCTCTTCTCATTCCGGTTCGAAGCATCACCGCAAAGAAATGATATAAGTAACTCTCTTTTGCATATTCCATAAATAGCTCTTGCTGTTCTTTCGTCATGGCTATTCGTTCTTTCTTTTTCCCTGTCTTGCGTGGCAATTCTGCCAATCTAACCGGATTTCTCTCTATCAATCCATTTCTCATTGCCTGCTGGAGGCATCCGTTTAAAACAGCCGATACAATTTTAATACTTGAAAGTGCATATCCTTCTTTCACTAGCTCATTGTATAACTTCTGGATATGTTCCCCTCGAATCTCTGAAAGCTGTCTGCTGCCTAGCCTATTCTTAATGATGCTCTTATAATATTTCTCATAATTTGTATATGTACCGAGCTTCACCCGGTTCTTCTTATATTCCTCTAGCCATGTTGTAAACCATTCATCTAGGGTGATTTTCTCTTTTGTTACATAAATTCCATGCTCCAACTTGTATTTAAGCTCTGTAATGAGTTTTTGTGTCTCTGTGATAGTTTTTCCGTGTACAAGGTAACTCTTTCCTTGATACATAAAACGCCCCTCAAAGCCTTCACTGCGCTGTCTGATTCCCTTTGGTAACTTTCTACCTCTCTTATCTACTGCCATGCCCGCTCCTTTCTGAACATAAGTTCACGTATTGCAATAGGCCAACATGACAGTTATAATCATGTTGACCCTTTATCGTGTGTATTGGGTTATTTCTGTTTGGCCCCGTAGCGTTGCCGCGCTGTGGGGCTTTGTTATATCACCTTCTTTCATTCTGCAACATTTTTGGTATTCGTTTGTTTTTGAAAAGCAACGTTTTCTATATTCGTTTCGTTTTTGTGTGCACACTTTTTTATATTCGTTTCGTTTTGTATTTTGATAGTCCGTCAAGAATCCGTCTCGTTAATCGTACACTTCTTGCGTTTTTGTTATGCGAACGTTCGCTATTACCTACCCGAACGCTCGCTATTCGTTCCATGCAGTAACTACGCTATTTTTAGTATATTCGTCGTTTTGGAAACGCAACGTTTTCGCTATTCGTCGGTTTTGAAAATTTGCATTTACTGATAGGGTTCGACATCAATGTCGAGGTGTCATAACTGGAAAATTTTATTAAACGCTTGTTAATTCTTGACCATCATCAAATTGATGATTCTTGACAATTCACCAAAATGATGATTCGTTAATCTGTCCGCCGTCCTGCTTCAGATATTGGTAGTATCTTAGTTAGGAAGGGCAGCAGTTGAATAATACCTCTCTTCTTTTTTAAGTAAAACACTTTCAATCTCATTTACTTTTTAACTGTAGTTTTCTGTAGTTCTTATGTTCCGCCGTCCCGTTCCGGTGTTGGCGCACCTTTCCGAGAAGGGCAGCAGTCTTACAACTTCTCACCGCCCACTCTGTTCATAGGGTGCACCCTGTATTTGTGGTTTTGTGCGATGTCGCACCTCGCGCGCGTTATCGTGTCCATTAATTCCCGCCGTCCGGCTCCAGTCCGCCAATACCTTTCCCGGAAGGACGAGAACTATCGTTATACTTTCATACTATCAAAATCACTTTTCTCGTCTCGGCATCTCCTACCTTGACAATATACTAATGCGAAGACTCTTATATCTGCCAGTTCTTCGTCAGTTGCGTCTGTCAGAATCCTGTCTATTGATTCTTTCACTTTCTCTCTGCTCATTATGTTTTCTCCTTCTTGCACGTTCCGCACGCTTTCCATACACATAGCCAAACTGTAGCATTTTCCACATCCAAAATTCAGGTGATGAAAAATGATAATACTGCTTTACAGCGTTCTTAATTAATTCATACTCCTCATAGGGTAAAACCTCTTGTCCTCTAGTAAGAATATTGTAATCACAAACTTTTATCTTTGCTGTCGTCCTTCGTCCTATTGCCTTATTCGGCTCTGTTCTTTTAGTCATGATGTTTCGCCCTCCTGGCTCTCTCCGCTCTCTTCCCCTCAATCACACCATAAACGAAAATCTGACACAAACCAATCGAACCACAATCATACTCCTTAAATATCTTCTGTACAGTATTGTAGGGTACTCCGCCAATCCGACTGTGTTGTAAAATATCAAGAACCGCTATGTCTCTCCTTTGCTCAATTACTCTATTGATCACGGCCGCAGCTTCTTTTATTCCTTCCGGCGAGTCCAGTTTTTCTCTTTCGCTATCCTCTAACTGCAGATATGAAAGCGTGAAATCCTTAAAAGCTTTGTACCCTGGGTGATTCTTGTTCAGTACAATCGTCCCGTCCTGTCTTAAAAATACTGTCAATGTTTCAATCTTTTCCCCGTCACCCCACAATCTCAAGAAGCTCTCGATCTGGGACAGGGTCAGATCCCCGATCTCACATGCTTCTACCTTTAAATCTTCGTCAATTACCTCGTAAGCCATTTTTCTCTTGTCCTTTCCCTGGACTCCATGTTATGATTAATATGTTTGTTGGCTGGAGTCCAGTCATCTACTGCCCCTATCAGCGTTGGTAGCACTGATAAGGGGCTATTTTTATGCTGTTATTTCTTGTACCTGTGATCTACCAAAGAAACTCGCTTTGTAAATTGCTCCGTCACCCTTGGAACCCCAAATCAATGAGCAACCAAATAATGCTTTAGAGCCGTGTATTACCTCATATCCAAGCTTTTTCCAACCAAACCATGTATTTGTCTCCTCTGCTACTCCTGCTGCCGCTTTGCTCCTCTCAATGCGTTCAGAATTGATTTCCTCGGCTTTAGCTGATATCCAAGCTCTGTGAAGTGCTTCTGCAAAGCTGATATCATATTTTCTGTAATTCTTCCATGCATTCAACATGATGTTCTTTAAATCGTATTTCATAACCTATGTGCTCCTTCCTTGTAAGGTATCTCAACAGCTCCGGCAGGCTTTAAAGTATCTAAGGTTTCTCGACCATCTCATTATCCCCTTATCCTTACCCGATATTATGTTGGTGTCTCCGGTACGCTTTCGCCACTTCGTTTTCACCCTTCGCTGTTGTGTCTTTCCTTAACTTGTAACTATATTATATAAGATATGTACATATCTTTCAATTGACATTATCGCCAAATATGTACGTATCTTTTCGTTAATTTTGTATATGTACATATCTTTACAATTGTGATATAATTAAGGCATACTAGAGAAAGTATATCCATTTTTATAATCATGAAAGGATGTGAAACTATGACCTTAACTGAACAGCGCAAAGAAAGCATGTATAAATACGCTAAAGCAAAACTTAAACGAATCCCTTTGGATGTTCAAAAAGAAAAATACGATGAAATTAAAGCAGCAGCCACAGCAGCAGGCGAATCTGTTAACGGATATATAAAGAGAGCCGTTGATGAGCGAATGGAGCGTGAGCAATAATGTTTTTCTTTCTGAAGCCAACATTTGACTTTGATTCTCTTCCAAATAGTAAAATATTACTTTGGTTATTGTTCTTTCTCTTTCCACGTGCTGAAATAGTTTTTAAAGACGATTTTGAAGACGATTCATTTTGGGAAGACTATGAATAACTATATCCGGTTCGTAAGCCGTTAGCCTTTTTTGACGGATATGCGCACATTCCCCAATTGGGACTAATAGGGCAATTCACCGACTTAGATCAGATGCAGCACCTCACAGCAAATCGTGAATTTCACGAATCGTCTTGAATCCTGCTGCCAGATATGTTATATTTAAGACACAAAAAGAGAACAACCGCCCACAAGGTGGGTTGACCTCAAAGTAAATTGGAAATTCATAGAATCACCACTCCTTCGCTCGCCAAAGTTCCGGGGTGGTTTTTCTATGCCTTAAAACATTATCTGATAAACGTAAAAACGAATGTCAGCAATGCAAGAATGAACATGCCAAAAGCCATAAGGTCTTTAAAATCAAAATGATTATTGTTCATCAGCACCACCCCCATTCTATGTAGAATAGAGGTCAGCCACCCTGTAACACGATTGCTCTACTCACAATATAACATAATGCCATTCTCTAAGCAATCAGATTTTCACAGTGGCAGCAGTCAGGAAACTGCCTCTTTTATTCCTGGAAGAACCTCATTTTATCCCGAAATATCTCCAATTTTTCCAAAACCTTAACAAAACTTAACATTCATTTTCCCAACTATGTAAATGCCCTCATTACAAATGAGGCCTAAAGAAGTATGTAGGTATACCTACGGTTGTGGTTTATCTTGTTTAAAAATTAGTAATTTACAACCGTACCCGAAAGTACACTTACAAATCCGACTATTGAACATTTTTGTCTGTACGTTAGCAAAAGTCAGCAATTCTCTTCCCTGCACCTAGATTAAATCTAATTGCTCAAAAATGAGCAAAACCACAGTTTCTTCCAAATATGGGAAAAACGTTAACAAAAGTCAACAGACCTTCTCGCCACTCAAATTTTTGGAACGTGTACGTCGAAAATATCGACCGCCTTTCATTGCTGACTTTTCAGCAGTGCTTTATATGGTGTCATGATATTGGCACCTTGGCAGCAGTCATTATTCTACCGTCAGCCACTCTCCGCAGTAGTTGACGGTTCTTTCTATTGTGATAGGTCTGTGAGCTTCTATTTGCCGTTTTCTAGCCATTTCAATGATGTTCTTGTATGTTTTACCGTCTAATCATTTCAAAAGGCTTAAATCGTTCTCATGCAAGTTTTCAGCTCCATCTCGTCTCAATTTTCTCAAACATTACCAAAAAAGTTAAGTTTTGTTAAGTTTTAAAGTCAACAAATGCTAACAATGTTTTTCTCGTAGTTCCCCCGTTGTTCCCCCGTGGTTCGCTCTTGCTTCACCACACTCGGCGAACTCAATTTTGCGTTCGTTCTTCTCACTTTCCTCTCACTTCACGGGCATCTCCTCCCCGGTGCATACAAGAATGATCTTCACACTGTCACTGTGAAGAAAAACACACGATGCTCATTCAGATATTAAATTTCATCAAGTTTTCCGTGATCCCGCCGTGGATTTCTCGGCGTTCCTCCGGAGTTCGAAGCAAGTTACATTGTTTTAGCATCACTAATAATCAACATACCTCTGTTCTTTAAACCTCTCACTAGCTTCTTTATCTTCTGTCCGGTTTGTCTTTCCAGCCCATTCCTCAAGCAAGTTACGAATTTCTTGTGCTTCTCGTAATTCCTTTTCGTGTTCCCACGCTTCAATATCTCTAAGTGCATCACGATCAACGGAGCTCATCCAGTTCCTCTGGAATGACTCAACGCCCACATGATGAATCTCTGCAGGTGCTATATACTGCTCAAAGTACAAACGACATTTAATCTTTCTTGCCGGTCCTCTAAGTTTCCTTAAAGCGGTTCTTTCTAAATCCCTTGCATATTGGAACGAGCACCCCAATTCTCGCCCTAACACCTCGTAAGTATCTTTATTCTTGTATCTTCTGGTTATAACAATTGCTTGCTTTTCTGGTAGATCATCAATCATTTTCCATAGTTCTTCGCTCATTAATTCATGATCTCGCTTTCTGATTACATCCCCTTCCAAGTTCTGATCAGATGCAACAGTATCACCCAACGTCAAGCTATCATCCTCTTCACCAATAGCAGCATCTAAACTTTTTATTTCTCCTGTGCTTTCCGCTTTTCGCAATTGTTCAAGCTTTTCTGCATCTATCCCTAAATAAGCTCTACAAAGCGAATAAGAAGGCTTGCAACCATACTCTTGCGTGTATTCACGCACAAATCTTTTATATTGTAAAACAGCTGTATACTCATGTGAGGGAAGTCTTATCGTTCCGGACTGTTCAACATATCTTCTGATTCTGCTCCTGATCCAGAACGCAGCATAGCTGGTAAACAAAGCTCCTTTTCCCTCTTTATAATGCGCTACAGCATCATTTAAACCAATATATCCCTCTTGCATTAAATCTTCCATCTCTGCATAACCGCGATACTTTTTCGCAATGCTTGCAACAAATCCTTTATTCTGCTGCCAAAGTTGCAGCATATTGGCAGCAGTCTCTTCTCCGGCCTGAATCCTTACTACAAGCTGTTCGTTTGTCATGCTTTTCCAACACTCCCAACTCACTTTCACCTTCGTGTCCTCATTCGCTTAGCTAACTCTTCCCTTAATCTTTTGGCTTCTCCGGGATCATTTTTTATTTTTTCAAAATAATCTCTAGCTTCTAAGGATAAATACAGAATCCTGGACACAGCATTTTCTTTACCAATTCCATAATTAGCCATATCATGTAACTCTTCTAAAGTCCATTCGCCTTCAACTACAGTTAACATTTGTACACTTCCGCCCTGCGCCTCTATTTTTTCCTTCACAGCATGCCCGGCCGCCATCTCACTAACTGCGCCAACTACTATATGGGGCTCATTTTTATCTACACCATTCTCTTTAAAATCTGCTATTATATTTACCTTCATTTTCTTACTTGTGTTCCTTTCTTTCCTGCGGGTTCTCATATATACAGTCAAATTTTCCTCAAGTAAGGTGCAAACCCTTGAAAATACCGGGCTTACCTTACTTGTGGACACCCTCAAGTAAGGTATTCCTTTATTTGCTTACTTGCGGATTACCCTCAAGTAAAGTAAAGCCTTATAAATACTACATATTTTACTTACCTGTTGGTTTTTTCACTGGGTATATGAGCACCCTCAACTAAGCTTATATACCATTTCTTTTCTGCCCCAAATCCAGCAGACTTCATTTTTATAATTTGCTCTTTTTTCAGTTCAGCTTTTGCTTCTCGCATAGCGCTTTTACTTATCCCAAGTATCTGCGCCAATTCATTAAGCTCTGACGCTTCCTTCTGCCCTTCCTGAAGTGACTCAATAATAAATTCTTTTGCCGCTTCCTTCGCAGGAGCTTGTTTCACATTATATGTACTCTCGGACACAAATTCTCGATCTTTTTTGGTTGTATATCCCTTAGTCTCTATCTTTCCATCATTAATAGAAAACAGTACGCTATCCGCAGTCATTCCATAATTTGATTTTTCATGAGAAATGTACCTAACACCTTGCTCTGCAGTATTGCCAATCATCATAACACTTCTTGCTATATCCCATATATCGGCACTATCCGCAATACGCTTTCGCCCATACACACCGCTTTGTTTATTTGCATGTACAATCACCAAAAATGTCGCTCCATACTTTTCACCTAATCCGATTAGTGGATTCAAACATGCTCTCATAGCATTTCTTTGTCCCATTTGTATGTCTGGCGGCACAAAACTTTGAATCGGGTCAAAAATTACCAATTCCGGTTTGTGATGTTCAATAAGCTGCTCCAAAAGTTCACTATTGAATTTAATTTCTGAAAATCGGTCATCTTTCAAACCAATCGAAAAAATATTAGCAAGGTTAGCACCCGCTTTTATTAACCTACTTTTTAACGTATACTCAGGAGAATCCTCGGAAGAAAAGAACAGTACTTTGCCCGGATCATGTTTTGCAAATTCCTCTGGTATGCCTCGTTCTAAAAAACAAGGCTTACCACTGCTAACCGATGCAGCAATGTCGCACCAAGCTGTTGTTTTTCCCGCGCCTCCATCTCCGGCCAATACGGTAATCTGATGTCTTGGAACATATCCAGCAATTAACCACTCGGGAGCTTTCTCTTCTACATCTTCCATTGACATCATTTCAAGACTAAACGAATCCTTTTTTACTATCTTCCCCTGCACTGCAGTAGTTGTGTAATTGTTGGTCGCTTTCCAATCTCGATTTAATGCCGGAAAAACTTCCTTTTCGAGTTCCTGGTCTGTTAACACCGGAATACATTTATTTTTATTCTCTGAGCATACTGCTGCCATTATAGAATCATTTTCCAATCCTTTTGCTTTTAAACTTCCAATAAGGCGAATTAATATATTTACTCTCTCACCTTCCGGAATCGTTTCCGGTTCTTTAAAGCCTTGCTTTTCTTCATAATGATGTTCAAGTCCTTTAATAAAGGACAGCACACGATCATTCGCCTTTGCGATACCGACGCCGTCTTCTTTCCACTGTTCCCATTCATATCTATGGCCATTTGCGTGTATACTGGGTGGTGCAATTACATATCCACCCTCGCCCCTAATATCTACTCCCTCATATATACCTACCCGGCTTTTATGCGGCACTGAGTCATAATAAAAAAGGTGATAACCTCCACGGCCTGTTATGCTCTGCCATGTCTCTGGTAAATTTCCGTGTTCTCTCTGCCATTCTTTTAATACTTCGTAGCCATTTATACCCTTGTTATCGTCTATATCCAAATCTATCACAACAAGCCCATCCGACTTCCGGCCGGTTACTATGCCAATGTTAGCATCTGGCCACTTTGTCCACCATTCGGTTATTTTTTCTCTACTAGTGGTTGCTTCATTCTGCCAATTAGATATATACGGCTTCTTTCCAGCCGATTTTTCGTTGCCTATCGGGGGAATAACAGGAAAGACCGCTATTCCTATTGCTGCATATTTTAAAGCTGCCTCTTTTGTATCATTCGCCATGTTCCCTCTCCTGCTGATTTTCCATTGTTTGCAAGATTTTCTTTGCCCCTCTCGTTGCTTTTAATGTACTTAATGCCCTGTTTCGCATTGTTTTCACAAATTGCTGTATCTCCTGCCTGTTCTTCGGTTTCCAATAACCACGACCAGAACCGGAACAAATTATTGCTCCGTGTTCACGTTCGTAAGCTATATGTTGTTGAAGTTCTCGTGCTGATCCACACCCAGACAGCTTTACAAGATCTTGTGTTGTGATTGCGTTCTCTTTTCCAACTGGCAGCAGTCCCTCGATTAAGAAATCAGTCTTGCCGGACTGTCCCTCTGTGTGCGCTCGGTTATTTCTGTTTTCTTTCTGCATTATTTTACTCCTGTTAATGAATTGAAATACTGATCTATCTTTACTCGATCCCATAAGACTCTGCGCCCAATCTGAATCTTTGCGCCTATGTCTTCACCTAGTTTCACCGCATTGTTTCGTCCAAGATTGGTATACATTCGTAACTCTTCTGTGTCCATCAATCTAGCTTCTCCTGATACTGATACACTCGTTCTATTTCGCATTGTTATGCTCCTTTCTATTTATCATTGCTTATCATTGTTTAACAAACGCTTGTAATATTTGTTAAATTCTGTTACACTCCTAATTATAAAGTAACGATTTTGTTCTTGCAATCGTTTGAAGCATTTATTTTTTTCAATGTAACGAATTTAATCTTTTCATTGTGGTAAAAGGAGAATTTTATTATGAACGTAACAAAAAAAAACACTACTAAAAACACTAAGCATCCGAATGTATCATACACTGCTGAATCTTTTGGTAAAAGGTTAGTTGAATTACGAAATGAACATAATCTTACTCAAGCCGAATCTGCGGAAAAAATTGGTATTTCCAGAAACGCTTTAAGCATGTATGAACGATGTGAACGATGCCCTAGTATTGATATTGCTGTCAACGTTGCTAATGTATATAATGTTTCCCTTGATTACCTTTTTGGAACCGGATATAAAAACCCGAAATATAATTATGAAAATTTATATGACTTAGGATTTTCTGAAGATACTTTAGATTTTCTCTCCTCTGAAGAAAATAGATGTTGTGTTGACGCTATTTTATCTGACTCTCGTGTTAATAAAATCTCAGATATCCTTCATGGTTTTTATTACAAACCCCTCGTTAACTCTTATGAAACAAATTATATTTCACGCTTGATATCTGATCTCTTATATAACATTCTCGTTGATGTGTTAAAAGAACGCTATGAACTTCGTCCTATGTCAGAAAAAGAAGTCGATGAACTTCTAGATGCAATTGATAGTTGTCTTAAACATAAAGAAGAAGCGGAAAGGCTTGTTTGTATTGATTATGATAAATATCTTGATTGTGAAGATACGATAGAGACAGAACTAAAAAGAATAAAGGACCGGTTAGAACATACTCCTTTTGTAGACTTTAATACAGGAAAAGAAGAAGGCTTTCGTGACGCACTCAAACTTGTTGCAGATGGTACTATTAAAGAAGTCTATTTGGGTGAACCTGACAATGAGAACGCATAATGAAATAATATAAGAAACGACACATGGTATTCCGGGAGTATCTATCTTCTTTTTCTGATTCTTCCAATTTCATCTAATTGTTGTCATTTTCCCATTTTGGACAAATTTTGGACATTCCTTGCTTTTTCATTCTTGCTATGCTATACTATCACCCGTTACAAAACCCGAAAAAACAAGGTCTTACAAGGGTTTCGCCGATTTCCGGCGTAAAATGAATCGTGTGTTCGTGACCTTCCACACGTAAAACAAAACTA
>OLSI01002264.1_pt1 | contig 10649 bp, 7 predicted proteins | sample 1672661 | NCBI WGS metagenome assembly OLSI01 (sample SAMEA3136711, study PRJEB25190) | human gut metagenome | biome: human gut; feature: human-associated habitat; material: faeces | place: Austria | collected 2013 | reverse complement strand
GGACGCCGCCCTCTCAAGGCGGAGATCACCAGTTCGAATCTGGTACGGGCTACCACGCATTTGATACCCGGACTTCCCATGGAAGGCCGGGTTTTTTATTTTCAAACAACCGTCTGCAATTCCCGTTTGAACCAGAGCTTTGCGTTCTGTCTATGGTCCTTGCGGGTACAATATCCAAGATATTTTGACTGTTAGAAGGAGTCTCATGACGGAGTCCTCTCAGCATACGTCTAAGCCCCAGGTCGAGGTTGAGGCCTCGGGCGGAGATGACAATAAGAGCGCACGCCGCGGCGCCATCTTTATCGGCGTCGTGCTGGTGGGTTATATCGTCTATCTGGTGGTAACCGGGCAGATGGGGCAGTTCTGGGCCGCAATGTCGAGCGTCCAGGCGCCATGGCTCGTTGTCGCGTGTCTTTGCATGTTCATGTATCTGTTCTTTGGCATTGTGGCCTATGCGATCGCCGTCTGGCTCGACCCATATTCACCCGTCGGCATCCGCGACCTGATTTCGGTCGAGGCGAGCGGCATCTTCTTTGGCAACCTGACGCCCATGATGATGGGCTCGACTCCCGCCCAGATCTACCGCCTGACCAAGGCGGGCCAAAATGTCGGCGAGGCCGGAGCCACGCAGTTCACGCGCTTTATCGTGTACCAGTTTGGCCTCGTTGCCTGGGGCGCTATCCTACTGCTTGCTCGCATGCCGTTTTTTGCCGAGCGCTATGGCGACATGACGTTGCTGTGCGTCTTTAGCTTTGGTGGGCACTGCTGCATCTTGCTGGGCATCTTCGCCGTCGCGCTCATGCCTAAGACCGTCACGCGCGTCGCCCATTGCATCATCAATTGGCTTGAGCGCATTGGTGTCTCGGCCACTAAGATCGAGGGATGGCGCACGTTTGTCGATGGCGAGATCTACTCCTTCTCCGAGAAGTTCAAGCTTTCAGCCGGACATTTTTCTTCCATGCTGCTCACGGTGGTCATCACCATGCTGCAACTCGCGTTTTTCTACCTCGTGCCGTATTTCCTGATGCTTGCCTTTGGCCACCACGAGGTCGCCTTTTTCTCGGTCATGGCCGCGAGCGCCTTTGTCCAGCTGCTGAGCTCTGCGGTCCCCCTGCCCGGTGGAACTGGTGGCGCTGAGGGCGGCTTTGCATTGTTCTTGGGTCATTTCTTTGGGTCGGCTTCGACCGCCGGCTATCTGCTGTGGCGCCTCATTACGTTTATTGCGCCGACCATTTTGGCTGCGCCCCTGCTGGGCCTTAAGAGCGCCCACAACGAGAGCATCCATGCGCGCTGGGATCGCGTGATGCGCAAGCTCGGCCGCACGCCTCAGACGTCCTCTGCGCCCACTAAGCCGCACCCCGCGAATGCTGTTACTGTTGATCCCAAGAAGCAGGCTCAAAAGGCTTCTGGGACCGCTAAGCCGGCTCATAAAGCCTATGTGCGCCAGACAGGCGATGGTATTCGCGTATCTCCGTCGGTACTCAATAAGAAGAAGCACCCTAAGTCGCAGTAGGACAGTCGTGCGTTCTTCATGATGCGGGGCATATTTGTGCTGTATGGGGGATAATCCTCTTACGTAGATTATTTCTCATCTGTTGATGAATGCTCGCATATCGAAGGGAAACGCCCATGGCAACCAGCAAACCGCGTCTTGATCGTCGCATCGTTCGCAGCCGTAATGCCATCCTTTCCGCTTTCGAGCGCCTGCTCATGGAAAAGCCGCTGGCAGACATTACGGTGAGTGCCATCGCGCGCGAGGCCAATGTCGACCGCAAAACCTTCTACGTGCACTTTGGCACGGTTGACGGCCTGCTCGATGCCATTGCCGTCGATGTGGTGGAGATGGTTGTCGACTCGGTCGAGAAAACGCTTGCTTCAATGGACGGCGACACCAACGAGCGCGCTCTTGGCGCGGCGGCGACCTTCTTTAAAACCGTTAACGAGGCACTGTGCAACAACTTGGTGCTCAATCGTCAGCTGATTGAGAACATTCCGCTCGATGATTTTATGGCTCGTCTTCGTGCGCCGCTCGAGCACGAGATTGCCGAACGCGATCTGCTGCCCCAAGGTCTCAAGGACGAGATGTTCGACTACTATCTGGCGTTTTTGCTGTCGGGTATTATCGGTATCTATCGCACGTGGGCGCTGTCTGACGGCTCGGTTCCTATCGAGCGCGTCTCTGAGGTCGCCAACGACCTGACTCTCAACGGTCTGTCGAGTCTGGAATCTCGCTTCGAATAGCATCGATAATTCAACAACTTATAGAAGTTGCGGTGGAATAGGGACTGTTTTGGTTATTGGAAGGCCGTTCCGGTCCCTATTTCACCGCAACTTAGTAAAACTGTTTTGATGGTAAGGCGGAGCAGCCTCGAAGATGAGCCTCGAGGCTGCTCCGCTTCATTTCTGAGCGTTTGTCATGTAGGGCAGCATTAATCGCCGTTTTTGAGTGTGCGGCCCTGTTTTTCGAACTTGTGCATGTCGCTATCGGCCATACCTTGTGACTTATCCTCGTGACGCTTGGCGTATAGCGGATCGTCGGAGTCGTTCCAGATGCGGTCGGCGACAGGTGACCATGCCTCGGCGGCAGCCTGGGTCTTTTCGCGCAGCTGCTCGGGTGACTCCTTCTCGATAAGATCGGTGCTCATTGCGCCACTCTCGGCGACCATTTTGGGCAGCACGTCGGGATTCTCGAGCATGGGGCATGGTTTGAGGTAGTTGTCGTTGAACGGCATGTTTTCGTAGTACTTCATAAAGAGGGGAGAGCGCAGCGCGTCGAGTAAGCTCACATCGTGGATGTTGGCGTTTGAGTAGTGGATGAACACGCACGGCTCCACGTCTCCGGCGGCGTTGATGTGCAGGTAGCGGCGGCCGCCGGCGATACATCCGCCTACAAACTCGCCGTCGTTTTGGAAGTCGAGCGTAAACAGCGGCTTCTTCTCACGCATTTCGCGGATAAAGTGATACATGTGCTCGCGCTGCTCGGGCGTGGGCATGAGCTCGGGGGTTGCATTGCGGCCAACCGGCATAAAGTGGAAGTACCAGCAGAAGAGTGCTCCCTCGCCGATCATCCAGTCCATGTTCTCCTCGGTAGCAACCGTATCGGCATTGGCGCTGGTCCAACAGGTGGAGATACCAAACGGCAAGTCGCGCTCGCGCAGGAGTTTCATGGCGTGCTCGATCTTTGCGTAGGTACCCTCGCCGCGACGGGCGTCGGTGGTGTGCTCATTGCCCTCGGCGCTGATGGCGGGGACAAAATTACCTACGCGAATCATATCGTCGCAGAAGGCCTCGTCGATCAACGTGGAGTTGGTAAAGCAGAGAAACACGCAGTCCTGATGTTTTTCGCAAATTCTGATCAGGTCGTGCTTGCGGACGAGCGGCTCGCCGCCGGTATAGATGTAGATATGCGTACCGAGCTCTTTGCCCTGCGTAACGATAGAGTCGATGTCTTCGAACGAGAGATTCTGCTTGTAGCCGTACTCTGCGGCCCAGCAGCCCGTGCAATGCAGGTTGCAGGCGCTCGTGGGATCGAGCAGGATGGCCCACGGAACGTTGCACTGGTACTTTTCGCGGTTCTTTTCCTGCTCTGGCCAAGCAAGCAGGTTGGCGTCGACAATGAGGTTCTTAAGCAGTTTGGTTCGCATCTGGGGATTGAGGCTGAATACACGCATGATTAGGTCATACCAATTGCCGCGGCTCTTGATGACATTGGTGAATGCCTCTCGCTGTACAGGAAATACGCGATTGGGGACCAGCTTGTTCACGAGGTCCATGATTTTGTCGATGTTTTCTTGCGGGTTGTCGTCGAGATAATCGATGAGCTTGTTGAGCGCTGCACGCTCTGCTGACTGTGTAAGCGACATGGGCATATCCTTTCACGTGTGCCTTGTGTGTGATAATACCCACTTGTGGATTAAACGAAGTATAAAGATTTGCAATGTGTCTATTCAACGAATCAATTTGATTTGGGGTGAAGCGTTATAGCGGACGCTCTCTAAGTTGCGGTGAAATAGTGTCAGATGGGGATGCGGACGATTTCTTGGATCGCGCCTAGGCGTATCCATTGGAATCCTCCGATGCGCCTTCGCACGCTTGCATGACCTCGATACCATGCGATCGTGCAAACTCGACGAGCTCTGCGTTGCGGGCGTTTATGGTGCCGAAGGCGGCGGGGCACACGATAAGGCTCGCGCAGTGGACGAGGAGCTCTTTGGCGCGGGCTATGGTTTTATCCCCGATCGGCTCGAAGGCGCGCTCGGCCACGCATTCCGTCGCCAGGTCGCGCGCGAGCTCGCAGTCGATGTCCCCTTCGTGCAGAACGCCCGCGTAGAACGCCTTGCCCTGCCGGATGAGCTGGCGAAACACAGCCGACCCCGTACCTGCGCCGGCGATGACGAATGTGTGTGCATCGCCGTGTGGGCGCCCAATTTCCACGCTGCCGAAGCGCTCGTTGAAGGTGCCATGTTGAAGGCCGTAGAGCTCGTCAATCGTCTCGCGCGTGAATATGTCCTCGGGTGCGCCGGCGCGGAAGACCCGGCCGTCCTTCACGCAAATCACCTTGTCGGCGCTTTTCTGCGCGAGCTCGAGTTCGTGGATGGACATGATGACAGCAACATTCCGCGATTTCGCAAGGTGGCGAAGTATTCGCAGCAGGTCGATCTGGTAGCGGATATCGAGATACGACGTGGGCTCATCGAGCACGAGCACACGCGGATCCTGCGCGATGGCGCGTGCGAGCATGACGCGCTGGCGTTGCCCGTCGCTTATCTGCGTGAAGTCGCGCTCGGCGAGCCCTTCCACATGTGCGGTTTTCATGGCCTCGTCGACCCGATTATGGTCATCGGGCGTGAGTGTGCCCATTCGCCCGGTGTAGGGATGCCTTCCCGCCTCTACGATATCGCGGCAGGTGAGGAGCTCGGTCCGGGGGCGATCTGTCAGCATAACGGCAAGGTTCCTTGCGAACTCCGCCGTCTTCCATCGGGAAATCTTTCGCCCGTCGAGCTCGACCGCGCCGGCAAGCGGTGCCAGATGGCGTGTGATTGTTTTCAAGATGGTCGACTTGCCCGAGCCGTTCGGCCCGATGAGCGCCACGACGTCGCCCGCGCGAACCTCCAGATCGACGCCTTCGACTACGACCTTCTTGTCGTAGCCCGCCGACAGGTCGCTTATGCGGAAAAGCGGCGCTCCGTCAGCCTGCGTTTCGACCGGGGTTTCGAGGTTCGACTCCCCTCTGAGCGTTTTGGGCCGCGGCACGAATTTCTCCATCTACCTCACCCGCTTCTTCAGCATGAGCGCGATAACCACCGGCGCGCCGAAGATGGCGGTGACGGCGCTGATGGAAAGCTCGACGGGGGAGAACAGCGTGCGCGCGATCAAATCGCAGCCCGCGCAGAAGATGGCGCCTCCCAAGAAGCACGCAGGAATCACGCGGATGGGCTTCGACGACTTCAGCGCCGACTTAACGAGATGCGGAACCGCGATGCCTACGAACGACACCGGACCAGCGAACGCGGTCACGCAGGCGGAGAGCATGCTCGCTAGAAGGACGAGCACCACGCGGAAGCGTGCGACGTTCACGCCGACGCTTTTCGCGTAGGCTTCTCCCAGCTGGAAGGCGGAAAGGGGCTTCGATATCGCGAATACGCATGCGCTCACGGTGATCACCACGACCGCGATGACCGCGATGTCGTCCCAGCTCGAACCCGAGAAGCTACCCAAAGACCAGTTGTGCAGGTTCACGATGGACTGGTCGTCGGCGAAGGCGATGAGAAAGTTCGTCGCCGCCGAGCAGATGTATCCCACCATGACGCCCGCCACGATGAGCATGGCCATGGAACTTATGCGCCGTGCGATGAGGAGCACGAAGCCGATGGTGATAAGCGATCCCAGAAACGCTGCGGCCACCATGGCCGGCGAGGACATGGCTTGGTTCGTGCCCAGAAGCACGATCATCGTAAGCGCGACGACGAACTTTGCGCCCGAGGAGACGCCCAAGATGAACGGGTCGGCGATGGGGTTGTTGAAAAAAGTCTGCAGCAGGAATCCGGAGAGCGAAAGTGCCCCGCCGAGAAGCACGGCTGAAAGCACGCGCGGCAGGCGAATCTCCCAGATGACTTGGCTTTCCATGGAATTGGCCGCGCCGCCCGAAAGGATGCCGGGGATGTGGTCTGCGGGCACGAGCACGCTCCCGATGCACAGGTTGGCCCCGACGAGCACGATGAGGACAACAGCGAGCAGCGCCGTCACGACGCGACACCGCGCGGCGCGCCCCGATTCTTCGTATGTCATGGAAAGCCGGCTTCTCATGACGCTAGCCGAGCTTCCTCAGATAATGGAAGTCGCTCGCGTCATCGCCGGTGAACGCCCCGTGCAGCTCGTCGATAATGTCGGCGGTAGAAGTCATCTGCTGGTACATGTCGGCGCTTGTGACCCAGACGTTGCCGTTCTTTACAGCTTTGAACTGCGACAATAGCGCGTTTTTGCCTACGAAGTCGTTCAAGGTGGCAACCGATTCGTCGATGGTGCCGTTGTAGACGATGATGTCGGCATCCTTCGCCGTCGCGTAGAAGCGCTCCATTTCGAGCGTTACTGACGAACCTGACGTCGACGCCGTCTGCGCGTCATCGAGCGCGTAGTTGCCGCCTGCAAGCTCGATCATCTGCGCCACGTAGTCGCCCGCCCGCCGCGTGACGGCGGCCCCGTTCGAGTTAATGTAGAAATACGCCACGGTTTTACCTGACGACGCGAGCCCCGACGTTTGCTCGACGCGGGCCTTCTGCTCGTTGAACAGGTGCGCGGCCTCGTCTTCCTTGTCGAACAGGACGCCGAAAAGCTTAATCCACTCGAGGCGCCCGAGTGCTTCGGTCTCGCTCGACGACTGTTCGGTGAGCACGACGAGCCCGAGCTTCTGCAGCTTTTCCTTCACATCGGGCGTGTGGTTGATCATGGTGTTCTCGATGGCGAGCGTGCAGCCCGAGGCCGATATTCGTTCGTAGTCGGGCGCGCTGTACTTGCCGCCGTAGGCGATCGCCCCACTTTCGAGCGCGCTTTTGAAGCCCGCGACCGAGCAATCGTCGGCCTTCGTGCCCGACATGAGGATGTTGTCGTTCGCATCGAGTGCGTCGACCAGGCACATCGTCGCCGACGACACAAGGTACACCTTGTCGGCGGGGCGCCTTATGACCGCGATGTCGGAGCTCAACCCATCAGGTACCTTCGCATCCTGCGGCACCACGAGGAAGCGCTCCCCGTTCGAAACGCAGATAAGCCGCAGGCCGCCTTCGTACTCGTCGACAGTGAAGTGCTTGGCGTATTCTAGCTGAAGCGTCCCCGTCGGCTCCCAGCCGCAGCCCAAATCTGCGTTGTGGAAGTCGGCCGCGGCGCTTGAAGCCTTTCCCGCAGGGGAGTCGCCGCTTGCATCGTCGCCCGTTTTCTTCTTCATGGTGGATGAGTCGAAGTAGAGCGTGTAGTCGATGGTGTGCGGCGTCGACATGGCGACGGTCTCGGCCGACACGGCGATGTCCTCGTCGAGCGTGACGGGTATCTCGAACGTGGAGTTGCCGCCGTCGTTTACGGGCGCGTAGTCTACGCCGTCGACGGTCATCTTGTCGTAGTTCGAACTCGACCAGGTGATGGTCGCGGTGTAGGTGTCGCCATCCTTCACAATTGTGGTGGGTGAGGCGATGCTTGCGCGCCCTGACCCGCCGGCAAGCGAGACGCTCACAGTGTATTCCTGAGAGCCCGCCGTGCCACCGGTCGCGTTCGGGCTCGCACTGCACCCCGCGAAGGGAAGCGCGAGCAGGGCGACGAGAATGCAGGCGATCGCGCGCACCGCGATGCTGCGGCGCTTTCTGCTTTCCCCCTTGGGAAGAATCGACCGCATGGTGTTACTTCAGTGCGTCGGCGCGCAGATCGACGCCGGCGGATTCGAACACGAGCGTGCGGTCGTACCACCGCTCTTTTCTAATACTCCACGCGGCGCAGGCGGTGTCCTCGTCGAGCGCTTCAACGGGCACGTCGTAGGTGTACTTGCCTTCCGCGTTTTCCACATAGGGGATGAAGTCGGCCTCGCTCGCGGCGGCAGCCTCGTCGCCCGTGCCCATGAAGAGCTTGCCGTAGCCCGTGCCGGAAAGCGTCATCACGCAGTGCATGGAGCCGTTTTCCACGATGAGCTGGGCGTCCACAATCCTGAACATGTTCGAGCTGGAATCTACGGTGATCGGATAGGTGCCGTCGGCCACCTTATCGGCGGTGATGGGGGCAGCGCTTGCGCCCTCGGGCGCATCGGCCGCCTGTTCGGTCTTTTCCTGGGAATCGGCATCGCTTGCCTTTGCGCTGTCGATTGAATTTCCGCCGCAGCCGGCGAGCGAGAATGCGAAAAGCGCCGCCGACAGGGCGAAGGCGAGGGTTTTCTTCAACATGGAGGGGTTCCTTTCAATCGCTTCGACCGCCCGCGCCGTGCGGTGGGCGGGCGGGATGCGAATGCAACGGGCATGCGCCGTCAGTCGGGGAAGGCGCATGCCCGTTGCACGGGGACGCGACCGGCGCCCCCGTGCGCGGCGAGTTTACAGCTTGGCGATGGCGTCGTCCACGTGCGAGACGTAGATGTCGTCGACCGCGACGTTCTGTCCCAGACCCTGGAGCAGACACGTCACTTCGAAGCCGGCGGCCACGAACTTCGCAGCCCAGCTGTCGGGGTCGGTCTCGTCTGCCATGTCGTTGTTCGCGTGGTCGCCCGCGACCACCATGAACGGCGCGAGCACGGCCTTCTTGTAGCCTGCGGCGCTCGCGGCGGCGATAACATCCTCGCAGGTCGGTTCAGCCTCGACGGTGCCGACGAAGAACTGCGTCAAGCCCTCGTTCTTAAACACTTCCTGCATCTTGGCATAGTCGGCGTTGGAATCGGCTTCGGTACCGTGGCCCATGAGGCACAGCGCCGTCTTGCCATCGTCGAAGGACGCCATGTTCTCCTTAATGGCTGCGGCCACCTTCTTGTAGTCGTCGTCGGAGGTGAGCAGCGGGTCGCCGAGCGAGATCTTGTCGAACTTGTCGGCGTACTTGTCGAGCTCGTCTTTCACGTCGGTGTATTCCAGGCCACCCATGAGATGCGTCGGCTGCACGACGATTTCCTTCACGCCGTCTTCCACGCAGCGGTCGAGCGCCTCGGTCATGTTGTCGATCGTGATGCCGTCGCGCTTCTTCAGCTTATCGATGATGATCTGCGCGGTGAAGGCGCGGCGGATGTCGTAGTCCTGCCAGTACTTCTCGCGGATAGCGTCTTCGATGGCGCCGATGGTGATGTGGCGCGAGTCGTTGTAGCTCGTGCCGAAGCTCGTGACGAGGATGACCGGCTTCACGGCCTTTTCCTTTTCACTCGATTTCTCGGAACTCGCGGAGGTGTTGGAGCAGCCCGCGAGCGCGACTCCGGCGAGCGCGACGGCTCCGGTTGCTGCGGCGCCCATGAAGCCGCGGCGTGACATCTGGTCGGACATGGTTTTTCCTTTCCTCGGTTTGCCGGTCCCCCGGCGACAGTTGCTTGTCGGCACAAGCGAAAGAAAAGCGCACCCCTCGGGGTTCACAAGGAGCTAACGCCACGGCGATGCCGTGAGGAAAAGGCGAAGCAGTCTGGCTTGGGGCGCGAGGCGGTTCGCCCGCGCGTCCTATACAGTAATGTCCCTTGCCCAGGATTCCCACCTGGTTCCCTCCGCAAGCCAGCGCGGGCTGTGCGGGCGCCGCGCCGGTCATTTCCTTTTATCCGATTGTCATATGCTCGTTGCCGAATCTTTTACTATGATAGTGGGCACTTGTGAACGTGTCAAAGCCAGGGCGGGCGGCATTGCGCCTCCTGCCTGCGTATTTGCGCCGATTGCCGCCGCAGGCGCCGTGTTTTGCCCGCTGCGCGAATGGCGGCGTAAACGGTTGCGATGAGAAACGGGAAGGGAAGGCTCGGATGATTCATATCGTTGGCGCAGGCTCGGGCGCCACCGACCTTATCACGCTGCGCGGGGCGCGCCTTCTGCGCGCGGCCGACGTGGTCGTTTGGGCGGGAAGCCTTGTGAACCCCGAGCTGCTCGCTGAGTGCAAGGAATCCTGCATCGTCTACGACAGCGCGCACATGACCTTGGAGGAAGTGCTCGACGTGATGTGCGCGGCAGATGCGCGGGGCGAGGAAGTGGTGCGCCTGCACACGGGCGACCCGTGCCTGTACGGCGCCATCCAGGAGCAGATGGACGCGCTCGACGCGTGCGGCGTGGACTACGAGGTGGTGCCCGGCGTGTCGAGCTTTTGCGGTGCCGCGGCGGCACTTCGCCAGGAATACACGCTGCCGGGAATCAGCCAGTCGGTCGTGATCACGCGGCTTTCCGGACGCACCCCCATGCCCGCGGGCGAGGGCATGCGCACCATGGCGGAAAGCGGCTCGACCATGGTCATCTTCCTGAGCTCGGGTATGCTCGCCGAGCTTTCCGCCGAGCTTTTGGCCGCGGGCCGCAGTTCCGACGAGCCGGCGGCGCTCGTGTACAAGGCGACCTGGCCTGAGGAGCGCGTGGTGCGATGCACAGTGGGCACGCTCGCCGATGCGGGCGCGCGAGAGGGCATCGACCGCACGGCGCTCGTGGTGGTGGGCCGCGTGCTCGGAGCTCGCGGCGGGG
>OLSI01002260.1_pt1 | contig 10658 bp, 12 predicted proteins | sample 1672661 | NCBI WGS metagenome assembly OLSI01 (sample SAMEA3136711, study PRJEB25190) | human gut metagenome | biome: human gut; feature: human-associated habitat; material: faeces | place: Austria | collected 2013 | reverse complement strand
TTTTCAGCTCCAATTTTTCATAGGCTACTTTACACTACCTTAAAATATTCACTATAAAAAGGCAGAATTTTCACTCTGCCTTTCTAACTAAATATTTTACTTGAAGTAATGTTTAATTACAATTGCGCTGATGCAATCTGCAAGACCGGAATAGTCATATTCCATTTTATTTGTCTTTTTATTTCTTTTCGCTTTTACAAGTGTGTTAATCTGACGTTTATTGAAATTCACAGAACCTGTCTTTTCATCAATGGAAAAGTTGTTCTTAAATCCTTTTACATAGCAATCATTCAGAAGTTTTTTGTCTTCTGCCGTTAATTTTACACGTGTTTTCTCTGTATATGGAGTTGCAAATGACAGAGAGAAAGTTTTCTTGATAATTGTTTCAAGTTCCTGGGAAGCTTTTTTATACGCTTCTTTCACCTCTTTTGACATTACAAGCGCGCCGTCTTCACCCGCATTGGAATTGATATGGATTGCCTCAAGAGCTTCATACAATGCTGGGGATTCAAACGCCGGAATAATTGCATACTTTACAAGTTTAGAGTTATTCCATGTCGCAAGAACTCGTAATACTGTTCTGACAACATCCTTGTCGTTCTTAAAATGGTCATGGTTCTCCTGTGTCATGTCGGCAATGACTTTTTCATATGTTTCCAGTGTGAAGGCAGAGTTTTCCTGTTCGGATTCAAGATCTTTTTCAAGTTCTGCAAGTTTTTCTTCTAATGCTTTACGCTCAAGCTCTTTCTGCTCTTCGGTCTTTGTTTCACTAGAATCCAGATTATCAAGACGTTTTTTCGTCCGTGTGATATCATCTTTAATCAACTGAATTGTCATTTCTGATTCTTCGTGTTCTACCGCAAGCATGAAGTCTTTTGTCTGGTCAATCGTTGCTTCCTTGTTTAAAAAATTGATATTAAGATTTAACATAATATACCTCTTTCCCCTATTTAACGCATAGGTGCAATTATATTTAATTAGTTAAGTGTTATACACACTATAAAAGGGTAGACTGGTAACATAAAATCTACCCAAAAACAGATAATCACAACATTAAATAAAAATAAATCCTTACTTTTAAAGGTTTTATATGAAGTAAATTCGTCAAATTTACTAAAATGTTTTTCGAAAAACTGTTAAAAATGCACTATTTTTGTACATAGCGAGCACGAAAAATATGTAAAAAATGCCCATTTTACGCGGTTTACAGACATTCTGCTAATGCCCCCTTATGAGGAGAAAGTGGGCAATGATGCTTGACTAACATGTTCAAGAATAAACTTGCGTGCGAAATTCGTAATACCAACACAATTATCCTCTCCGCTATTATTTGCATACGCGGAATATAAATAAGCAACAGCTGTATGATAATACTCCTTTACTGGAGAATTATAGAGGATGTTTAGGTACATCCTCTACTAAGATTTCATATTGGCAGTGGGTAAAACATCTGCTGCCAGTTTATCATATTCTCTTTTCATAAGTCATGTATGTTTTCATACATGAACCTCTTTTTCAATACTGGTGATCGTTTATTTACTAAGCGGTTGCCAGTATATATTATTTTTTGGAATGTAGCTCAGCTTGGTCGGAGCACTCGCCCTGGGAGCGAGGGGTCGCACGTTCGAATCGTGTCATTCCAATTATTTTACTCTCCTGTTCCGGAGAGAATTTATAATGAAATAGGTGCAGTTATCACTACATTTTATAACGCACAGTCAGGTACATTTGGATTCTCAAATTCATATTACTCTCTTGACCTCACTGCTTCTCAGTTTGGTACTAAGAAAATTATTGCATCAGCAGAAAACAAACTTGAAGTACCTGTTTCTGAAGTAATTACAATCGGTGCAGATCATACAGCAATTCTTAAATATGTTCCAGTTGGAACAAAGGGAGCAGAAATTAAATATGTGAAGGTTATTGACGAAGAAAATAACTTTGGGGAGACATATGAAATTTCTTCTACTGCTTCCGAAGGTAAATTTACTCTTGATGCAGCAACAAAGAAAATTACTCTTCCAGAAGGAGCTACAGGAAAAATCTTTGTAAATTATACAAAAGAATCTTCTAAGGCAGCTATGGTTTCTAAAACAACTTCTAGCATTCCTAAAGTAAGAACTTTACTTGTACATGTTATTTTCCATGAGAAGTGTAATCCAAACAATGTAGTTGCTGGTGTACTTCGTATGCCAAGAGCACAGATTGATCCATCAAGTATTGATATTAACTTTACAAGTGATGGTAAACACGCCGCAAGTTATTTGTTACGAAAAAATCCATGTGACGAAGACAGCAATCTCGTAGACATCATTATTGATAACGAATAATTTTATTATAAAGGGTTGTTTTTAATAACAGCCCTTTATTAATTGGAAAGGAAATTTTATGTCAGAAAAATTTAATTCTATTTGTGATATCTGTGGTAAGCCATACAGAGTTTGTAATTCATGTACAGATATTAAATCTTTCACACCATGGCGCACAATCACAGACACAATGGACCATTATAAAATTTTCTTAGTACTGTCTAATTACACAAATACAAAAGATAAAGTAAGAGCAAAACAGGAGTTAGAAACTTGTGATTTATCTGAATTAGAAACTTTTAGACCAGAAATTAAAGCTGTAATTAAAGAGATTATGGCTGAAGATAAAATTGTGAAGCAGGAAGAAGTAAAATCGGAACCTGTAAAAAAGGCAGTACGGAAAACGACTGTAAATAAAGTTACTTCTGAAGTAAAAAATGATATTGAATAGTAAGTTTAAAAAAATAAAATAGGAGGCTATACTCTTTTACTATTCGATAGTATTTGTGTATAGCCTATTTTTTACGCTTACGAGGATAAAAAGGAGTGAATAGATATCAGAGAATACAGTGAAGTGTTTAAACACGAATACGACTCTGAAGAAGTAAGATATATTCCAAACATGATGCAGAATTACAAATATTTAAGTTCACCATTGTCTGATGGACAGTTAGTAGACATTATTTGTGGTAATGAAAATCGAATTGTATTTGTTTGGAAGAAATCTGATGAGACAAATGAATTATACCGATTATGGTGTGATCATAAATTATAGGTTGCTCAAGATGATGAGCGTAAAAGTTGGGTGAGGTCCAGTTGATCCAAGGCACACAGACGCGGAAATAGTACATGCAACTCTGCCACTCTCCTATTGGAAATGGAGATTAACATGAAAAAATTAAATTTAAAAGGTGTAACATCTGAAGCGGTCGCAGGTGTTTTAATTTTAATTGTTGCATTAATAAATGCAATATTACAAATGTTTGGATACAATACACTTATCTTTTTACAGACTGCCTTTTGTAGACCACACTTCTTTCATCCGTGGTTCTTCGGATACAGCCATATCAAGCGCTTTTCCAAATGCTTTAAATAACGCCTCTGCCATATGATGGTTGTTGCCGCCATCCAGGACTTTCAGGTGCAGGTTCATTGCACCGCTGTAGGAAACAGCATAGAAAAATTCTTTTACCATCTCCGTGTCCAGTTCTCCTAATTTATCACAGGTAAATGTGGCGTCAAAATTCAGATATGGTCTTCCGGAAAGGTCGATTGCCGAAAGCACCAGTACCTCATCCATCGGAAGCATAAAATGTCCATACCGCTTGATTCCTTTTTTATCTCCCAGTGCTTTTGCAATGGTCTGCCCCAGCACAATTCCGGTATCCTCGATCGTGTGGTGGCTGTCTACCTCCAGATCTCCGGTAACTTTGACAGTCAGATCAAAAAGTCCATGTCTTGCAAAGCCGGAAAGCATATGGTCAAAGAAACCGATACCAGTAGAAATGTCAGTCTTTCCTGTTCCGTCCAGATTCAGTGTCATCTCGATCTGTGTCTCTTTTGTCACACGACTGCAGGATGCAACTCTGCTCTCCATCTTTTAGTCCTCCTCTTCAAAACGTACATGGATCGAATTAGCATGCGCAGTCAGCTGTTCCGCTTTTGCAAAGCTTTCGATATCCTTATGTACCTTCTGCAGTGCTTCTCTTGAATAAGAGATGATACTGGATTTCTTAATGAAATCGTCTACAGAAAGCGGGGAAAAGAATTTAGCGGTTCCGTTGGTCGGAAGGATATGGTTTGGTCCGGCGAAATAATCGCCCAGTGGCTCGCTTGCATATTCTCCGATAAAGATAGCTCCTGCATTGCGGATCTTGGTCATCACTTCAAATGGATTTTTTGTCTGGATTTCCAAATGCTCGGATGCGATCTCATTTGCCACGTCGATTACATCTTCCATCGTATCGGCAAGCAGAATATATCCGTAATTATCCAGAGATTTGGAAATGATCTCTGCTCTTGAAAGTTCTTTTAAGAAACCATCTACCTGATCGGATACCTCATGTGCCAGCTTTTCACTTGTCGTAACAAGAATTGCGGAAGCGAGCTCATCATGCTCTGCCTGGGAAAGCAGGTCTGCCGCAACATATCTCGGATTAGCTGTCTCATCTGCCACAACCAGGATTTCACTTGGTCCTGCAATGGAATCAATGCTGACATGACCGTAAACTGCTTTCTTTGCAAGTGCTACATAGATATTTCCAGGTCCTACGATCTTGTCAACCTTCGGGATACTCTCTGTTCCGTAAGCAAGGGCTGCAATTGCCTGTGCACCGCCGACCTTGTAAATCTTATCCACACCGGCTTCTTTGGCTGCAACCAGTGTATTCGGACTTACTTTTCCATTTTTTCCAGGAGGCGTTACCATGATGATCTCATCCACACCGGCAACCTTTGCCGGCATCACATTCATCAGTACCGAAGACGGATAAACTGCCTTTCCACCCGGCACATACACGCCGACTCTGTGAAGCGGAGTGATCTTCTGCCCAAGAATGGTTCCGTCCGGTTTACTGTCAAACCAGCTGTTCTGACGCTGTTTTGCATGATAACTTTCGATATTGTCTTTTGCTTTGCGGATGACTGTAAGAAGTGTATCATCAACCTGCGCATATGCTTCTTCAATTTCTGCATCTGTGACTTCAATCGTATCTGCAGTAAGCTCTGCCCCATCAAATTTGGCAGTGTATGCAAAAACTGCCGCATCTTTTTCTTCTTTTACTTTATCTAAAATTTCTTTTACGCTTGCCTCATACTGTCCATAATTGTTCGGACTTCTTTTCAGCAGATCTTCCAGCAGATTTTTTTTTGTATCGCTGTTCAGCTTTTGTATTCTCATGTGCATTAAGCCTCCCTTTTTAATATACTTCTGAGTTTATAAAGAAGTTCCTTGATCCTGTCATTTTCCAGACGCATGCTGACCGGGTTTACGATCATACGCGCTGATAACGGGCAAACCTCATCGAGAACTACAAGTCCGTTCTCCTTCAGGGTGGATCCGGTTTCCACGATATCCACGATCACCTCTGAAAGGCCAACGATCGGTGCAAGTTCAATCGAACCGTTCAATTTGATAATCTCTACCGTCTGGTGTCTGGTATTATAAAAATAATCCTTTGCAATATTCGGATATTTTGTTGCCACCCGGATCAGTTCGTGATTCTCCAGATATTTTTTCGCATCTGCCGGTCCGCATACGCACATCCTGCATTTACCAAAACCAAGATCCAGTACCTCATGTACCTTCTTTCCCGCTTCCAGAATCGTGTCTTTTCCGACCACGCCGATGTCCGCCGCACCATATTCTACATAGGTCGGTACATCCGGTCCCTTCGATAAGAAAAATTTGAGTTTTAATTCTTCATTCACAAAAATCAGCTTTCTGGAATTTTTATCTTTCATTTCCTCACAGGTGATCCCCAGTTCTTCCAGAAGCTCCAGTGTCTGTTTTGCGAGCCGCCCCTTACAGAGCGCAAATGTCAAATATCTTGTGTCTTTCATCGTCTCACCCCTACTCTACAATTTTCTCTTCGCCGGTCATCAGGTTCACCATCTGCACATCTCCTTTGCTGCGAAGATACAGCATGCTTCCTGCAAGACTGCGTTTTCCATAATCCACATAGAATTCCAGCGACTTATCCGATGCTTTCTGAAGGATCTGGGTATTCTTGTCCTTCCCTCTGAATTCCATGGCAAGCTGGATTGCATCCTTCAACCGTTCTTTATCATATAAGATCAGGGAACTCTTCTCGCCACTTGAGATCTGAATCTTCTGGCGGGAAAGTGCGCTCATCAGTTCATCTACTACGATCGCAAAACCGATCGCCGGCTCTTCTTTTCCAAACTTTTCAACCAGGTGGTCATAACGTCCGCCTTTTACAATGGCATCCCCGGTCCCAAAAGTGTATCCCCGGAAGATAATACCGGTATAATATCCGTAAATTCCGCTCATGCTCAGATCAAACGTAATGTACTGTTCCATTTTGTAGACAGATAAGATCGCGTAGATTTTTTCGAGACGCCGGATTGCTTTCATCGCTTTTTTGCTTGGCGCTACCTTTTTCGCCTCCTCCAGGATCTCCACACCACCGACCATCTCGGAAAGTGCAGAAAATGCTTTTCTTGACACCGGTTTTGCATCAGCCTCTTCTAAAAGTTCGTCTGCACCGAAAAAGTTCCGGTTGTTAATCAGCTCACGCAGACGTTCTTCTGTCTCATCATCAATCTCGGATTCCTCGATCAGACTCTGGAAAAAGTCCACATTTCCTATACTGATCTGAAATTCTTCCAGTCCGGCATTCTTCAGACAGTCAATGACAAGTGCCAGCATCTCCGCATCAGCATCCGCCGCATCCAGTCCGATCATCTCCGCGCCCATCTGGGTACTTTCCTTTAATCGTCCCTGATAACTGGAATGATTGATAAATGTATTCCCCACATAGCAAAGCCTTGCCGGGAGCTCATCATCCTTAAATAAAGTTGCCGTCGCACGTGCGATCTGCGGAGTGATATCCGGTCTTAACACCAGTGTGTTGCCGTCTCTGTCAAAAAATTTATATAATTCCCTTGAAGGAATGGTTCCGATCTCTTTTCTGAATACATCAAAATATTCATACATAGGAGTCTGGATATCATGATATCCGTACAAATGCAGAGTCTTATGAAGTCGGTTCTGAAGTGCCAGCTTTTTGGCGCATTCTTCATGATAAATGTCTCGGACCCCTTCGGGTGTATGTAATAACTGCTCCATAGATTATAACTCCTCTTTTTTGTTTATTTGTTGCTTTAGTATGTTACCATATTAAAACGTGACCTTGTTGTATTATACGAACTTTGACGCAGCTTGTCAAGCCTGCACACTCAGAAGTTCTATCCTGCTAATCTCTTTTCCATGCTTCTTATCTTTCTTCCCGGTGATCCAGATCCTTCTGGAGCATCTCCAGATACGGAACGAATACGCCCTGCCTTAGCTGCATAAAATATTCCTCATCCAGTTCTTCAAAGCGTACGCTTTTCCGTCCGCCCTGCTTCATCCGCTCCCAAAACACTTCTATTTCTTCAAAACGCATGTAATAAAGCAGGTTTTTTGTACTGTAATAGATAAGAAAAAAGGAAATTCCATCCTGTTTTTCAAAATCCCGCATAAAGTTCATCTGGTGTTCATGGATATTGTGTAGTGGAAAGGTATCCATACTGCACTCTTTTGCGTCAAAACATACGGGAATTCCCTGTACTGCCCCAATATAATCGACCGTACTGCGCTGGTCAAAATAGGCTAGCGTGATCTGGCGGTGATCTTTGTCCATTCGTACCGGAGTGATCGGTGTCGGGATTTTCTGAATGAGCGCCAGTCCCTGCTGCTGATAGCGTTCATTCGTCCGGTTAATAAAATCCTCCAGGGTTGAACCTCTTAGCCCTCTTGAATTCCAGGTTCCCATTCTAATCCTTCTCCTTTTATGATGGTTGTAAATCCTTCCGGAAGAGGCGCGGTAAGCTCCTTTTCCGATACCTTTGCAAGCGCATCCTCTCTTTTCGGGAACTGCATTTTCCATGCATGTAAAAGTTGATATTTTAACGCATATTTTTTCCTGAAAATAGAATTGACCTTTGGATTACCATACTTGCTATCCCCGATGATCGGATGACCGGTCGAAGACAGATGTGCACGGATCTGATGGGTCCGTCCCGTGATCAGATGCACCTTCAGAATCGTCTGCTGACCATTATTCGCAAGCGGAATATACTCTGTGGCTATCGGCTTTGCCTCGCCTTTTGCTTCTTTCAGAATTTTCACCTGATTGGTCATCTCATTTTTCAGAAGATATCCTTCGATCTTCTGACGGTCTTTTATCACCCCATCCACGATCGTGAGATAATATTTTTTCACGGTCCTGTCTCTTAAAATCTCGCTGAGCTGCTGTAATCCCGCAAGGCTTTTCCCTGCGGTTACAAGACCACTGGTATTCCGGTCCAGGCGGTTACAGACAGATGGGCGGAAAGTAGCAAGCTCAGCTAGTTTCAGATCGCCTTTTTTCAGCAGATAAGCGATCATATATTCATTCAGGGAAAGGTCAGACGGTGCTGCTTTCTGGGAAAGCATGCCTGATGGTTTGTTCAGGATCAGAATATCCGGATCCTCATAGATTACCGACAGCCGGATGCTGCTTTCCATTGCCCGTGCAAGATCTGCCGGAAGCTGCTTTTCTGCTCCCGGTGCCCCTGCGAATTTCTGCCAGGTATCATCTGAGAGAAATACTTCAACCAGGTCTCCTTTTGTCAGTTTTTCATTTCCCTGCGCTTTTTTCCCGTTTAACTTGATGTTCTTTTTCCGCAGCATCTTGTAAACAAAGCTCATCGGCGCATTACTTAAATATTTTCCAAGAAGCTTGTCCAGACGCTGTCCTGCTTCATTTGACGAAACGGTTATTTTCTGCATGCTTTTAATTCCTCCTGCCTTTTACAGTGAAATGTCCAGAAGGAGTCCTTTGATCATCTCTTCGTGTTTTCTTGTATCCTGCTGTTCTACAGAAGCAATGTTGTTCATTCCCTCGGCGCGGGTCAGAAATGCTTTGTAATCATGGAAAAGCTTGACCACCACCTTGTCGAACTGGTTTTGCTTCATAATGGATTTGATATGCTTTGCGGCATAGTCCACATCCACTTTTTTCACCGGCACATAGCCACAGATCGTATTGTTATAAATTGCAACAGCTGCTACCGGCATTGCCTTTTTCTCACTGGTGATCACAAGATCGTATGCAACGGTAAGTTCTTCGGTGACAGCCGAGATTTCAAGCTCAGTTGCCTCATCGATGGAATCGTGCGGCATGACCATGATCAGATTGACCAGGATCCGGCTTGCCGGAAGACATCCGAGTACCGCTACCACAGTGAGCAGATTGAGCTTTGTCTTTGTTGTCACATAACCGGCGATCACCAGTGCGGCAACCAGTCCAAAAGAGACAACAGCTTCCAGTATCAATAATCGTTTTCTTCTGCGCAGATAACCTGCATCTCCTTTTTGTATCTTCATCTTGTCTTTCGCTTACTCCTTCGTTATTTTTTCCATCACTGACATGGCTTTTAAGATCATTCCGTGCGGAAGTACTTTGGTAGCAGCTTCTGCCCCTTTCATTGCCATGCCATATACAGAAACCTCTTTTTTGTATTTGGCATCAATGAGCGCCTGCTTTACAACCTGTACCGGATCTGCCATCACAGCCTCTTTCATGCCACCGGGCAACTTCCCTGACACTTCAAAAAACGGGGTGTCCACAGGTCCCGGGCAGACCGCTGTGACGAAAATTCCTTTTTCCTTAAGTTCAGCTGCAAGGCTCCTTGAAAAGCTCAGTACATACGACTTTGTCGCTGCATAAACTGCGAATTTTGCCTGCGGGCAAAAAGCTGCTGCGCTTGCCAGGTTGATGATCCTGGTTCCTTTATGCATCCAGGGCAGACAGGTACAGGTCATTTCGGTCAGTCCCCGGCAGTTCAGGTCGATCATGCGGAGCTGAAGTTTCTTGTCTTCCTTTGCAATCTCCTCTACTGTCCCAGTCTTTCCGAATCCTGCTGCATTGACCAGCATACGGATATCAGGATTCTGATTCTCCAGCCGGTTTTTCACCTGCTTGTATACCAGATCCTCTTCCATGTCCCCTGCAAAGATCCGGATATAAATCTTGTGGCTTTTCTTAATCTCTTCCAGCTTCTTTTCACTGCGGGCGATCACCCAGATTTCATCCAGTTCCTTGTAAAAACGTTCAATCTGTCTGACAAATTCTTTTCCCATGCCGGAGGATGCCCCGGTAACAATCGCAATCTTCATAAGCGGTTCTCCTTTCTCCTGTGACTACTTCCGTTTGTGTACATTACAGATGGATTTCTTTTTTTGCGGTCTTGACGAGGACTCACCTCTGCCGTTTCCTGTAGATGCAGGCTTTGTATTCTTATGCCCTGCATTTGAATTTTTATAATTTCCGTTTGTCTTTCCTGGATTTTTGTTATTTCCATTCGGGTTTTTGCTCTTTCGGTCCGTACCGCCATGAGTTCCGCCATGGTTTCTTCCGCTGTATCCATTCTTCTCCTGCATTTTTTCCGAATGAAGCTTTCTCGGACGGATCAGACATTTCTCATCGAATCCTACCAGATCCATACGATCCGCAATTCGCAGTGCCTCCATGACCAGATCATAATTCTTCGGGTTCCGGTACTGGATCAGTGCTCTCTGCATCGCTTTTTCATGCGGATTCTTCGGCACATAGACCGGCTGCATCGTTCTTGGATCCACGC
>OLSI01002236.1_pt1 | contig 10774 bp, 10 predicted proteins | sample 1672661 | NCBI WGS metagenome assembly OLSI01 (sample SAMEA3136711, study PRJEB25190) | human gut metagenome | biome: human gut; feature: human-associated habitat; material: faeces | place: Austria | collected 2013 | reverse complement strand
CAAGTAATTCTGTTTCAAATCTTACAGAACGATATTCCAATGTACCTAACTTATAATCAAAGTAAGCATCAATCGGACCTGTATAGATGACTTTCTCTGCTAATGCATCTAGTTCTTCTTTGTGTTCAAAATAATCTGTATTTAAACGAACTTCCACATCCCCTAACATATTTGCTACCATCTTTGTATATCCACCAATTGGGATTCCCTGATAAAGTGCATTAAAATAGTTATTATCAAACGTTAAACGTACTGGTAATCGCTTAATAATAAAAGATGGAAGTTCTGTACAAGGTCTTCCCCATTGTTTTTCTGTATATCCCTTGATCAGTTTCTCGTAAATATCTGTTCCTACTAAACTGATTGCCTGCTCTTCCAGATTCTTTGGCTCTGTGATCCCTGCTTCTTTTTTCTGCTGTTCAATCTTATCTGCTGCTTCCTGTGGTGTCACAACTCCCCACATCTTGTTAAATGTATACATATTAAATGGTAGAGAATATAATTCTCCCTTGTAATTTGCTACTGGTGAGTTTGTAAATCGATTAAACTCGGCAAACTGTGTGATATAATTCCATACTTTTTTATTATTTGTATGGAGGATATGTGCTCCGTATTTATGAACATGAATCTTTTCGATGTCTTCTGTATAGACATTTCCTGCAATATTAGGTCTCTTGTCAATTACTAAGACTTTCTTTCCTTTTTTTTGTGCCTGCTGTGCAAATACGGCTCCATATAATCCAGAACCTACAATCAGGTAATCATATTTTTTCATTTCTTACTTTCCTTTCCTATGAAAAACTTTATTCTTTAGTATCCCCTCTAGTACATAACTATTAATAAAATTCTCTTTTGTTAATAGCAAGATTAGTCCATAAATTCCAAAAAAGCTCATTCCTGCAATGAGCAATTTTAAAAATACCATATCTACAATATTGCTACATCTTATAGAAATAACACTTGCCAATATCAATGCTAACACAATTTTCCCATATTGAACTTGCTTAGCAATTTTAAAAAACAGATCTTTCAAGTATAAAATCTGTACCATCAACACGACTGCTTCCGCTACTAATGTACCAAGTGCCGCACCTGCTGCTCCCATTTCAGGTATAAAAACCATATTTAAAATCAAATCTGCCACTGCACCTGCTACAACAGAATAAACCAATTGCTTTTCTCTATTCAATGGCGTCAGCACTTGAATCCCTAATAAGTTAGATAACCCAATCAATACAATTGTAGGTGCTATGATCTGCATCGCAAGTGTTGCTCCAATAAATTCATTTCCTGAAAGAAAGATCAAACAGTCTTTTGCATAAAAAATTGTAAATAGCATTAATGGAAATGCAATTACAATAACAAAATTATACGCTTTTTTTATAAGTGCCTGAAACTCTTCTTTTCTTCCTTCCATAATGTAATAAGAAAGTCTTGGCAATAAAACTGCACCTAATGATGTTACCAGACTTGTCAAAATTGTTTTTACCTTTACCGCTGCTGCATATAACCCTACATCTAAATCTGTTTTCATAAATCCAAGCATTACATTATCAAGATTTGTATAAATATTAACTGCTACTACCTGTGCAAATAGAATTAATATTGGTTTCAAATGCTGTTTTATGTTGTAATCTCCAACTGGTTTTAATGATACATATTTTCTTAGATTTATAAAGTTCAAAACATTGGATCCTGCAGACGCCAAAATTGATGTCACACCGTAAAAAACATAATCATCTGGACTATGTATAAACATAAACATCAAAATAACACCCACAAATTTCAGAAAAATTGAGCGTTTTGCAATATATCCATATTGTTCCAATCCTTGATATAACCAATTAACTCCTAAAGGATCTAACAGAATAGATACCCCTACCACAAGAAATAGTATTCTATCAGACTGAAATCTTGGAACGAATAAAATTGCCATAATATACGCAATAGAAACAAGAATCATCATAAATAAATGAATGATTAAAATTTCCTGTGTTGTTCTATTAAGTTTTTCCTGATCATCTCGTGCTTTCGCTGCCGCACGAATTCCATAGGTCGGAACTCCTAATGCTGCAACCATGGTAAAATAGCTTACCACAGAAATGGCAAATGAAACCTTTCCTGTTCCAGACGCTCCCAAAACCCTTGAAACATATGGAAATGTGATCAATGGAAAAATAAAATTTGATGCTGTTAGTATGAAATTCATTATAAAATTGAATTTTACTGATTTAATTTTCATGATTTACATATACTCTTTCTAAAATAACCTGTAAAATTTTTTTCAAAACAATCCGCAGTTAAAAATATAAACGGATTAAACGCTAAATCCAACCATAATGGATCAATCATCCATGCCAAAGAACACACCATTAATGAAACCGCTAAAAAATAATTTTTTTCTATAACTGCCTTATGCTCCACTAGCGTTAATAATATAATAAAAATCACAAACACAATTAGTCCATAATTAATAATTGCATGAATATATGATGAATCCACCACTTGATAATCGCCCTTTAATTTTCCTGCATTTTCAAAATTATATCCTAACCACGTTATTTTTTGACCTAAAATATGTATACCATATTTTTTGATTGCATGATGTCCCAAATGTAATCGATTAGATAATAGTTTGTCCAAAATTCTTAATGCATCATTATATACAACCGTCAATATTAACATACATCCTGCACACAATAATGTACTATTTTTTAATATAAACTTAATAACTGATTTCAATTGCTTTACAACAATTCCTTTTGAAACCATAAAATGAAGTAATATTATTAAAAAGATTATACCAAAATCTACTCTCGTTGCTGATATTTTATAAATCAGTAAATTCCCTACAATGATCATTATATATTCATAATATTTTATAGTATATCTCTTTAAATATAACCACGCAATCACAAACATTGTATATATATGTGGTAGATACGAAACATAATAAAATCCGACAGTATGACGAATTCTATTGTCTAAATCAAAAACAACATCCGGAATAATATGAACAGCACATCCCAACAAAGTACAAACAACAACGATTACTTGCAAAGTACATAAACATTTTAATATCTTCTCTAATTCAATACCACGTGCTCCTACAATCATCAATCCAATAAACAATAATTCTTTATCTTTGGATACACATACGCTCAATACCATAAAAATAATAAACAACACTGTTTTTATAATATCTTCCAAATAAAATATATCATATAGTATCTTAACTACTATAACCATATAGCCTAAATATCTAATTAATTTTAAAATTGTAGCAATTCCAGGATAAACAAATGGATATTCTGTTATCATAAACAGATTTCCAAGCATAATTGCTATCATTCCTATAAAAAACAAAACTTCTGAAAATTTTACCTTCATTTCTTCTCTCTTTATCTTTCAATGCACTTTAAAGCTGTCTTTATATATTCTCCATTTCTAAGCTTCGCAGAAATCCCTTTTACATTATTTGCCATAATTTTATACTGTTCATCTGAAATCTGCGATAATTTTTCATTTATCTCTGATAGCTTATCTACTGCAAATCCCAAATTATTTTCAACAATAAATGAGGCTAATGCCGCTTCCTTCCATATAATTACCGGTATACCTGATGCTAAATATAGTGATGTTTTATGTGGATTATTTAATTTCAAATATTGTCCAAATGTTCCCTGACATCCATCTGCCGAATAACCATCCCATACCAGACCAAATTTACCATTTAATTTTAAAGGTAATTCATCCGCTGGAAAAGCTCCATGATAAAAGATATTATCTAATCCCTCATCTTCATAATGCATTCCGTATAAATCAAATTTTACATCTGTTGGTAAATGGTATATATATTCTGATTTCTCTCTTGAAAGATTTCCTGCAATAATAACACTATTTTTACGATCCTCAACTGGTATTGTCTTATTTTCGTCAAAACTAGGAATTAAATAATCAAAAATTCCAAGTGATATCATTTTAGACTCATCAATTCCCTTCGTTTTTAGAAAAGATTTCATTTTCTCATTATGCACTATGATAAAATCAAATTGTTTTAATGCTGGTATTTCTTGCATTTGATACATTAATTTCATTCTGGTCGGAATATCATCTACCAATGCATATCTCATTGTTTCCAGATCATGAATCACCGCCACTAATTTTATTTTCTTTCTTTTTAAAACTTTAAATGTATGCTTCAAAAATAAATAATTGACTATTGGAGGAAATTGTACTAATGCGAACTGATTTTCAGATAATACACTACATTTTTTTATCCATTCTTTTGACATGTTATAATGATTTGATAATTTTTTTAAAATATTTTTTTCACTTTTTAAACGATGTACATTTAAATCCAAGATATTATAATTTGCTTTATCCAAAGTCGTCTGTATATCTGCCCTTGCCTTACCTAAGGCTGTAAAATTATTATTCTCATCCATAACGATTTCATTAATACATGTAATCATCTTTTTTTCTCCATTTTCCCTTTTAAATTAAATATTATATGTAGAAAATTTAACTCTAATAGTATTCTTTTCACTTTTTCATCCGATGTTAAATAATCTTTATCTTTTAATATTTCTTGCCTCAATTTTTTCATTTTTTTTGAATTTTTTTCTAATTTTGCCAATGTACAATAACACATTAATAAGATACTTTCTTTGTGTTTTTTAAAATCGACTTTCAACTCATCTGGTAATTGTGCAATATAATCTTCTGCCTCTTGATATGTTTCTACTCGATCCCACATGTCTTTATTTCTCAATGTCTTTGTAATTGAGCTGTTATGTTGAACATAATGATATCCTTTGTATGGAATATATTCTGCACCATCACTTACCATAAATATTTTATAAAAAACAGCTTCATCTTCATATAATCTACCATCTGGAAAACGAACATTTTCAAATAATTTTTTAGGAATTAACATACTCCACAAATAACAAAACAATTTTTCATTCCATATTAAATGAAGAAGTTTTTCGTTTGAATAAAATTGCCGTCTTTTTTCTAAATTATTCTCATTAGCTAATAATGGATTGTGAACCAATTTCCCATTCACATCACAAATTTCATAATCAAATATTAATATATTGCTTTCTGATTCATTATTCTCTATAAGATTTTTATATAAATCTTTTTCCAGATAATCATCTGAATCGACAAACGAAATATAATATCCCGTTGCATTTTCTATTCCAATATTTCTTGTAGTTGCAATTCCTTTATTTTTTTGATGAATTACTCTCACCCTTTTATCTGACTTTGATAATTCATCACACACCTGTGCTGACCCATCTGTAGATCCATCATCTATAATTATCACTTCTAAATTTTCATAACTTTGCTTTAAAATACTGTTAACACATCGTGTCAAAAATTTTTTTGTATTATATACTGGCACGATAACTGTAATCTTTTTTCCCATATCTTACCCTCTTGGTTTTGGCATAATTCTCAAAATAAGATATCCTATCTTATATTTTAATCTAATCCTGGATTTCATAAACTCTATTGGATACAGTTTCAAATGATTTTTGATGATCACATAATCATCTCTATCTTTCCATTTGTACTTGTACATTTGCATCAACAAAATTACATTATATGCAATACACCCTATTGATATTATCTTTTTTTCATCGTCATTCACTGTTTCCTTTAACATCTTATCAAATACTATATTCGCTGTTAATTTCCCTGGATTCATCTTCTTTTGAAACATCGTACTATCCGAATTAATCCGATAATAATATAATGGATTATTTATAAATGCTATGCTATTGATTGCATTTGCATATTCATAATTAAACAAGGTATCTTCACAAACCTTTACATTTTCATTAAATCTAATATCATTTTCCAGTATTATTCTTTTTAAATACAACCTATTATATACAAATGCTGCTATATTTTTATTAGGTATCATCAATTCTTCCAAATATGACTGTCTGGAAACTTTTTCAATTTTGAGAGTTTCTTTTTCAACTTTTTTATTATATTTATCACTCTGATATTGACATGCTACAAGCTCTACATTTTGTTTTAATAATACCTCTACCATACACTCTATAGCATTAAGAGTTAACATATCGTCCGAATCAATAAATACTAATTTTTCTCCTTTTGCTCGCTGAATTCCATAATTTCTTGCTCTTGATACCCCTTCATTTTTTTTATGATAAACATGAATCCTGTCATCTATTTTAGCCCACTTATCACAGATTTTACCTGATGAATCAGTAGATCCGTCATCTACTAAAATAATTTCTATCTTATCATATGTTTGCTTAACTAATGACTCCAAACAGTCTTTCAAATATTTTTCTGTATTGTATACTGGAACAATAATACTAACCATAAATCTCTAGCTCCTACTTTTTATCTCTATACCCAATTATCTTTGCTGGAACTCCTCCAATAATACTGTTTTCTGGAAACTGTTTCGTAATCACTGCATTTGCAGCTACTACACATCCATTTGCAATACTAGCACCATCTAAAAAAACAACACCGGATCCAATCCAACAATTGTCTCCTACTATTATTCCCTTATGGTTTACACCCTGATCTTTTATTAAAGCATCCATATCTTCATAATTATGATTTTCGGAATGAAATCTGATAAACTGTCCAGCTACTACATCATTTCCTATCTTAATTCCTCCAGCCGCACCGAAAAAGCAGTCATTTCCAAATGTAGTATCATTTCCTATCATGACTCCTTTTCCAACATACTTTAAACTTCCAGTACATTCAATTCTTGTTCCACGTCCTAATATCACTCTATCACCTAATCTTACTCCATCTCGTGAAAGAGCATCAACATAAACATTATCATGTAGTTTACATTGATTTCCCATATGCAAATATCTTTTTTCTAATGTTTTTACACGCTTTCCAACAAAAACACTGTTACTTATATTATGACGTCCAAAAGAAAATATTTTTCCTCGAATCATCATCCAGCCATACTTCCAACACATTCTTAATATATAGCCTGTACTTATTTTATCATCTATTTTAAAATCTTTTTTTCCTGCAATAACCAGTAATTTATCAATTAATTTCATAATATTTATCCTATCAATTTATGATATAATTCATAATTTTCATCCACAAACTGCTTCCATGTCTTTACTTCTTTTTTTTTGGCATTATCTTTCAATTTAGAAAGGTTATCTGGATCATTTATCAATGCTTCTATCACATTTTTCAATTCACTTATGTCTCCTGCTTTCACAATGATTCCAGCATTCCCAACTATATCTTTTGCTCCAACATGGTCGCTTACAATAACCGGAATTCCAAAGCTTAATGCCTCTAGTACTGTAAAACCAAATGTTTCATACCATATGCTCGGTGCTACCAATACATCTGTATTAGACATTATTTCTGGTAAATCAGATTGTGTAAATCCATTTTCTACTACTTTTAGATATTTTCGTTCATCTGGCACCGTATTAAACATCTTCAGCATAAAATTGCATTTCCCTGAATCCCACAATTCATCCAAAGCTTTTATCAATACATTATAACCTTTAAATGGACGGGCCGGTGCTAAACAGGTAATTCTTAATTTATTACTTTTTTTGTTCTCCACGCTTTTATGTCTGGTTCTAATATTTTTATGAGATATTGTTACCACTTTGTTTTCAGGCAATTCAAAGTAGTCTTCGTATATTGATTTTGTAATCGAAGAATTAAAGTGAATAAGATCTATTTTTTGAAACATTTTGATGTAATAATTTCTTAATTTTTTATACTCGTTTGCCTTCTTCTGTTCATCTTCTGTACTTGCGGAATTTATATTCACTATTTCCTCATCAAAAAAATTTTTTCTATGATTTTTTCTTATTTTTTTTAGTAGAAATGAGTCTTTTAAATTTCTATATAATCCAGATTGCATAATTTGAATCTTTTTCAAAGACAGTGCTGTACTATTACATTGTATACAATCCATACACCCGTGATCTTCTGTACATACATTTCCTTGTTTATACAAAGTAACTTTAGGACAAATTCCAAAATAATCATGCGATGTAAACATCGTTTTAATTTTTAATTTTTTTGTCACATCAAAAAATTCTTTGTGTATTCCCATTAATGTATGAATATGTACAACATCTGGCTTTATCTTTTTCAGAAAAGTTTCATATACACTAAAATCACAGCATCTGGTATATGCCTTGATATCTTCAATCCCTTCATCTAAGGGCACTGGCAATGGATTGCTCAATTCATAATTAATAATACCCTTTATATTTTTTCGCTTCTTTATTTGAGTTTTTTTTGATATAAATGAAATTTCTCCTGGCCACAGTGCTATTACACTATCTCCTTTTTTCCTTTGTATATCCATCAAATCCATACAATATCTAGTTAATCCTCCACTTCTATACGGAGGAAATCCTAAGAAATAATGCATAATCACCATTGCTAAAAACTCCTTCTTTTATTTCATCACCTATTTACAAAAATATTTTTTCATATTTATCTCTGATGTTTTCCCATGTATATCTTTCTATAATGCACTTTTTAGCTTTTTCTTCAAATCCTTTAAGTTGCTCTTGTGTCATGTGATCTGCATTTGATAGAGTGGTTGATAATGAATTCTTATCTTTTTTCCAATACATAGCTCCATCTTCTGCAACTTCCCTATTAAATCCAACATCTAACAGTAAATTTAGTTGTGTACTTCCTAATGCCTCTAATAAACTAGGATTAGTTCCACCCACTTCATGTCCATGAAGATATCCATATGCATCCTCTCTGATTTTCTTTAACAATTCCTGATCATAAACAGTACCAACAAATTTAATTCTCTTATCTTTTTCAAAACCTGTTTTTTCACGTAATTCTTCGTAAAATTTATTTTCTTCTACATTTGTGATCAATACAAAGTCTTTTTTTGTATCTGAGTTCATAAATTCGCGTATCATCGTTTCATAATTGTTTTCAGGAACAAAACGTCCAACTACTAAATAAAATTCTTTTGGCCTTACATTAAACTTCTGATACCAATTAATAAGCTTTTCATCTTCATCCTTTAATTTTGATTTCGTTACGTCTGCACCATATGCAATAAAAGTTGTATTAGGATGATATTGTTTATATTCTTTCTGAATATATTTTTCAATATTTACTGAATCACATACTAATAAATCTGCATATTTAACCATAAGTTTTTCTGAAATTTTCCAATATTTTTTTATTAGTCCATTCCATTTTGCTCTTAACCATTCATGACCATCCGGATTAATGTATAGTTCAATTCCTAATTTGTCCATTTGCTTTTTATAATGCCCTATGAACGGACCTATTCTACACGCCAATACATAAATAATCGCATTCTTAATATGGTGTTTTTTAATATATCCAATACACCATTTTAATGCTGCAATATCATAATAAACAGCCTTTGCTGCTCCAATATTAGGCACTGCAACATTAAAGCATTTCGCTCCATTATGTACAAATCGTTTTTTTTCTGCATTCATACATGCTACATAATATTGTATTGCATTATCTTTCTGATACTCAGTTAATTTCTCAACAAATGTTTCAAATCCACCATACTGAGCAGGAATTCCCTTAGATCCTATTATAAATACCTGTTTTTTTTCAGAACTCATCTTCTACCTAACCTCATCTTATATTATAATCTTATCTTGCTCCATCACTATGTAACACAACCTGAACCGTCTTCAATATAATCTCAATATCTCTCTTCAACGACCAGTTCTTAATATATTCTACATCCATAGAAACAATTTCTTCAAAGTCCGTAATATCACTACGACCACTTACCTGCCATAGACCTGTAATTCCTGACTTGAAGCTGAGGCGACGTTTTTGACTTGGTGTATATTTTTCAAATTCATCGACAGTTGGTGGGCGAGTCCCAACAAGACTCATATCGCCGACCAACATATTGTAAAACTGAGGCAGTTCGTCCAGACTCGTTTTTCGAATAAAACGACCGATAGGAGTGATACGTGGATCGTTATCCATCTTGAACATTCCACCGTGCATCTGATTTTGTGCCTTCAATTCTTTCTTTCCTCCGCATCAGTGTACATAGAACGGAATTTATAAAATTTAAAGATACGTCCGTTTTTCCCTACTCGTTTCTGAACAAAAATGGCCGGTCCTCCATCTTTCCGAATGATGGGGGCTAAGACAATCCCGACCAGACCACAAATTAGAAGACCAATCAAAGCCCCAAAGATATCCAACATGCGCTTTAGAAAGATATGGCTATGTTTGTAGTAATTGGAGTTAAAAGTCACGATGCTATGGTCTCCAACCTGTTTGATTTTTTTATTTGTTAAAGCCCTAAAATCAGATGTGTTAATATCTACACTCACATCAATACCCATGACTTCAAAATCGGAAACAAGATGTTTGAGATCGTAATGTTCACTCGGTAAGTTGATAAACACATGGTCGACAACTTCATGGGTCGCAAACTCTATTGCATCATCAAAAGGAACTACTGGAACTCCCTCTGGAAAGGCCACATCACCGTCTCCAATGACTGCAATCCCCGCCAAATATTTGGTAGGAAGTTGATCTGACTCAAAGAGCCCCTCCATTAATCGCAATCTCTCAGTAGTGGTAATGACTAAAGTATTCTTCTGTTGTTCAGCAGTCATAAGGAATAGATATTTGTATCTACGCACAGTGCAGTTGATAAAGTATCTGCTCTAATTCCTGATTTAGCAGAATTTTCACGCATACAAGCTACATAATATTGGATATC
>OLSI01002215.1_pt1 | contig 10904 bp, 8 predicted proteins | sample 1672661 | NCBI WGS metagenome assembly OLSI01 (sample SAMEA3136711, study PRJEB25190) | human gut metagenome | biome: human gut; feature: human-associated habitat; material: faeces | place: Austria | collected 2013 | reverse complement strand
CTCTTAGAAATGCACAAAGGCATTTTCATCTCAACTCAACAGAAATGGATATCATCCAGAACCATATGTGGCCGGTTACGCTGCTTCATATTCCACATACAAAAGAAGGCTGGATCATTACTCTGACTAATAAATATTGTGGACTCCTGGAAACCTTACGGTTATTGTAAGCAGTTCCTTTGATCTGTTTTCGATCAAAATATTATGCCAAAAGCTCTCTGCAATCCTGTCGGAGGATAGATCCGACAGTGGATTCATCCCTGTCTAATATAGAAAAGGGATATGGAACAACACTCTTTCCATATCCCTGCATCATGATTGACAAATCTTATTCAGATTTTGGTCATTATTTGTTCAGTTCTCGTAACCGTTCCAGTTCCTTCCTTAACCGTTCATTTTCCTTTTCTGCCGCAACCGCTCTTTTTCTTCGTTAAGCTGAGTTAAAGCATTCTTGTGTTGCTCCGGTAAAGGACTGTTTCCTACCATTTCACCGATAATTTTCAAAGTATTCAAATCACCGTTTTTATATGCCTGTACTGCATTATCAAACAAATTGACCTGCGTTTCGGAAACATCGGGGTTAATATCGGGGTGCAAAGCCTTTACGATTTTACGGTAGAGCTTTTTAAGTTTTTTGTTATCTTCGTCAGACAGAACTTCCGCCTTACTTCGTTTAAGAGCGTCATTCATCTTGTTAATCTGCTCATCAAGTTGCTTCTGATACTCGGCAAATTCAGTATCAAGCGTTTCTTCAATAGCAGGGATGATGACTTTTTCCTGTCTGTTTTTCTTCGCCTGAATCAATTCGATTTTTCTTTTTAGTCTCAGAGCGGCACATTGAGCTTCATAAGCCTTATACTCGATACTGCCGAGTTTTAGCATATATTCTGTCTCAATATTCTTGCAGATAACGAATTGAAGCTCGTCACGCTCAAGCAAAAGCATTGATAATTCGGTACGCATTCTTTCGACTTCATTTTTCAATTTCTCAAAATCAGGGAACACAATAACATTACCTGTAGAAGTAATGTCTACCGGAACTTCGATATCTTCTTCATCGTCCTTGAACATCATATATTCGGCAGCACGACCGGCAAGCCGCCTTTTAATTTCATTATCGTCCATACAACTTTACCTCAAAGATTTAAACCAATCCTCTATACTTTTCAAAGAACTTTTGAAGTATATCTATAATTTTTTGCTTGAGTTCGGAACGGTTTTTACCACCGGCGCCGAAGCGTGAAACAGGCGGCATAACCTTGTCAATATCCGTTCCTGTTGTTTTGAGCGCACCGTCACGGAAAGAATTATCAATAAACTTGATTGTTTCTTCAGGTTTTAGCCTTTGCTCTGTGATGATAGCATCAATGTCCTGCTTTTTCTGTTCCAGGACAAACTTGCCCCAATCATCGGTAACATTTGTTTCAACAATGATTGTACTGATAAAGCCGTCAATAAGCTCTTTCTTTGAACGAAGCTGAAGTGAAGCACTGATAGCCTTATCAATAGATGCAAGTATTTCTTTATCTTTGCAATTAGACTGATGATACTTTGCAACAAGCATAAGAATGTAATCAATATTCACTTCAACTTGCTTTACAAGTTCCATTTCAAAAACAATATCATCTTTGATACTGTCTTTATCACCTTGAGGCTTTTTAAATTCTTGGTACAAGTCGTTGTATGTACCCGTATAATCCTGAAAATCAATCGGCTTCAAGATTTCATTACCCTTGAAATCGTCAAAAGACGAAAGAATATTACGAAGTCGAAGAATATTACCAAACAAAATGATAAAATCTTTTTTTGCTGTTTCGCCGATTATTTGTTCACCGAGAGGATATTTTTGCAAAAGTTCGGCAATGCGTTCTTCATATCCCTTTTGTCTTTTGCCCTTATCGTCTTCATAACCGTAGTAATAATCGTTATATGATTTCAAAAGGACAATCCCGTTTGCCTCTTTATCGCCAAAAAGAGCAATAGCATCGTTTGTTTCCTGTTGCAAATGTCACTTATAGTTGAGTACGGTATGCCTGTCGATTTTGATAAATTGTATTTAGAAATTTGCTTTTCGGCAACTAAATAATTAACATTCACGCTATCACCACCTTTATTAAATTAAAACGGTATTCCGTGATAATGTCAAGCGATAATAGTAATATACATAATTTAACACAAATTACTACTCCCATTGAAAAAAAAGTCATATAATGTTATAATTAATTTAATTAATAATTTCAAGTTTATAGATTCTTTTTCAATTTAAGAATCTAATGTAAATAACAGACAAATTCTATTATAGAACACATAAAATAAAAATGCGAAATAACCATTAAGTGTTTAAAATAACGTAAAACACTTTAAACATAAAACAAGGTTGTTGGAGGAATAAACAATGAGTTATACTAATCAAAATAAAAAAGCAATACAACTGCAAGCACTTGAAGTGGCAAGAGAGTATATAGAAAACAATCAAGAAATCCCAAATGAACTTTCACGCGTTCTTTTTCCACCTGAAAAACGCGAATATTAATTAACATATTGGGGAAAAGAAAGCCGAGAACAAATTTTGTCACAAACCATTCCCGTCCCGTTGCAAGAAGATAGAATTTTCCCGCCAAATGCAACAGTTAATTCTAACGAATGGATTAACAAATTGATTTTCGGAGAAAATCTGCAAATTTTAAAAACCCTAATTCAAATGAAAAAGGACGGGAAACTTAAGAATACAGATGGAACAGATGGCGTTAGATTAATATACATCGATCCTCCGTTTGCTACAAAACAGGAGTTTAAAGTGAATGGTGAAGAACAGGTGGCGTATGCTGATAAATTGTCTGGTTCGGAATTTATAGAATTTATTAGAAAGCGTTTGATTTTAGCAAAAGAACTATTGTCAAACGACGGTGTAATTTTTGTTCACTTAGATCAAAAAATGGTTCACTATATCAAAGTAATAATGGATGAAATATTTGGAAAGAATAATTTCAGAAATGAAATTATATGGAAATATTTTGGTCCTACTTCAACCGAAAAAAATTTCCCTAGAAAGCATGATATTATTTTGTTTTATTCAAAGTCATCTGATTATTACTTTGATAGCAATGCTACATTAATTAATTATGATGAAAAAGCAATTAAAAGATATGATAAGGTTGATGAGAACGGAAAAAGATATAAAATATACAAAAGCAAAGACGGATCTGAACGTATTGCCTATATGAAACAAGGTAAACCGACTGAAGTATTTGAAATACCTTTTGTGCAGGGAACATCGAATGAAAGAATTGGATATCCAACGCAAAAGCCTGAAAAACTATTGGAAATATTAATAAAAGCCGTAACTAAGCATGGTGATTTAGTGATGGATTTTTTTGCCGGAAGCGGTACAACGCCTGCGGTAGCTGAAAAAATAGGGCGTCGTTGGATAGCTGTAGATGTTGGTAAATATTCTATTTATACAATCCAAAAGCGCTTGTTACAAATAAATAATATTCGTCCGTTTATGTTGTATTCTGGCGGTTTATACGATGCTGAAAAATTAAACAAATTTGATAATGAAAATTGGAAATTGTTTGCACTTCAATTATGGAATTGTCAAGTGGTAAAAAATACAATTCGGGGATTGGAGTTTGATGGAGAGAAAGATAATTGTTTAGTTAAAGTATATTCACCTCAAGAATTAAAAAAAGACAATATGAAGATTTCATATGAAACAATTAGTGAAATAGATGTAATTCTTGGCGGTAATGTTGGTAATGAGATTTTCATAATAGCACCACAAGGACAGTTTACATTTGCCGAAGATGAGGTAGAAATAAAAGACAGAATATATCATATTTTGCGTGTTCCATATTCTATGCTCGCCAAATTTACTGAAAATTTCACTCCACCTAAACAGCCTCGTGATAGCGATTCTGTAAATGAAATTGTAGACTCCGTTGGGTTCGATTTTGTTCAGCCACCTTATGTTGATTTCAAAACCACAAAAAACACCTTGCAAATTAAAAATTTCAGGAGTAATAGTAGATTAAAAGGCGAACAAAAAACAGAATTGGCAATGATACTAATAGATTATGATTATAATGGAGAAGTTTTTAATATAGATGAAGTATTTTACAATAAAGATCTATACGAAACAAATATTAAAACAAAAAAGAAACAACTAAAAAAATCTATTAAAATTAAGACGATTGATAAGAAAGCAATGTTCATTTTTGTCGACAATGCTGGCAATGAAAAAAGGGTGGTAATTGATGGAACGAAATAAGATTAGAATTAAAGAACAAGAACTGGTGTTAAATGTTGCTAACAATGTAGATATAAACAAGTGGGATGAAAGTAAATACGATAAATTTGTTTTAGCTTTAACAGATGGCCGAAAATATCAAGAAGAAGCTATTTATACAGCGTTACGATTTATGTGCGGTAATCAATATAGGAATATTGAAGATTTAGCAAAAGAAAATTATTCTAATAATTATCATCTTAAAGACAAATATTCCACAGAGAAAAATTTCATTAATAAGTTGTTTTTTAAAAACACTTATACTGCAAACTTAGATTTAGCAACAGGCACAGGAAAAAGTTGGGTATTATATGGACTCGCCACAATAATGTTAAGTGCAGGATTTGTTGATCAAGTTCTTGTTCTTGTACCAAGTATCACTATAGAGCGTGAGTTAAAAAACAAATTTGAAACTTTCGCTGCTGATAACAAATTAAATAGTTGCTTATTCACACCTCCTCCTAGAATTATTGCTGGCGATGAAAGTGTTGTCAAAGGATGTATCTGTGTAGAAAATAGAGATGCTATTTATAAAAATTCTCGCAGTTCAATAACGGATAGTTTAATCGGAAAGGGTGAGAAAACACTCGTTTTGAGTGACGAATCGCATCATATTTATTACACAGAGCAAAATCAATGGAAGAACTTTATAGAAACTATTAAACCTAAATATAATATCGGAGTATCGGGTACTTGTTACTATAAAGATAATGATTATTTTGTGGATGTAATCTATCGATATTCTTTAAAGCAAGCAATAGATGATGGTTGGGTTAAAAATGTTTCATATATTATAAAAGAAAATATGCCAACTAAAAAAGAAGATCAATGGCAAGTTATTATCAATTCACATAATGAAATTAAGGAAAAATTAAGTTCTAAAAACATCTTGCCTATTTCTATTGTTGTAACCGAAAAAACCTCCTCGTGTGACGCACTTGCGAGAAGATTTAAAAACTACCTTAAGGATAACTTTAAATTATCTGATGATGAAGTTAACGAAAGAGTTTTAGTTGTTCATTCCAAACCGAATGTAGCTGGTGACAGGGCAAGATTGAAAGATGTAGATTCAAGCACATCTAAAGTTGAATGGATTTTTTCTGTTTCTATGCTTACAGAGGGTTGGGATGTTAAGCGCGTATTTCAAATAATTCCTGATGAAGAAAGAGCGTTTAATTCAAAATTATTAATTGCTCAAGTTTTGGGTAGAGGACTTCGTATACCATCAAACTGGAATATGATGTTTGGCAAGCCTGAGGTAATAGTTTTCAATCATGAAAAATGGTCACTTGCAGTTAAAAAACTTGTTGATGAAATATTGGAAATAGAACGCCGTATTTCAACGAAAGTTGAACCTAATTCGGAATTTCATTTTGAAATTTGCAATTGTGAATATAAAAAAGATCCTATAGCTTCCCCTAAAAAAAAGGAAAAGGTTGGTCTTTATAATTTGTTTGATAAAGGTTACATAACATTACCAACCGTATCACCGGAAGAAACAGTTGAAATAGAGCTTTCTAATCTAAAAAATGAAAGCAAAACATGGAACACAAAACTAAAACATAAGACTATTAGCATTGAAGATATGGCTTTAAAAATGTGGGATAGATTTAGAGATGTTCCGGACGACGAAGGTTTGGGGTTGGCAGAACAATATCAAGAGAAGTATACGATTGAAAAATTAGAGGAAATAATTAAGCGCTCGTTAGAAGAAAGTGGCAATACTGTAATAACAGATTCATTGTCTAACAAATTTATTTCTGCTATGTCTACTGCCTGGCGCCAAGGCTCAACCTATGTAACTTATAGTACAAATCCAGACAAATACTTTGTTGTATCCACGAGAGATATGGGCAGTGAGTCAACAAGTGCCAGTTTATTAAAAAACAGTAATACATTATTTTGGACTGATGATACAAAAGGATATTTGTCAGACGAAGAAACAGAGTTTTTTGATGAAATCATAGACACGAGTAATGGATATAAACAGAAAAAGGTATCAAATAAAAATACTTTTAAGACGGTAACATCGTTTTGCTTTTCTAATCATGAACCTGAAAAGAAATTTATAGATGAATTAATTGCTAGTTCTGATATTATAACTTCGTGGGTGAAATCTACTTCAAAAGGCTTTTATTCTATAGATTTTTCGTGGAAGAAAAACCCTCGGCACGGTGAAGCTATAAGATATGAAAAATTCAATCCGGATTTCTTCATCAAAGTAAATAATAACATAATTATTGTAGAAATTAAGGGTGATGAAGAAATATCTTCTCCGCATCCCGAAAATGTAGGCAAACATATGGCTGGTGTTGAACATGTTAGGTTAATTAATCAATATCTTAACGAAGAAAGATATAAATTCACCATGCTTACTCCTAAAAGTTATAATGCGTTTTTCGAGAGCATTAGAAACAATACTATTCTAAAATTCAATAGCGAATTAGATGTTGAAATTGAAAAAATCAAGTCAAATTGATAATTATAATTTAACGCAAGATTCTTATAGAAATTCAATAACCTTATTCATTAAAATAATTATATACTCATAAGTAATAAAACGTGTATTTATATTATTGCAAAAGAAATGTTATAGAGCTAACAATATTTCAACACTTTTGCATAATCAATCATAACGTTATAAATAAATGGCAAAGCAAATCAAAAAGCAATTTGGCGTTATAGAGCATTAGCAAGTGATTTCTATTTGTTTAAGCACGAATATATTTTTGTGTTTAAGAAGACCAAACAATAAACATATATTTATAACTTTTCTTGTTAACGAAAGGGAACAGTCAAATTGGCTGTTCCCTTTCGTTATCTTTATAAATATTTATTTATTAAAACCTTGTTCGTGTTGTTGTTACAACCCATTATAACTTTTCAAAAAGTAATATTTATCATTCGACCAGTAAGTAATTAGTTTAGTATTCAGCTTATTAAAACTATAATCAGATTATTTATTCATAACCTGCATTTATAAAGTGCAGGTTATTTTTTTGTAAATTTTCTTTCAAAGCACATCAACAAAACTTGAATTTTTCTCCGTATTATAGAGGGGTATTTTTTCTATGGTGAAATTAAATGTAAACAAGGTGTAAAGAATTTTGAAAAACACCCGAACAAAATGGAAATTTTTCTCCGTATAGTAGAGGGACTTTTTTATGAGTGAGTTTTAGTTTTCAAATTTGGTTTTACTTTCTTTTCTTTTAGAAAATGTTTCTCGAATAATACGAAAGGAGGCAGCGCAATGAAAGAAAGCTACAAAAGTTTTGATGAGCTACCAATGATGATATCGGTGTCGCAGGTTGCAAAGGTGCTTGGAATTTCTCGCACAAGGTCGTACGAGCTTGTCAATGAAAAAGGTTTTCCAAAAATAAAAATCGGCACAAGAATTGTTGTACCGAAAGATGAATTCAAGTTGTGGATTCAAAAACAAATTAAGAAAGGATAAAAATTATGAACGCAAATAATAATTATAAAACCGACGGCAAGGTTTACTATATGCCGAACAAAATCTTTGATGAAAACTTTTCGCCGCACGAATTTATGATTTACTGTTTTCTTGTTTCGGTTGGCGACAGCAAAGGTGTAAGTTTTTGGTCTGTTCCGAAGATGGCAAAGAAGTGTAATATGTGCCCAACCACTTGCAGAAACACGCTCAAGTCACTCGAAGAAAAAGGCTACATAGATATTACTCAAAGATTTTTTGAAAACGCACAGCAAAGTAATATCTACACAGTTCATCAAATATAGTGTACCCCACTGTAAGAGCTGATGACAAATAATCTAAAAGCCTAAAATTGAAAAAACAGCGGTTTATCTTTTGAGTTTTTTTGAATTGATTTTTGATGCGTTTTGGATGAAATTTCGGCTCTTTTGAGTGGGTTTTGTAGCGGATTTCAAGCCGTCGATTTTAAAGCAGGATAAAGGGGTATGATTTTCGGGCATTGAAATGCCCGAAAACGCCGTCCGGCAAAGCCTGTCGGCTTTTCGATTCGTAATACTTTTGCGTATGATTCCAAATTCGTATGCAGTAAAGGCTGTTTTTCGCAGAATATCAAGGCTTTTGCGTATTCACTAGAGTGTTGCGGTATGATAAACCTATTTTTGAAAAATCAGGAAACGCTGTAAGCAAAAATTGACGAATTCACTCTGAAATAGAGTAACTCGTCGGACTAAAACTAAAAACGGCTTGTGGACGATTTGTGACGGCTTTTTGAAGCTAAAACAAATAAAACAAACGCACAATCTTTGGTCTGGATATAAAAAAAGGTTTGTGATATTGTGTGTGCGAAAGGAGTGATAAAATGCAAAAACAATTGCTGACAAACGGCAACGCATTCAAACGAACGGACGGCAGATGGGGTGGCGTGGTTTGGTACAAGGATGAGAACGGCGAGCGAAAACGCAAGAGCTTTTCCGGCACGACCAAAGCCGAAGTCAACAAGAAAATGACGGACTACATAACCAAGTTTGAAGAAGAAATCATTGACGCCATTGAGGGTAACAAAACTGTAAAAGACAGTCTGCTTAATTACCTGCAAGTGTTTAAGTACCCGAATGTTGAGCGAGTAACATACGACCGCAACGAGCAAATATACAAAAATCAAATCGTCCCTTACATGGGTAAACTCATTGTATCAAACATAACAGGTGCAGACATTAAGAGGCTGATTAGTACGCTGACCGACAAGGGATATTCATTCTCAACAGTCAAGCAAACATACAATCTGCTCAATGAATACTTCGATTATCTTATGCGTGAAGAGTTCATAAAAAAGAATCCAATGAACGCTGTGCCGACGATAAAAAAGTCAAATTATCTTGCAAAGCAAAACAAAGAAGTGCTACCCGTATGCGAAACGATAACCGTATTTGCCGATGAGGAAATTGAAAGATTCAAAGCGGAAGCATACAAGAAGTACCCTTCAGGCAAGCCGAAACACAATCAAGCATCAGCATATATTCTTATGCTAAACACGGGACTGAGAACTGCTGAAGCGTTAGGTTTAATCAACAGCGACATAGACCTTGAAAAGAAAGTAATGCACATTCAAAGAGGTGTTAAAGAAGCGCAAAAGCGTGACGGAACAGAGCGAAAAAGCGGACGAGAAATTGTTGTAGGCAAGCTGAAAACCGCTTCAAGCAAGCGTATTGTACCCTTAAACGAAACGGCTATTCAAGCGATTATTGAGTTACGCAACGAGCGATATTTCGGTGAGGATGCACCGTTGATACCCGATGCAGACGGAAACTTTACAAGACCGTTGAATTTAAGAAAACGGTTTTATTCCATACTCGATGCGGCAGGAATCGAGAAAAAAGGCTTACACAGTTTGCGACACACCTTTGCAACAAAGCTTGTAACAGGAGTGCGAGCAGATGACGGAACGGTAAAAGCATTAACACCGAGGCAGGTGGCAGACTTACTCGGACACACAACTTCGGAGATAACCGAAATGTATTATGTCAAACGAAACACGGATATGTTGATGGGCGTTACAAACGGATTTGAATTGTGATTGATGCTTTTTTGATGATGTACCAAACGAATTGCATGAACTGTGTAGCACAAAGTGAGCAAAAAACGGTGTGAAAATGAAAAAACGGCGTATGGAAAAGACCGAGCGCCGTAATTTTATCAATATGGGAAACACAAGCAAAAACGCCGTAAAACTGCGTAAATAAAGGAAAAAAGCACCGAAAATTCGGTGCTTTTTTTGGCAGGGGCTTTATAATCAACTCAATGCGTAAACAGTCCACCGGACTGTTTACTGTCAAAAGTGCAGGCACTTTTGAATTTCGTGGTTCAAGTCCTTCTGCTTTAAAACAAAACAAAAAAGACACCCGCAGGTGTCTTTTTGTTTTGGCAGGGGCAGAAGGACTTGAACCCTCGGCACGCGGTTTTGGAGCGAAAAGCACGCTTTCAGTTAAGCCGCGTGTTAAAATACAGTCCCCCTAAAATTCCGCATAAAAACAGCACTTTCAGGATTTGAAAGTGCTGTTCGTTTTTGTCTTTATAGTTTTTGTTAAAAATTGATGCTTTTTTGATGCTCTTGAAAATTGAGTGCTGTCCTTAAAAAGATTACAACCGTTCACGCACTATCATAAGAGTATATCCAAGCAGATAAGTAAGGGGTAAATTTATTTGCTTAATCATCAATTTCATATTCTTATTTTGAAATAACATTACTGTTACGTCTTTAATAATATTTCAAATATTACTCGTGTAGGAAGACTTTAATATAAATCTTTACCCACGAGCCTTTCTTTTCTTTTGAGATAATTCTGCCGAAAAGCAGTTTACCGGCATCCATAAGTCGAGCGAATATTACATTGTCCTGCTTTGGAACATAGCCGATTTTAACACCATCTATTGTTTTTATTACAATAGCTTGCTTGTCATATTGATTATCCGCTTCCCTGAAGAATTCAAGCTTGTCATTCGTATTTAGGTGTCGTTCTAATTCTTCGATACCCTCAATATGTGTAGTTCCTGCCACATAAGTATCAAAAAGAAAAATATCTTTTTCAAACGGCTTCGGTATTGTAAGTTCTCCGTTGCTTCCATGAAGCAATCCCATAAGTCCACCGGCACCGGATTTCACTAAAT
>OLSI01002210.1_pt1 | contig 10911 bp, 9 predicted proteins | sample 1672661 | NCBI WGS metagenome assembly OLSI01 (sample SAMEA3136711, study PRJEB25190) | human gut metagenome | biome: human gut; feature: human-associated habitat; material: faeces | place: Austria | collected 2013 | reverse complement strand
GACTTGCCCGAAAACGCTTTGTTCAAACGTCCTTTTATAGGTTATTTCTTCTATCTGGTACAGGATATCGGAACGTCTCCTTTCTCCGCTGTATTCAAATATGATGTATACGACCCGAATACAAAGCTGAAAGGAAATGAAATTGGTATGGAGAACACATTTACTTCCAAGACTGATTTAGCCCAGAGTACTTTCGGTATCGGTGGCCTCTACCGCTTCAACAAACATATCCGTGTACAGGCTTACTACGAATTCAACTTCAACGAGAAAAGCGACTTCGTAAAAGGCTATGAAAAAGACCGCAAAGATAATGTGCTGACGGTACGTTTGCAGTATAAGTTCTGACCGGATTACCAGAAAAGGATACATATACTTTCAAAATAGGGTGCATGCTTTCTCCGGAGAGTATGCACCCTTTCATTATAAGGTAGATACCCTTTTATCTTCACATAAATGTAATACCTGTTTCATGCTCTTGAAATACGCATGTAGTTACTTTGCAGTAAGAAAATTAATTCAATAAAAGTAATGAAAAAGACGATTCTTTTGGCTGCTATGGCCATCGGTTTATTTACAACAAATGTATTTGCACAGAAGATCAAAGGAAGTGATACTTGTCTGCCCGTCAGCCAGACGGAGGCCGAGAATTTTATGAATAAGCATAAAGGCACTAAAGTGACCGTAACGGGTGGCGGCTCGGGTGTCGGCATCTCTGCTCTCATGGAAGGAACGACCGATATTGCGATGTCTTCCCGTAAAATGAAATTCGATGAAAAAGTACGTCTGCAGGAAGCAAAGAAGAATGCAAAGGAGGTGGTGATCGCTTATGATGCCCTGGCGGTAGTCGTTCATCCCTCCAATAAGGTAGACAACCTGACCCGCGAACAGCTGGAAGGAATCTTCACCGGCAAGATCAAGAACTGGAAAGAAGTAGGAGGAGCCGATATGAAGATCGTTGCCTATTCGCGTGAAACCTCTTCCGGTACCTATGAGTTTTTCAAGGAAAGTGTATTGAAGAACAAGAATTATATGAACGGTATCCTGAGTATGCCCGCGACAGGAGCTATCATCCAGTCGGTAAGCCAGACAAAAGGTGCTATCGGCTACGTCGGACTGGCGTATGTCAATAAGGACGTAAAACCGCTTCATGTATCTTACGATGCCGGAAAGAATTATGTGGAACCTTCTTTTGCCAACGCAAAGAATAAGACTTATCCGATTGTCCGTCCGTTGTTCTACTATTACGAGGCAAAAAACGAAGGTCCTGTGAAACCGTTCATCGATTATGTATTGTCTGCTGAGGGACAGGAAATTGTGAAGAAAGTGGGTTATATCCCGGTTAAATAGTTTAGTCTTTAAAGGTTTTGCTTTGGTTTTAGTCGTAAAGGACTGATGTTATTGCACAAAAAAGATATACCTGTGCAATAATATTGGTCCTTTTTGCACATCATTTGGTTTATTGTGCTACCTTTGCTGCGTATTTATAAACTATATAAACTTACATGAAGACATTAACAATCGGAGATCTCAAACCCCGTTTCCCAATTATCCAAGGTGGGATGGGCGTAGGAATATCTCTATCCGGCTTAGCCTCGGCCGTTGCAAATGAAGGTGGGATTGGCGTTATCTCCGCAGCCGGTCTCGGACTTTTATATAAAAAATTATCTCCCAATTACACTGAAGCCGGCAATCTGGGGCTGGCTGAAGAGATCCGTAAAGCCCGTGAAAAGGCGAAAGGTATCATCGGTGTAAACGTCATGGTCGCCTTGTCAGACTTTGCCGAACTGGTGAAGACCAGTATCGCCGAAAAGGTAGATATCATCTTCAGTGGTGCAGGTCTGCCGCTCGACTTACCTTCTTTCCTTAAGAAAGACAGTGTGACGAAGCTGGTACCCATCGTATCGAGTGCACGTGCCGTACGCATCATCTGCGAGAAATGGAAAAACAACTACGACTACCTGCCCGACGCTGTCGTGCTGGAAGGTCCGAAAGCCGGCGGTCACCTCGGTTACAAGGAGAACCAGCTGGAAGACGAACATTTCTCACTGGAAGAGTTACTGCCGCAGGTAGTACACGAAGTTTCTCTTTTTGAAGAGAAATACAACAAGAGTATCCCGGTAATTGCGGCAGGAGGCATTTATACGGGTGAAGATATCAAACGCATGATGGACCTTGGAGCATCGGGCGTTCAATTAGGAACCCGTTTCGTCACGACTACCGAGTGTGATGCTTCCGACGCTTTCAAGGAAAGCTATATTAAAGCGGAAGAGAAAGACATCGAGATCATCAAGAGTCCGGTCGGTATGCCCGGTCGTGCGATCCATTGCAACTTCCTCGAAAAGGTGAAGGCAGGGATCAAGCAACCGAAAGCGTGTCCTTTCAACTGCATCAAGACGTGCGATATTTCGCGAAGTCCTTATTGCATCGTTACGGCTTTGTACAACGCTTTCAAAGGAAACTTTGAGAACGGATATGCCTTTGCCGGAAGCAATGCCTGGAAGACCAGCCGCATCATGTCGGTACGCGAGACGATCAACGAACTGATCAACGAGTGGAAATCGAAAGAATAGTTTAGCTTTTTAATAAATACAACAAAAGGTTGTGTTACTCAGTAGCTCGAATGAATACTGATAACACAACCTTTTTTGTATTATTTAAGAAATGTGTTTTGTTTTTGGATAGAGTTCTAATAGAACTACGTAAACAAGATAACTGATAATCAAACAAACTACAGGTATTGGCTATAATTGAGCTCTTTTCATACATTTTATATAATCGCCCTTTATCCCTTGTTTATTAAGAAGTTTTCTCTACCTTTGGCAACATTATTAACGTAGTTCTATTAGAACTAATCTAATACCACTGGTATGCAAAACAAACTGAAAGGGTGGCTCGTCGACAACACCGTAACTGCCGACAATCTGACAGACAAGATTTTACAACTGGAATCAAACGGAAGTGCCGGTATCGATGACATTATCAAAGAGATGCGCGAAGAAGACACCGGACTGCGTGAGGAGACACTTCGTCACTCCATTGCATTGTACAACCGAATCATTACCCGTCTTATTTTGAACGGAGTAAGTGTGAACACTGGCCTCTTCTATGCCGTAGCCCGTCTGACGGGTGTTGTGGAAGGAGGCGTATGGAATAAGGAAAAGAACTCCATCTATGTCGTTTTCAACCAAGGAAAGGAGCTGCGCGAAGAAATCGCAAAGACCAGCGTGGAAATACTGGGCGAAAAGTCGAACATCATGTATATTCTCGAAACGGAAGACCGCAAGACGAAGCTTCGCGACGGCAGTGCTACGGCCGGCCGCAACCTGTTCGTACGCGGTGCGATGCTGAAGGTCGTTGGCGACGACGAAACAGTAGGTGTCACGCTGACCGATTCGAAGGGTGCAGTGACGAAATTGGACGAAGACATGATCACCACCAACAAGCCGTCTGAACTGACCTTGCTGATCCCTTCAGACCTGACTAATGGCGAATACACACTGACTGTCACCACGCAATACACGAGCGGTGCTTTGCTAAAATCGCCTCGTAGCGCATCCACAACCTTGTGGATCGGTGGCAAACCGAAAGACGACGACGATGACCGTCCGGTTATCGAATAGCCCGTAATCTCTCGAAGCACCATCGACCGATCGGTCGACGCATCATCGACAACTCGGTCGAAGGTGTATCGACCGGGCGGTCGATTCGGTTTCGACAATACAATACAAACAATCATAAATAAAATAACAACTAGTATGAGTAAATATTACAAGAATCGCATCACGGGGATGGGCGCATGGATCGTCGCATTCCTTTTTTTATGCTTGCCGGTGGCGTGGGGGCAGGCTGAGGTAGGTATTTTGGCTGTTTCCGAGGGGATTGAAGGGACGGATTACACCTATGTGGATAACACATATACGATATTGACAGAAAAAGCTTTGACCTTTTCGGGGACGACGACAGACCATATCGTCGTGAAGGAAGGGGTGACGGCGAATGTGACCATAAGCAACGTTTCGATAAATGTCTCAACTACGTTGGAGATTGCCGCTATCCTGTTGGAAAAGAATGCCCGGCTGACCCTTACACTGAATGGCGCGAATACGTTGAAAAGTGGGAAGAGTATGGCGGGTATTCAGTTGATGGAAAATAGTTATCTGATTGTTACGGCTGAGGATGAAACGCATAGTTTGGATGTGACAGGAGGAAATAATACAGCTGACTATGGCTCTGCCGGTGCCGGTATTGGTGGAAAACAGTCCGATTCCTATAAGGCGACTGTTGAAATTATGAATGGGAAAATCAATTCAACAGGAGGGACTGGAGGTGATTTGGGGAAAGCCGGGCATGGTGTAGGAATAGGAGATAATTTAGTGGTACTTGTTAAAGGGGGAAATATTACTGCTACTGGAGGGAATGAACCTTGGCGGGGTACAGCCGGTGTCGGTATCAAAGGGAAGGTGACTGTTCAAGGTGGCACTTTCACCAACTGTTCTTTCTCTGGAGAAAGTTTCGTAATGTATAAAGGGACAATTACGAATACGGATGGGAGTAATATAACGGCTAAGAATGTTACGGTTAATGGAGGAGAGATAACAATAACAATGCCGGATAAAAATGTAAACAATGCGATTGGTAACAATGATTGTACTGTTACTATTAATGGTGGAACGGTTAATGTTACGGCTAAATATAAAGATGAAACCGGTGATCCTTCAGGTGCGGGAATCGCCGGAACAATCGTGATTAATGGAGGACATGTTATTGCGAAAAGTAAAGGATGTAACGGAGCTGGTATCGGAGGATATGGTTCTACCGGAGAGGGAATAAAAGTAAACTGCCCGATCACTATTAGAGGAGGAATTGTTGAAGCAGAGGGAGTGTCTCATGTTTGGAATGAGTATACAACTATAGGCATCGGTACGATAAACAGTACTACAAAAGCTGGAACTATCACCATAGAAGGGGGGCTGGTTAAGACAAACGGTATTGGAAGCAATAAAGCAAACACCTCAACCGAGCTTATCATTCAAGGGGGGAGTATCGTAGGCGAAATGAAGAATATTACCCCTGGAGATGGACAAGGGAATGATCTTTGTCTAGGCATCACCCCCGAAATCGAAAACGTCACCGACGTCTCCGTCGACGATAAGCCCTATTATGTCCCCGGAAACCATGATGGTGACAACAAACTTTATCTGTATATGACGGCAGATATGCATACAATCACGGTGCGTACGAAAGGGGGAACCATCACGACTTATGAAGCGGAATATAAAACGGGTGGGAATACGACTGATGGGTATTTTACAATTACTGAAAAAGGTAGCCCCAATACACCAACTGAACAATCTGTTATCTCATTTGAAGACGAAGTGTACACAACCCAATATACTCCGGAGGAATACGAATGGAAAGTCAAACTCAACATAACAGTCAAGCAGACGAAAGCCCGTTTGCGCAACGCAGCGATGAACAGTGTGCAATTAGTATTGACGGATGATGAGCAAGGCCTTACCTATTATTCAGACAAGCAGGAGGTCGGTGCCTCGGACGAATATACCTTTACCTTCTCAACGAAAGGTTTGGAGGTTGGTACCTATAAGCTGACTGCTCAGTATGGTGGTAATAAGGAGACGTTAATATCGGCAGAGGTGACAGAGACGTTGACGATAACTCAGGCCGATGGTACGACCGCTACAGATTATACGGAACCGGAAGGTTTGAATGCAACCTACGAAGATCTGCTTTCCGATATCCCATTAGGTCAAGGTTGGGCATGGGATAGTCCGGAAACATCAGTAGGAAAGGTTGGTGTGCATGGATATCAGGCAACTTTTACACCATCTGACAAGAACTACGGGACAGTTTCAAAGAATCTTTCTGTCAGAGTAAATAAGAAAGAGGTAACAGAAGCTCCGGCAGGCCCGGCTTCCCTTAAAGCTATAACATATAATCCTTCTCAAACATTGGCCGGTGTCACATTAGATAATGACTGGATATGGGTAGATAAAACCATTGTGCCTGATGTTAAAACAGGAGAGTATACGGCATACTATGATACGGATTATGACAATTATGATTATAGTAAAGTCGAAGGTTATAACGACAATAAGATAGAAAGAGGGATTTCTTTGCAGGTAAATCCAGCACTGCTCACAGTGGGAAACTTTAGTTATGACGCGGAAAGCAAGACGGTTGCTTATAAAGGAACGGATCAGGATGCACTTACTATTACTATCTATTATAGTAATGTCACGACTCTATCGGAATATAGTGAGAAAATGCCGCAAACACCTGGTACCTATCAACTCTCCATCGAGATTGAAAGTGATAACTACGAAACAAATGGCAAACTAACTAGTACTGATTGGCGATTCATTATTGAAGAGCCCAAATATAAGGTTTTTATAGACGACTGTTCAAACGGTTCAGTTGAAGCTACCCCCACTGAGGCAAAAGAAAATGAAATCGTTACTCTCACCGTTAAACCGAATACAGGCTACGAACTGGAGTCTTTGTTATACACTTACGGTGATCAGGAAATTTCGATTGACCTTAGTAATACGTCCTTTACCATGCCAGCCAGTGACGTAACGGTAACAGCAACTTTCAAGCTAAAGCCAGTCATCGACCCCGATCCCGATCCGTGGGAGCCTGAACCCGATCCAGTCTACTACCCCGTACCCCCCCCCGCCGTAGAAGGTGCGACAACAGATCCATCGGCAGGAGAATATACGGTAGAGGCATGGAATAGCTTTGGTTTTTATCTTACCCTCGATGCCGACTACGATCAGTCGAAACCGGTTGTTACCACAAGCCGTGGTGAAACGATCGAGCCGCGTGCCAGTGATAGAAAGTACGTCATCCCTTACGTACGTAGCGATCTGGACATTCGCATCTCCGGTATTGTGAAGAATCCCGATCCGGTTGCCAACGAGGCAATCCGGGCGGAGACCATCGAAGTGCGCGGTGGCGAAGGCTGCCTGTTTCTGCGCCTGGGTATGCGCCGGGAGGTCGGTGTCTATACCTTCACGGGCTCGCTTCTTCGCTTTGCCGAAGTGGCTCCGGGCGATAGCCGCTGGGCGCTGCCTACGGGTAATTACATCGTCCGCATCGACGGCAAGAGCTATAAGGTAGCTGTGAGATAACAGTTCCGAGGAGATGTGTCATCATGACAGAGGGAGTTGTGGCACATCTTCTTTTTTTATGTTCTCATACAACGTTATACGTCCTTTTTCATTACCTTTGCCTTCGGAACCAACCATTTAAGAAAGGAGAACCAAACATGAAAGCAACAATATCATTAGAAAGTCTTTGGCAGATCATTCAATCTCTTTCCAAAAGCAACAAAAAATGGCTGTCAGAAAAGCTATTGGAAGATATCAATGAGGAAGAAACTGAGTATATCAGCAAAGAAGAAATCCTTGCCGGTATCGATGCAGGGTTGAAAGAAATGCAGGAAAGGAAACGTTGCGGAAAGAAAGCAAAGACTTTAAATGAGCTGATCGATGAATTATAGTATTATATTTGATGACACCTTCGAAAAAGAAGTAAAACGTCTGAGTAAACGCTATTCTTCATTGAAAGAGGATCTAATAACGTTACAAGAAGAAATCAATGCAAATCCGCAGCTTGGTATTGACCTGGGAGGTAATCTGCGCAAGATCCGTATGCGTATAACCTCTAAAGGACGCGGTAAAAGTGGTGGAGCAAGAGTGATAACATTCACTGTTGTTGTTTCCATAGACGAAACAGAAATCAACTTGCTCTATATTTATGATAAATCAGAACGTGATTCCATTCATCCAAAAGAAATAGAAGAGTTACTTCACAAGAACGGATTGAAGTAGTATACAAAAAAGAAAGGAGAACAATATGACAACAATGGAACTCGAAGCCTATAAAGCAGAATTAGCACGGGAAATACTGACAACAAACAGTAGGCATACACTCGATGAAGTGAAACGGGTACTCAATAAAATACGGAAACAAGCACAAGGTGAAGATGCTAAAAGTAAACTGAAGAATGAGTTGAAAAGCGACTTAAGAGAAGCTCTTCAGGAAGTGAAAGATGCAGAAAAAGGTAAAGTCCGTATGAATACGATGGAGGACCTCTATGCTGAGTTGGAGGAAAAAGCATGAGTGTCACAATTGTCGTATAATATAACAGATGTCCCGCCCCCTCCACGAAGGAGAAGGCGGGACGCTTTTTTCTATAACTCTATATTATTCTATCATTGCTCTTTCAGCCAGTTAGTCAAACCTTCCTGGTTTTGGGCTGCGGCTTTGACACCTGCATTGGCTGCCTTGCTGAAATATTCGAGTGCTTTCTGGTACTCTTTCTTCTTGGCGTAGGCAACACCGAGGTTGTTCCATGCTTCCGGTGTATTGATCTTTTGCAGACGTTCGATACCGGCTTCGGTAGCTCCGCGTTCTATTTCCAGGGCGGCAGTGTTCTGCTGTGCAACCGGATCGGTCGGGTAGAGGCGTACGGCAATGTCGAATACTTCCTTGAATGCTTCACTATCTTTCGGATAAGTGTTTGCTACCACGAACATTTCGTTCAGGCTCAGGTACTGCGGTTTCGTCTTGATCACCTGTTTGGCTTCGTTCACATCGAACGGACGGGCAATGTAAGCCAGCGTATAGTCGATACGACGCAGGGCAGGATAATAATCGTCCAGCAACATACGATACGTACGTCCTCCGTTCAGGGCTTTGAGTTGTGCTTTACGTTTATTGATATCGGAAATTTCCAGTACTTTCATGATCTCATCACGGTTGGACAGGTTGGACGCCTTGACTGCGTTGCGCAGGCCGATCCAGTCTTCACCTTCCCAGTTCACCTTCATCAGCGAGGTCGGCATATCTTCCTTATCTTTCATATAGGCTGCGAATGCCTTGGCACGGCTTTCCGACAGTTTCATATTATAGTCGTAGCCACCTTCCGGTGATGCGTATCCGGTGATATTGAACTCTGTAAATTTCAGGTTCTTGTCGTTACGTACTTCATTCACGATCTTGTTCACGCTTTTCAGTTCGGCGGCATTATTCTTGAAGTCGTGCAATAGGACAGACTTGCCCACTTCGAAGTTCAGGTAAGCCGAGTGCGTTTCACTACGCTGTTTTACCGGTTCTGCCGGAGGAGTGACATAACTCAGTTCGTAAGTCGGTGCAACTACCGGAGGCAATATGCGTGACGACAGTGGAGTGATATTGCTGGCTACATCGCACGAAGCACATCCGGTGGTATTCGCCTGCATCACCAGCGAAGCATTACGCATCCAGCTTTCGTATGGTACGGTCAGGGTCATCGGGATAGACTCCGGCTGGTTTTTTTTATGACGGAAGATCACGGTCGGTGTCTGTTCGAACGGCTCGGCACCGAAACCCATTTCGCGGTCGAGTGCCTTCATACGTTTCTTTCCAGTAATGACGAACGGATCGAACTTTACTGTGTGTGCCTTGTCTGCCGACTGAAGTACGGGAGTGACGATCACCATATTCTGTGATTTCAGTTGCATGTTGGTGAGGTTAGCGGTGGTCGACAATACAACCTGGCTGCCCTCTTTGTTTACTTGCAGGTCGCTGTAAGCTATACCGTCGGGGCTAACAGTCTGTGCCTGCATGCTCCCATAGGCGGAGCATACTAAAACGGTTATTATATAGAATAACTTCTTCATTTTGCTTGTTTGATTATTAGTGGATAAAATAGATAAAAGAGATAGACGCTTTCGTCACACCCCAGTAGTTGTGGTTGGCAGTGCGTATTTTCGGCATGTCTTTGCCCTTGGCGTACTCGTCGTAGTGCATACGGGCATAACCGGCACCGATTTCGCCTTCGATACCCCAGCGTTTGTTCAGTATCCATTGATGACCGATACTGATACCTCCACCGTACAGATAACCGTCGTAGCGATGGTCGCGCAGTTTCTTGAACATATCGAACGGCAGCTTGAATCCTGACACATCGTATTGTCCGCCCAGGGCGTGAACGCCGATAAATGTTCCGTTAAACTTTTCGCAGGTCCAGAAACGTACGCCTGCATGTGCCAGCCAATGTTTAAACTGTTTGTCGTTGCTGAACTCGAATGGGTTGTAACCCGCAGAAAGGTCCATTGTGACCTTCTTTCCTAATCCCACTTCCAAACCCAGGTTGGGAGTGGCGGTAGCATCGTAGACGATATTGTTCTTTAATGCGACATGCTGTGCACTGGCATACAAAGAAAGAAATAACGTTGCTCCTATTAAAAAGAATTTCTTCATGTGATATTCATTATTAGTGATACTCTTTGTTCTTAACAGCGAGGTTTCGGATATTGTTTGCTGTGTTTTAAAAAAAGGGTGAAATGTTAGGGTTAATTATTAAGAAAGATAAGGTTTTTTGTATTTGTTATGTTAATAGTAAAGGATACAACAGGGAATAACTTAAATGACGTGGTTGGCTTGGAACCCGATTGTAGATAACTGTAACACTGTCGGCTTTATACTTTATTGATGTCGCTGAGCTCCACCAGCTTATTCACAATCGCATAAACCGTCAAGGCGCTGGCACTGTGTACCTGCAACTTACGGGCGATATTTCTTCTATGTGTGATGACCGTGTGGGTGGAGAGGAACAAGCGGTCGGCAATCTCACGGTTGGTCATTCCTTTTACCACGCATACCACGATCTCTTTTTCGCGGGCACTCAATGTCTGTTGTTCGTCGCCATCGCCGTCTTCCTCCGATTTGGCATGGAGCCGTTCCAGTTTAAGCCCGATCTCGTCGGGGCTGTCGAGGATATTGATATGATCGTCGTAATAGCGGATCAGGGAATGGTCGATAGGGGCATAGAGCATAGCCACACATTTCATATTCGGGCAACCTGTCATCTCTTTCAGATGTGGAATAGTGAAATACCCGGGA
>OLSI01002198.1_pt1 | contig 10975 bp, 6 predicted proteins | sample 1672661 | NCBI WGS metagenome assembly OLSI01 (sample SAMEA3136711, study PRJEB25190) | human gut metagenome | biome: human gut; feature: human-associated habitat; material: faeces | place: Austria | collected 2013 | reverse complement strand
CCGCGCCCACCCCTTCCACGACCGGCGCGCTTAAAGTCGTCGGCGCCCAGCTCACCGATGCCTCCGGCGAGCCGGTGCAGCTGCGCGGCGTCTCCACCCACGGCCTGGCCTGGTACCCCCAGTACGTGAACCAGGAGTTCTTTACCGAATTGCGCGAGGTGTGGGGCGCCAACGTCGTGCGCCTGGCCACCTACTCGGCGGAGGAGGGCGGTTATGCCACGGAGACGGGCGACCGGGCGGCGCTGAACGACCTGGTGGTGCGCGGCGTCCAGTACGCCCAGGCCGCCGATTTGTACGCGGTGGTCGACTGGCACACCCTGTCGGATGCGAACCCCCTCACGAACCAGTGGGCCGCCGAGGAGTTCTTCCGCTCCGTGTCCGGCGCCCTGGGGGACGCGGACAATGTCATCTACGAGATCTGCAACGAGCCCAACAGCAGCACGAGCTGGGCCGACATCAAGGCCTATGCCGAGGCGGTCATTCCCATCATTCGCGCCAACGACCCCGATGCGGTCATCGTCGTGGGGACGCCCACCTGGTCGCAGGATCTCGCCGCCGCGGCGGCCGACCCGCTGCCCGACGCCAACGTCATGTACGCGCTGCACTTCTACGCCGCCACCCACGAAGACGACCTGCGCCACGCGCTTTCCACGGCGGTGGCCGGCGGCCTGCCCGTGTTCGTGACCGAGTTCGGTATCTGCGAGGCGAGCGGCGCCGGCGAGATCGACTACGCTTCGGCGAACCTGTGGGTGCGCCTCATGAACGAGCTGGATGTGAGCTACATCTGCTGGAACCTGTCGAACAAGGACGAGACGGCGGCCCTGTTCAAGCCCGGCTGCGCGAAGACCTCCGGCTTCACTCTGGACGACCTCACTGATGAGGGCCTGTGGCTCGTCGACACGCTGAAGAGCCCCGGCTTTTCCCGCGAGGAGGTGGCACTGGCCCGGGCCGAGGTGAAGGACAACAGCGCCGGAGCCCAGATGCTCGTCTCCGCCGACGACACCCTGCAGTGGACCTTCCAAGTGGCCGACCGTTGGGAGGAGGGCGGCCGCACCTTCTTCCGCTACGAGATGGCCGGGTCGAACTACAGCGCCGGCGTGAAGAGCTGGTCGGTCGTGGTGCCCTTCAACGGCGAGGTGACCTTGGAGGACGCATGGAACTGTCAGGCTTCGGCCTCGGGCACGCGGCTTACCGTCGCCAACGACGCTCACAACGGGAACGTTCCCGCCGGGGCCTTTGTGCGCGATGTGGGCTTCATCGTGAGCGGCCCGGCGGATTTGGCCGTGGTGGAGTACGAGTAGCGCGCGGCTTCCCCTCCGCTCGCCAGTTCTCCTTTTGACGGCGACAGGTGCGCGCATACAATAGTTGTCGCAGTGTCACGGTAGACGATTTAAGGGAGGTTCGGTTGTGCGTACGGTAAGACTGGCGACGGAGGCAGACGCGGCAGGCATTCTGGCCGTGTATGCGCCCTATATCCGCGATACGGCGGTCACGTTCGAAACCGAGATCCCCTCGTTGGACGCCTTCCGCTGTCGCATGGCCTCTATCATCGGCGACTATCCCTATCTGGTGGTGGAAGAGGACGGCTCCATCGTCGGGTTCGCCTACGCGCACCGGCTGGGGGAGCGCGCCGCCTATGCGTGGAACGCCGAGCTGTCCATCTACTTCGCGCCGGGCTGCACCTCCCGAGGATGGGGCAGCGTGCTGTTCTGGGCGCTCATCGACCTTCTGGCCCTGCAGGGCGTGCGCAACGCCTACAGCCTCATCACGGTGCCTAACGAGGCGAGCTTGGCTTTGCATGAGAAGCTGGGCTTTACGCTCATGGGCGTTCAGAAGGAGGCCGGCTACAAGCTCGGCGCCTGGCACGACGTGGCGTGGCTGCGCATGGCCATCGGCGACTTCTCGGCGGCCCCCGAGCCCCGCATGCCGCTTTCCTCTATGGATCCCGACCAGGTGGCCGAGGTGCTGGCTACAGCCGAGGCCGCTCTGGCGCGCCTCAATTGAGAGGGCGAGTGGCCTAGCTGCGACGCCGCAGCGGTTGGCGCGGGGAACGTGCCGGGAATTTGTGACGGTTTGGGGACGGCTCTGCCGCGACCACGGCGCCGCCGATACCCGCTATACTGGCTTTCGGAAAACGAGAGCGACTGAAGGCGGGGGAACGTTCATGGAGCAAAAGATGGAGCAGGCGCGGGCCGTGCTGGCGAGCCGTTTCGGCTATGACGCGTTCCGGCCGGGTCAAGAGGCGGTGGCCTCGGCACTGCTGGCCGGTCGCGACGTGCTGGCGGTCATGCCCACCGGCGCCGGCAAGTCGGTGTGCTACCAGGTGCCCGCCGTCGTCATGGAAGGCATGGCCCTTGTCGTGAGCCCGCTCGTGTCGCTCATGGCCGACCAGGTTCGGGCCGTGCAAGAGGCGGGCATCCGCGGGGCCTACCTGAATTCCACGCTGACGCCCGGACAGCAGGCCGAGGTGCTGCGCCGGGCAGCCGGGGGTGCCTACGACCTCATGTACGTGGCTCCCGAGCGCCTGGTCGATCCGCGCTTCGCCGAGTTCGCCCGTACGGCGCAGCTTGCGCTCGTCGCCGTGGACGAGGCCCATTGCGTGTCCCAATGGGGCCAGGACTTCCGCCCTTCGTACCTTTCCATCGGGGACTTCATCGCCAGCTTGCCCGTCCGGCCGCCTGTGGCGGCGCTCACGGCCACGGCCACCGACCTCGTGCGCCGCGACATCGCGAGGCTTTTGGGGCTGCATGATCCGGCCTGCACCGTGACGGGCTTCGACCGCCCGAACCTGCGCTTCGCCGTGGAACGGCGCGAGCCCAAGCAGAAGCTCGCGCGCTTGGACGAGTTCATCGACGAGCGACGGGCCGAGTCGGGCATCGTCTACTGCGCCAAGCGGGCGACGGTGGAGGAGGTCTGCGACCACTTGCGCGAGCGGGGCATCGCGGCCACGCGTTACCATGCGGGGCTCTCGGCCGACGAGCGCGAGCGCAACCAGCGGGCCTTCGTGAACGATGAGGCCCCGGTCATGGTGGCCACCAATGCCTTCGGCATGGGCATCGACAAGTCGAACGTGAGCTATGTGGCCCATTTCAACATGCCCGGCTCCGTGGAGGCCTACTACCAGGAGGCCGGGCGCGCCGGCCGCGACGGCAGCCCGGCCGAGTGCCTGCTTCTGTGGTGCGACGGCGACATTGCCACAGGCCGCTTTTTCATCAAGCAGGAATCGACCCACGAGGGGCTCACCGCCGAGGAGGCCGAAGTGGTGCGCGCGAGCCGCCGCCGCATGCTGGAGTCCATGGTCGGCTACTGCTACACCACCGGTTGCCTGCGCACGTACATCCTCCGCTACTTCGGGGAAGGTGGTCAGGACGAGGCTCTTCCGTTGCAGGGAGGGGCGACAAAGGTCGCCCCCTACGATGGCTATGCCGCTCGCGCCATAGATCCCCGTAGGGGCAGACCTTGGTCTGCCCTCCCGACTGAGGAAAATCCTACGAGTTCCCCGCCAAAGCGTTGCTGCTCGAACTGCGACGGGGAATTCGAGGCGGTGGATGTGACGGCGGAGGCCCGCGCCATCATGCGTTGTGTGCAGGCCCTGCGCGGCCGCTTCGGCAAAACGACGGTGGTGGACGTGCTGCGCGGCGCCGACACCGAGAGCCTGCGCCAGTGGGGCCTGGTGAATCTGTCGGTCTACGGCACCTCCGAGGCGCGGCGCGCCCTACTCATGGAGGTGGTGGAACTTTTGGCCGCCGACGGCTACCTCGCCATCACCGAGGGGAAGTTCCCTCTCGTGGGCTTCGGCCCCCGCTACCGCGAGGCCGCCGAGCCCGATTTCGCGCTGAGCATCAAGCAGACGCCGAAGGTGCGCAAGGGGAGTGCGGCCAAGCTGCCGAAGGCCGCCCGCGCGGGCGCTGCCGATCTCACCGAGGCGGACGTCGAGCTCTTTGAGCGCCTGCGCGCCCTGCGCCTGCGCCTGGCCCAGGAGGCCGCCGTGCCGCCCTACGTCATCTTCCACGACGCCACCCTGGCCGCCATGGCCGCCGCCCGCCCCGTCACAGAAGAGGAACTGCTGGTCCTCCCCGGCATCGGCGAGAAAAAACTCGTCACCTACGGCAAAGCCTTCCTGGAAGAGATTGCGTCTGTCCCCGAAGCAACCGAGGTTGAGTAGGCTCGGAGGGGCCGAGGGGGCCCGCGCGCAGGTTGCGCAGCGACTGGAACAGCCCAGTGGGCTGTTCCACAAAGCGAGCCATTGCTTGAGCACGGGTTCCCTCGGCCCCTCCGAGCCGGACAGCTCCTTTCTCCTTTCCTGCTTCCCACGCTTCACTTCCCCGTTACAACCTTGTTTCTAGGCGAATTGCGGGGCGAATTGCTCACATTTCGCGGTAGCATGGTCGCAACCGATTTCTGTCGTTAGGAGCACCATGACCAAGATTCAAATGACCACGCCGCTCGTGGAGATGGACGGCGACGAGATGACCCGCATCATCTGGCAGATGATCAAAGACGAGCTGATCTGCCCCTTCGTCGACTTGAAGACCGAGTACTACGACTTGGGCCTCGAGAACCGCAACGCCACCGACGATATGGTCACCTTCGAGTCCGCCGAGGCTACCAAGCGCTTGGGCGTGGCCGTGAAGTGCGCCACCATCACGCCGAACGCGGCGCGCGTGGAGGAGTACGACCTGAAGCAGATGTGGAAGAGCCCCAACGGCACCATTCGCGCGATGCTCGACGGCACGGTGTTCCGCACGCCCATTATCGTGAAGGGCATCGAGCCCTGCGTGCGCAACTGGGTGAAACCTATCACCATCGCCCGCCACGCCTACGGCGACGTGTACAAGAACGCCGAGATCCGCGTGCCCGGCCCCGGCAAGGTGGAGCTGGTGTACACGGGCGAGGACGGCACAGAGATCCGCGAACTCGTGCACGAGTACGACGGCGCCGGCGTGGCCCAGGGCATGCACAACCTGGATGCCTCCATCGCCAGCTTCGCCATGAGCTGCTTCGAGTTCGCCCTGGACACCAAGCAGGATCTGTGGTTCGCCACTAAGGACACCATCTCCAAGAAGTACGACCACCGTTTCAAGGACATCTTCCAGGAGATCTACGACGACCAGTACGCCGCCCGCTTCGAGGAGGCCGGCATCGAGTACTTCTACACGCTCATCGACGACGCCGTGGCCCGCGTCATGAAAGCCGAGGGCGGCTTCATCTGGGCCTGCAAGAACTACGACGGCGACGTGATGAGCGACATGGTGTCTTCTGCCTTCGGTTCCTTGGCCATGATGACCTCGGTGCTCGTGAGCCCGGCGGGCGTCTATGAGTACGAGGCCGCCCACGGCACGGTGCAGCGCCACTACTACAAGCACCTGGAGGGCAAGGAGACCTCTACGAACTCCGTGGCCACCATCTTCGCCTGGTCCGGCGCCCTGCGCAAGCGCGGCGAGCTGGACGAGCTGCCCGAGCTGGTCGCCTTCGCCGACCGCCTGGAAGCGGCAACGCTTGCCACCATCGAGGCCGGCGAGATGACCGGCGACCTCGCCCGCATCACCACGCTGCCGAACCCGACCACCCTTTCCACCGGCGAGTTCATCCAGGCTATCGCCCGTCGCCTGGCTGCCTAAGGGGTTCCCACGCTGCCAACCCGAAAGGCCCGACCGCATCCAGTCAGCGGTCGGGCCTTTTTCGTTCTTCCCAATTTGGAAAAGGTGCTTTTCTGGAACACGGGATTTGGAGAATGTGCTTTTTTGGCCCAGAAAATTGGAAAATGTGCTTTTTTGATTTTGAAAAATGCCTTATTTGATCTGCGAAAACTTGAGAAATCCCAGCTCAGAAAGGTGAACAAAAAAGCACATTTTCCAATTCTCACGGTTCACGAGAACTCGAGTTGCGGCCGATTTCGCGCAAAATAGGATGCTCCATCGGACGCGCGTGCGGCCCTCCTGTCTTAAGATGGGAGGGCTTTTTGTTGAAGGTTGCGAACGTGGCGTCTAAAGGGCGCGGCGTTCGGGTGGGCGCGGCGCCGAGGCGGGTGCGCTCGTGCAGGGAAGGGGAGCGTTTATGGGACGCATCGAACTGGAGATCTACACGCCGGGCTATGTGCCCAACGGTCGGGAGGTGGCCGTCATAGAAACGGCGCGCGGCACCGTGCGCGCGGAGTTGTTCGGGCGCGAGGTGCCCGTCACCGTGGGCAACTTCATCGAGCTGGCCGCGAAGGGCTTCTACGACAATTTGAAGTTCCACGCGAAGAAGCCCGGATCGGTGGTGCTCGGCGGCTGCCCCACCACGCGCACCATGGGGCCGGCCCAGGTACTCGCCGCCGCTCAGGGAGCCATCCGCGGGATGCACCCGGGGACGGGGGGCGCGCGCTATACCATCATCGACGAGTGGGAGGGCAACCCTCGCAACCGGCATGTACTTGGCAGTTTGTGTATGGCCCACAAGTCCGCGCCCAACTCCGGCAGCTGCCAGTTCTATTTCTCGCTGGGCGAACAGCCCGAGTTCGACGACAAGTACACAGTGTTCGGTCAGGTGATCGAAGGGCTCGAGGTGATCGAGCAGCTGGCCATCGGCGACGCCATCAAGGGCATCGTCATCGAGGGAGCCGACGAGGAGGCTCTGGCCGAGGCCATCGCCCAGGACACGCCGCGCCCTCCCACGCCCCAGGAGGCCTTGGCCGCCATCGAGGCCGAGCGGGCCGAGCGCGCTGCTGCCAAGGCCGCAGTCGAGGCTGCGGAGGTCGCGGAGTAGCCACGGACAGCAGAAGCCCCCAAAATCCGTTGTCGCGCGGAATTCAGGGGGCTTCTGGTCAAAAAACTCGTAAGGTGGCAAATTATAGTGCCCTTTTCGGCGATTCTCCCTGTCGAGCAGGCCTTAAACGCTCGAAACTTCTCTCCAACTCGGGAGAAGTTCTCCCTGTGATCCTGATAGGCTGCCGCTTTACGCGTTTTTTGACCAGACGATTGCCGAATTCCGCGCGCCCTTAGCTCTCGTGGTTCTCCACCAAATCGATGAGCTCTTGCTGCTTGTGCACGTCCAGCTTGCGGTAGATGTTCTCGATATGGGTGCGGGCCGTGCCCTGGGCGATATGCAAATCGCGGGCGATGATGGCCAGCGTGCGCCCGTAGGCCAGAAGCACGATGACCTCGCTCTCGCGCGGGGTGAGGCCGAAGTCGCGGGCCACGGCGGCGCAGTGTCGTTCGATGCGATCCGCCGTGGCGGCACCGTCGGCTTGCCCGTCCCCCGCAGCGCTGTCTTTTGCCTCCGATTCGGCGAGATCGTTGTTTTCGGCTGTAGGCTCTTCTCCGCGTTCCGCGTGTCCCTCGCGTCGGGACAGCTGTGCCACGGTTCCCTCGGGCAGCACGAGGAACGCCACAATCACCAGGCACAAAATAGCGGCCATGGCCACGACGTTGGCCTGCACGTTTCCGCCGGCCACCAGGGTGTCCAGGATGTGGCTCGCCGCATTGCCGAGCGCCATGCCGCAGAACATGAAGGCCACCCCGAGCCCGAAGATGTACAGGGCGTTCTCGTTGCGGCGCCGTGAGGCGTCGACGAACAGCACCCACGTGAGGATGTCGAAGAACTCGTATCCCACGTTGATGATGAGCAGCGAGATGGCGGCGTGACTGTCAAATAGAAGGGCGATGGCGACGTAGCCCGCCACCATGATGGGAAGCGACAGGCGGTAGATGAAGGTGGGGTTGAAGCGATCGCCCGCCTTCGCCACAATGACGATGAAGGCCGCGCCCACCACGACGAGGGCGAAGATCGGACTTCCGCCAAGGAACGCCAGGGGATCCTCGCCGCTGTTCATGGTGTCGAACATGCGGCAAAGCAGCGAGAACGTCATGATGGAGAACATGAGCTTGCCCACACCGAGGGGCACGCGGCTGCCGGCCCTGAAGCCTGTCGGCTGCGCCGTCATCGCCTCGGCGGGTTCCGCGACCGCGCTCTGGGGCGCGCTGTCTCGCGAGGAGTCGGGGTCACTTTTGCCGACAAGCTCGCGCCAGGGGTGCCCGGTGCGATCCGCGTGGAAGACGAGCAGGCCGAAGGACAGAAGCGGCACGACGATGAACCCCATGAAGCTCGTCTGGCTCGACGAGAGGGCAGCCACGCTTGCCGTGACGATGGCGGCCGCAGGGGAGGCGAAGGCGGCGAAGTGGACCGAATGGCGCGAGAAGCGATCGCCCCAGAGCACCTGCAACGGTCCGGCCCCGATGCCACCGACCACAAAGCCGCATGCCATGAGCAGCTCGCTGTTGGCCCGTATCGCCAAGGGAATGAGGATGCCGCTGGCAAGCAGCGCGAAGGGTGTTATTCGGAAGAGCAGCCGGCGCATGAGGGCGATCGAGCTTCCTCCCGCACGACAGATAAGGGCCACAACGGCCGCGCACAGCGCCCCACTGGCGAGGTAGATCCAATGGGTCGGGGAGGCGGCGGGAAAGACGAGGGGCGCGCCGAGGCAGAAGACGATCCATGCCCGGCACAGACCGAAGCCCAGCACGACGATGAGGAAGTTCAGAAGCGACGCATCGTCTACGGGCCGCCTTCTGCGCGTTTCGCCTTCTCCCTCTGCAGGAGTTCCGCAATCCGCAGCTTGGCGTGCCGCGTCGTCTGTTCTCTCTTCGGTTGTGTTTTCGATAGGTCCTTCGATAGGTTCGCGCGCATGTGTGGTTGCTGACACGGGCTTCCCCTCCCAGGCTGTGCCTCAGTGCAATGTCGATTATTCTAGCCGATTCGTCCACAGAGAGCTTCAAATCATAGCCTATCAGGGAATTTGCGCCTATCGGATTGATAATCCTAGATGCGTTGATCTGGGGAAACGTCAGCGCTCTACGAAAGATTCTTTTTGAAAATCCGACGGATGCTCAGATGCGCGGGCGAGCGGTTCTGCGTAATCTTGGGACTTGTAAACGCGGATGAGAGCCGCAAGGGGAGGGGCCCGCCAAGGGAGCGGGCGGCCTTCGAGAGTGTTCTCTTCGAGCCTTCGAGGTTTGCTAAAGCGCGAAATCTCAAAAGGCGCGAAGCCTCTCGAGGTGCCCTTGGGCGTCCGCACGACATGAGGAGGAAGGATCTTTCATGAAGAAAGACGAACAACTCGGCGTGTCCCGTCGCTCGTTTCTGAAGGGCGCGGGCCTGGCCGCAGCGGCCATGGCGGGCACGGCGGCGCTGGCCGGCTGCGCGAATGAAAGCGCGGGCGGTGCCGACACCCTCGCCAACACCGGCGACTGGCTGCCCCAGACCTGGGACTACGAGTGCGACCTGCTCGTTATCGGCTACGGCGGCGCGGGCATGTGGGCGTCGCTCATCGGCGCCGACGAGTGCGGGCAAGAGGTGCTCGTGCTGGAGAAGGCCCCCGAGCGCGGTGGCGGAAACAGCTCCATCAACAACGGCGAGTGGACCATCGTGGAGGAGTCCGAGAAGGAGCGCTTCAAGGACTACATCCGCGCCTTCACCAAGGGCAAGACTCCCGATCCGATGATCGAGGCCTGGGTCGAGGAGTGCGCTCGCAACACGGAGTACGCCGACAAGTACGGCATGACCTACGAGGTGGTGGAGCAGGCGCTGGCCGGTGCCATCCCCGAGTACTTCTTCCTGGACGACAACGCCTACGAGGGCTCCTGCAAGCTGTCCTCGGTCGACGGCTTCGGCATGCTGTCCTTCCACGAGCTGGATGCCCAGCGCGAGGCTCTGGGCGTGGAGGTGCTGTTCGACTGCCATGACGAGCGCCTCATCCAGAATCCCCAGACCAAGGAGATCGTGGGCGCCTACACCATGATCGGCAACGAGGAGAAGACCGTGAAGGCCCGCAAGGCCGTCATCATGACGCTGGGCGGCTTCGAGTTCAACGAGGAGCTGAAGAACCAGTACCTCAAGTGCTCTCCCTTCAAGTTCGAGGGCTGGCGCTTCAACACCGGCGACGGCATCAAGATGGTCGAGGACGTGGGGGCGAAGCTGTGGCACATGGACATGGCCATCTCCATGTACTCCATGTGGACCCGCGACCCCGAGTACGACTTCTCCATCCTGTACTTCATGCCCGGCTTCAGCTACTTCAACGTGAACCGCTTGGGCAAGCGTTTCGTGAACGAGAACAACATGGGCTCGCCGCATAATGGCTGGCATACGCTGCTGTCCTTCGACGACTCCATCGCCGACTTCGACCGCATTCCCTCCTGGGGCATCTTCGACCAGAGCTGCTTCGACGCCGGCAAGCTGTCCACCAGCCAGGGCGACTTCTTCGAGTGCGGCAACTTCGCCAGCGACCTGCCCGATTCCGTGCGTGACTGGGACGGCTGGAGCCAGGACAACAAGGCCGAGCTGGAGCGCGGCTGGATCCTCACCGGTGCCACCATCAAGGAGCTGGGCCAGAAGATCAAGGAGTTCGATCCGCTGATGGATGTGGACACCCTGAAGGCCACCTTCGAGGAGTACCAGGGCTTCGCCGCCGCTGGCAAGGACGCTCGCTTCGACCGCGCCGCCGAGACCATGGTGCCGCTGGACAGTGGCCCCTACTACGCCGTGTCCATCTATCCCGGCTCCTGCTCCACCTTGGGCGGTCCTATGAAGAACGAGAACGCCCAGGTGCTCGATCCGGCCCAGAACCCCATCCCGCGCCTGTACGCGGCCGGCTGCTTCGGCAACTTCCAGAGCCACACCTACGGCATCACCGGCGGCAACAACGCCGAGAACCAGGTGTGGGGCCGTATCGCCGCCCGCCATGCCTCCGGTCTGGAGAACTGGGACGCCGAGTAGTTCCCCGAGCTTTGAGGCTCACTCAAGCAAGTAAGGCGGCCGCCCCGTGCGCTCATGGTGCGAGGCGGCCGCCCCCCTGCGAGCGACGGCGAGCCGCGAGCGAGATGAGAGGAGAATTCCATGGAAAGTGAAGCGAAGCGGCCGCGCCGCGTTGCCTTTGCGGCCATCATCGCCGCGGTGCTCGCCGTGGCGGCCCTCACGGGCACGCTCATGGGCTGCG
>OLSI01002188.1_pt1 | contig 11032 bp, 8 predicted proteins | sample 1672661 | NCBI WGS metagenome assembly OLSI01 (sample SAMEA3136711, study PRJEB25190) | human gut metagenome | biome: human gut; feature: human-associated habitat; material: faeces | place: Austria | collected 2013 | reverse complement strand
GAGAGACACTAAGTATAGACTTTCACTATCTAAATTTAAGCCAATATTGTGAACTTGCGGTCTCTCTGTACCGTTTAAAGTTTGATCAAGGTGAAGTTTAACACCATCGAGTTAGAAATACAAATAATTTTTTTGCTTTGAAAAAAATGCAAAAGCGTGTACAATCATTTTTTGAAAAATAAGCGAATGTCCGTGAGCATTCATTTTGGAGGAAAATTATGATAAATACACATATAACATTACCCGGCTTAGATCTAAAGAACCCAGTGATGCCAGCAAGTGGCACATTTGGTTTTGGTGATGTGCCAGCTGCTAAGAAATTTGATTTAAATGATTTAGGAGCAATGGTTATTAAGACAACTACGCCTAAGGCAACTAGCGGTAATCCGCAACCACAGATTGCCGTTTTAGATGACGGTGTTTTAAATTCAGTTGGTTTGACTAACCCTGGTGTCGATCAAGTAATTAGCGAAAAATTAGTGCCTTTGAGAAAGCAATATCCCAATTTGCCAATAATGGCTAGTGTAGGCGGCGATAGCGAAAGTGACTATGTTGAAGTAGCTAAAAAACTGTCTGATTCCGACTTAGTTAATGCGTTAGAAATTAATGTTTCTTGTCCTAATGTAGCTCAAGGTGGTATGAGTTTTGGGGTGCATCCCGATGTGGTAGAAGAATTAACTAAAAAAATTAAAGACGTGGTTGATGTGCCGATCTACGTAAAATTAACGCCAAACGTAACTGATATTGTTGCAATTGCTCAAGCGGCAGAAAAGGGTGGTGCCGATGGCATATCTATGATTAATACTGTCTTAGGGATGGATATTGATGTGCAAACAAGAAGACCGGTACTTGGTCACAACGTAGGTGGACTTTCTGGTGAAGCAGTTAAGCCAATTGCTATCAGAATGATTTCCCAAGTTTACCAAAATGTAACCTTGCCAATTATCGGAATGGGTGGGATTAGTTCTGCCGAAGATGTGATTAAGTTCATGCTAGCTGGTGCAAGTGCAGTAGCTGTAGGGACTGCACACTTTAATGATAGTATCGCCTCTAAACATATTGCAGATAGTTTGCCAGCAGAACTTGAAAAATTAGGTATTGATGATATTAATGATTTAGTTGGTCAGGTTAAATTTAATTAATACTTGACAAACGTTGCCGATTACAGTAACTTTAAATGCAATGAATGTCCTTTAAAATTAGTCCCGTGAGGCTAGCAAGGCAGGCTTAAATAAAAGTTTTGACTTTACTGAAAGCTCCTAGTCTCAAAGTAGACTGGGAGCTTTTTTCATGGGCAAGAATTTAGGAGGGAACTTTAATGGCAAAAGAATTATGGGATGCATTAGCAATGAAACGGGCCTTGACTCGAATTACTTACGAAATTATCGAACAAAATAAGGGAACTGATAATTTAGTATTAGTAGGAATCAAGACACGTGGCGTTTATTTGGCTAACCGTATTCATGACAGAATTCAGAAACTTGAAGGTGTAGATGTACCAGTCGGTGAGCTAGACATTACCCTTTACCGCGATGATCGTCATGATGCAACACTTAAGCAAGATCCAGTTATTAACTCAGATAACGTTGGCATCAATATTGATAACAAGCATGTTGTCTTAATTGATGACGTTATCTATACCGGTAGAACGATTAGAGCTGCGATGGACGCTTTAATGCATGTTGGCCGACCAAGTTCAATCAGAGTTGCAGTTTTAGTTGACCGCGGGCATCGTGAATTGCCAATTAGAGCGGACTTTGTCGGAAAGAATATCCCTACTTCTTCTGACGAGCAAGTTGCTGTTAATGTAGTTGAAAAGGATGGTAAAGATTCAATCGAATTGAAGGCTTTACCAAAGTAAAAATAAAAAATTTAATACCCAACCATTTAATTGACTCCAGAGAGGGCCAGAAAGGTTGCTTAGTTTTTCGTATACCAAAATACGGAAAAAGGCCTGGAGTAATTAAATGCTTCAGGCTTTTTTGTTAGAAAGAATAAAAAATGGAAAATTTAAATCTTGTCAGTTTACCACATTTTGTGAATGTTGAAAATTTAGATGTTGAAGAAGTTGAAGCCTTAATTAAGAGAGCAGAATACTTCAAAAAAGGCGGTGCGACCCCTCGCTTAACTACACCGGTTTATATTACCAATATGTTCTTTGAAGATTCTAGTAGAACACACACTAGTTTTGAAATGGCTGAAAGAAAGTTAGGCTTAATAGTTATTCCATTTGATCCTGCACACTCGTCGGTTAATAAAGGTGAAACTTTATATGACACTTCTTTAATCATGGATGCGTTAGGCGTAAATATTGAAGTAATTCGTCATTCACGAAATGAATACTACAACGATTTAATTGATTTAAAAGAACATCAACATTTAAATATGGGGATTATCAATGCAGGTGATGGTAGCGGCCAACATCCGAGTCAATGTATGCTCGATATGATGACGATCCATGAACATTTCGGTCATTTTAAAGATTTAAAGGTAGCCATCGTCGGCGACATTACTAATTCCAGAGTAGCTAAAAGCGATATGGAACTTTTAACTAGATTAGGTGCTAAAGTTTACTTCTCAGGTCCAAGCTATTGGTACGACAAGGAATTCGACAAGTATGGCAAGTTTGAAGAATTAGATAAATTAATCCCTGACATGGATGTTATGATGCTGCTGAGAGTACAACATGAACGCCATGCAGACGATCCTAATGAAAAAGCATTTGATGCTCAAGAATATCACGAAAAATACGGTATTAATCATAAACGCTACGAGGAATTAAAGCCGGATACGATTATCATGCATCCAGGCCCAATCAATCATGATGTCGAACTCAGCGGCAATTTGGTTGAAAGTAAGAAATGTATGTTTGTTCGTCAAATGCAAAATGGCGTCTTTATGAGAATGGCTATGATTGAAGCAGTATTACGCGGAAGAAAGCTTGGAGGACTTGAATAATGAAAACAGTAATTAAGAACGGTACCGTTTATCAAAATGGACGCTTAATTCATGCAGATGTTTTAATTGAAGATCAAAAAATTAAGGTAATCGGCACTAATTTAACTGGTGATAAGGAATTTGATGCAACAGGTAAATTAGTTGCTCCTGGTTTAGTTGACGTTCACGTCCACTATCGTGAACCAGGTCAAACTTACAAAGAAGATATTCGAACTGGTAGTGAAGCTGCAGCACGCGGCGGCTTTACCACTGTAGGTGCCATGCCTAACGTTACTCCTGTGCCTAATACGCCAGAATTAATGGAAAAGATGGTTAAAAAAAACCAAGAAAAAGGTATCGTTCACATTTTTCAATATGGTCCAATTACTAATGATGAAACAACTGACATTATTCCAGATTACGCAGCTTTAAAAAAAGCAGGTGCTTTTGCCTTAAGTAATGACGGTCATGGTGTACAAACTGCACAAACGATGTATTTGGCAATGCAAAAAGCTAAAGCAAATAATTTGATTATTGCCACTCATGCACAAGATGATTCGTTATTTAATCACGGTATTGTAAATGAGGGAAAGAAGGCAGAAGAGTTAAATCTTCCGCCTGTAACGGAATTAGCAGAAACAACCCAGATTGCTCGGGATTTACTCTTAGCTCAAAAAACTGGTGTCCATTATCACATTTGCCATGTCTCAACTAAGACCAGTGTTGAACTAGTACGTATGGCCAAAGCGCGTGGTATCAATGTTACTTGTGAAGTTGCCCCACACCATATTCTTTTGACTGATGATGATATTCCTAAGGACAACGGTTACTACAAGATGAATCCGCCGCTTAGAAATAAGGAAGATCAAGCAGCCTTACTAGTGGGGTTACTTGATGGCACAATTGATCTAATCGCTACCGATCATGCTCCTCATGCTAAAAAAGAAAAGCAAGGAGGAATGAAAGGTGCTGCATTTGGTATTACCGGTAGTGAAACAGCCTTTAGTACGCTTTATACTAAATTTGTTAAAAAAGACAAGGTCTTCACGCTAGAACAATTATTGTCATGGCTTAGCGATAAGCCAGCTGAAGCTTTCGGTTTAAAGGATGCAGGCGTACTTGAACCAGGCAAAAATGCAGACATTGCGATTTTTGACATCGAGCACGAAGCAACAATTGAAGAAAAAGATTACAAGTCAAAGGGTGTTAATACCCCGTTTACTGGGCAAAAGGTCTACGGTGAGACGGTAATGACCATGGTTAATGGCAAAGTTGTATATCAGAGAGGGACAAAGTAAATGCGCTATTTAATTTTAGAAGACGGTAGTATCTATGCCGGTGAAGGCTTTGGTAGTGACCGTGAGACAAGCGGTGAAGTTGTTTTTACGACTGGGATGACTGGCTATCAAGAAGCAATTACTGATCAAAGTTATGCAGACCAAATTTTAGTCTTTACTAATCCATTGATTGGTAATTACGGCATTACTTTAGCTGATTATGAATCTCTTGAACCAAGAATTAAGGGAGTAATCTGTCATCAAGTTGCTCGACGTCCAGATAGCTGGAGAATGCAAACTACTTTGCCGAAATTTTTAAAACAATTAAATATCCCGGGTATTCAAGGAATTGATACTCGTGAATTAGTTAGAAAACTTAGAGTACATGGAACTTTGAGAGGTAAGATTGCTAATTCTAAAAACGATGCAGAAAAAATTGCTAAAATTTTGCAAACGAAGAAGATTACTCAAGGTGTAATTAGTCGAGTATCTACTAAGAGTCCATATCCAGTTCCAGGTTCTAAGCGTAACATCGTTGTGATTGACTTTGGGATTAAGCATAGTATCTTGCGTGAACTAGCTGAACGTGATTGTAATTGTATCGTTTTGCCATATACGGCAACGACTGAAGAAGTTCTTGAACTTCATCCAGATGGTGTGCTTCTTTCTAACGGCCCAGGAGATCCAGAGGAAATGAAAGATGCTGTAAAAATGGTGCAAGAAGTCGAAAAGTATGTCCCACTATTTGGTATTTGTATGGGCCATCAAGTATTTGCTCTGGCTAACGGTGCTAAAACTTATAAGATGAAATTTGGTCACCGCGGTTTCAATCATCCGGTTCGTGAAATCGCAACTGGTAATATTGGTTTCACTTCACAAAACCACGGTTATGCTGTAGATGGCGATTCAATTGATAAAGATAATTTGATGATTACCCACGTTGAAGTAAACGATGGTACCGTTGAAGGATTGCGTCATAAGAAATATCCAGCCTTTTCAGTTCAATTTCACCCGGATGCAACTCCAGGACCACACGATGAAGATTCACTATTTGATGATTTTATGTCAATGATTGACCAAAGAAAGGAAGAAGAGCGTCATGCCTAAGAGAAAAGATATTCATAAGATTATGGTGATTGGTTCTGGTCCAATTATTATTGGTCAGGCTGCGGAATTCGACTATTCTGGTACCCAGGCTTGTCTTGCTCTTCGAGAAGAAGGTTATCAAGTGGTGTTAGTTAACTCTAACCCAGCTACGATCATGACGGATACAACTATTGCAGATAAGGTTTATATTGAACCTTTAACTGTTGATTCAATTTCAAGAATTATTCGTCAAGAATATCCAGACGCTATCTTACCAACCTTGGGCGGTCAAGTAGGTTTAAATATGGCTTTAGCCTTGGCTAAGACTGGCATTTTGGATGAACTTAACATCGAATTATTAGGAACTAAGCTTAAGTCAATTGAGCAAGCCGAAGATCGTGAACAATTTAAGAATTTATGTAAAGAATTAGGTGAACCAGTTCCACCATCTAAGACTGTGAATACAGTTGAAGCTGCCGTAGAATTTGGGGATGAAATTGGTTATCCAATCATCGTACGTCCGGCCTTCACGATGGGTGGTACCGGTGGTGGTATCTGTCATAACCGCAAAGAACTAGCTGAAATTGCTAAAAATGGTTTGGAACTTTCACCAGTAACTGAATGTTTGATTGAAAAATCAATTGCCGGTTATAAAGAAATTGAGTTTGAAGTAATGCGCGATCATGATGATAATGCAATGATCGTTTGTTGTATGGAAAACTTTGACCCGGGTGGTATTCACACTGGTGATTCTATCGTCTTTTCCAAGTCAAACTTTGTCAGATAAAGAATATCAAATGTTGCGGGATTGTTCGTTGAAATTAATCAGAGCATTGAAGATTGAAGGGGGATGCAATGTGCAACTTGCCCTTGATCCTAACAGCTTTGATTATGACGTAATTGAAGTTAACCCAAGAGTATCCAGATCTAGTGCTTTGGCTTCTAAGGCAACAGGTTATCCGATTGCTAAGATGGCTGCAAAGATTGCGGTGGGGATGACACTTGATGAAATTAAGAATCCAGTAACTGGAACTACCTATGCAGAGTTTGAACCAGCATTAGATTATGTCGTCTGCAAGATTCCTCGCTGGCCATTTGATAAATTCCAAAAAGCCGATCGAACTTTGGGTACACAAATGAAGGCTACTGGTGAAGTAATGGCCATTGGGCGTACAGCTGAAGAAGCAATGCAAAAGGCGGTAAGATCACTTGAAATTGATGAAAAGGATCTTTATTCTGAAGAAGCTCATCGAGCAAGCGATGATAAGTTAGAACAAAAATTGGTTAAAGCCCAAGACGACCGTTTATTCTATTTGGCAGAAGCATTTAGACGTGGCTATTCATTAGAAGATGTGCACGAATTAACTAAGATTAATTTTTACTTCTTAGATATCGTTAAGCACATGATTGAAATGGAAAAAGAGCTCAAAGAAAATAAAGATGAAGTAGATATTTTGCGCTTAGCTAAGAAATATGGGTTCAGTGATCCAACTATTGCCAACTTATGGGGTGAAACTGCAGATGAAGTAAGAGACTTCAGAAAAGCACATGGGATTATCCCGGTTTATAAGATGGTCGATACCTGTGCAGCTGAATTTGAATCACAAACGCCATACTTCTACTCAACTTACGATGCAGAAAATGAATCACATCGATCAGGTAAAAAGTCGGTTATTGTTATTGGCTCTGGTCCAATTAGAATAGGTCAAGGGGTAGAGTTTGACTATGCAACTGTACACTGCGTCAAAGCTTTGCAAAAAATGGGTTATGAAGCAATCGTAATTAACTCTAATCCAGAAACTGTTTCAACTGACTTTTCAGTATCTGATAAGCTTTACTTCGAACCATTAACGCTTGAAGATGTCCTAAATGTCTGCGATTTGGAAGAGCCGGAGGGTGTGATTGTACAATTCGGTGGTCAAACTTCAATTAACTTGGCTGCTGGTCTTGAAGCACACGGTGTTAAGATCTTGGGTACCACAGTTAAGGATGTTAACCGTGCAGAAGATCGTAAGTTGTTCGATGACATTATTAAGGAATTGAAGCTTAACCAACCTCAAGGGTTAACCGCAACTACACATGAAGGAGTTATTGAAGCTGCGGAAAAACTGGGTTATCCAGTCTTGGTTCGTCCAAGTTATGTCTTAGGCGGCAAGGCAATGGAGATCGTCTATAATAAGAAGGAACTTGAAGAATACTTGCAGGATCACGTTGATATTGCTGCAGATCACCCAATCTTAGTTGATGATTACTTGGATGGCCGTGAATGTGATGTTGATGCAATTAGTGACGGGTACGATGTTCTCTTGCCAGGAATTATGGAGCACATTGAACATGCTGGTGTTCACTCAGGTGACTCAATGGCAGTTTATCCACCACAAACTTTCACTGATGAAATTAAAGAAAAGATTACTGAAGTGACTAAGAAGTTAGCCTTAACTTTAAATTGTGTGGGAATTATGAACATTCAATTTATTGTTAGAGACGGTGAAGTCTATGTCATCGAAGTAAACCCACGTTCAAGTAGAACTGTACCGTTCTTAAGTAAGATTACCGGAATTGAAATGGCACAGGTAGCTACAAGAGTAATTATGGGTGAAAGCTTGAAGGAGCAAGGTTATGGTGATGGATTGGCATCAGAACCAGACATGATTTCGGTTAAGGCACCGGTCTTCAGTTTCAGTAAATTAGCTGATGTTGACTCATACTTAGGACCAGAAATGAAGTCAACTGGTGAAGTAATGGGCAGTGACCATACTTTTGCCAAGGCATTATACAAGGCCTTTGCTGGAGCTAAGATGCAACTACCTGAAAATGGTAATGTACTACTTACAATTGAAGATAGAGATAAGGATAAAATTTTGCCAATTGCTAAACGTTTTGCCAGAATTGGTTATCGTATCTTTGCAACAAAGGGTACAGCTGACTTCTTAAAAAAGAACGACTTACATGTAGATCTAGTAACTAAGGTCCATGAAGATGAACAAGCTGATGATAACATCTTGAATGAATTGAGAAACAATAAGATTGACTTGGTTATTAATACAATGGGTCATGATATTGAAAAGAATTCTGATGGCTTTATTATTAGACAGATGGCTATTCAGCAAAATGTACCGTTATTAACGGCATTAGATACTGCAGATGCGCTATTGACGGCACTTGAGAATAGATCTTTTGCAACAGATGCATTGCAATAAAATGAAATAGATATTGAGGATAAGACTTTCTGGAGAAAGAAAGTCTTATTTTTTTGCAAATAAAATTACAAAAGGTATTTAATTTATAAAATAACAATGATACAATAGTCAATGTACTTATGTAACAATATATGTAGGGGATTAAAATAACAAAAACACTATTTAAGGATATAAATGAGCATATATGGAACTGTGAAGCTGTAGTTCATTGTATAATGTACTTAGATAAGAAGCTTTGAGTTCACATAGGAGAACTAGAGCTTCTTTTGTGTTTTTATGGTTAATAACTGTAATTACATATTATGTTCAGATATACATACGGAGTTAAAAAGGAGAAATAGTTATGAGAAGAGACTTACATAATTTAGACGTAGGGGACGTTAAAGAAAAACAACGTTTTTCAATTCGCAAGTTAACTGTAGGTACTGCTAGTGTATTGCTGGGTACTACATTCTTGTTTGGTGCAGGTCAGACTGCTTACGCTGATACTACTGCTTCAGGTGCTATTACTAGTGAAGATTCCCAAAACCAAATTGGGGGGTAGAAGTTAGCCATACACCTCAAGCTCCTGCAGAAGCAAAGAGTTCTACGGAAGGTAGAACTACCTCAACTCAAGAAATTAATAATAAGAAGACTGAATCATTAGAAAAGAAGGACCAATCTGTTGGTTCTACCGCAACAGATAATAAAGAAGAACAAAAGACTTCCTTAGAAAACAAGAGTGAAGCAAATAAGACTAGTGAATCTAAAGTTGAAAAGGCAAATCCAGTAGAAGTTAAATCTGAGTCTCACAAAGATTTAACTTCTGATAAGAAGGGGATTGAAACTCAAGAGATTCAAACTCAAGCTCTCAAATTAGCTAGTACAACTCCACTTTCAGCTAAAGCTTTAACTGAAAGTAAAGCGCAAGATGACCTTTCAGCTACTATTAATTTAAACTGGACTAATGAAAACGGAGAGACAGAAAATCTTCCAAGCATTACTTATAAAGGTAAAAATGATGATACTCTTCAAGATGTAGGTAAATACATTCAAGGTTTAATAACTACAGATAATTCAAAGTATGAAGTTTCCCCATTAGTATCAACGCCTAAAGATTCGGGAGATTATTTAAGTGGAAATACTGAAGACAGTATCACTGATCCTAGTATGAAATTAGCCTATGACGATTGGCGTAAAAATAAAGAAAAGAATTATCCTTTTGCGGGTTACACTGTAGAGATTGATTCATTATCGAATGCTCCATTAACAAATGGAGGTACCTACACTATCAATTTGGGAACCGAAACTCGCCTTTATAATGAACCATATTGGGTAATAACTTCACGCACTATTCATTATGTAAAATATGGTCTAACCGGTTCTGATAGTGTTGCTTCTCCAGATGTGATCCAGGAAGGTCATTCAAATGTAACCAGTTCTAAAAATAATCCAGTGGTAAATAACTTTAATTTAGAAAAAGATGGTCATCACTATGTGAGTTATGAAACGGTTCAAAGATCGTATAATGTAGCTTCTGGTATTCCTGATGGGATGACAGATAATAAAGGTAATATGAATTCTATTATTATCTTTGATGGACAGATAAACCCAACTATTACTGATTGGGTTACTCCAGATCCTGATGTAACTCAAACCAAATCACCGGGCAAGAATCTTTCTAATAAAATTCCAACAAATGGTGAATCTTACAATTACCTCTATAGAAAGTTCTATCATCATAACTATTATGATAAAGATGGTAACTTCCATCAGAAGACATATCTTCCTAATAATGAAGGAGAGCCAATTACTATTACTTACTACCACAACCAACCTGTAGATCTTTCATTTGAAGATATTTCAAAGATTGATCCTCAAGATTTAAGTGGGAGCAACTATTCTGCTACTAACGAATTAACGACAAAGAACGATGATAGTAATCAATACAATGTTTACGATGCATCAAATGGTACTAAAAGTTTAAGTCAAGTAATTAGTGATATTGAAGCGAAAGGTTACAAGCTTGTTTCAATTACTAACGATGACGATGATTCTCAAACCGACTTGAAGGGCAACAGTTCAATTGATTTAATCTATAACAAAGATGGTGTTTGGAAGAGTGCAACTGGTGGGGATAATGCTGATAACTTGATTCATAAGCGCTACACTATCAAGTTTGTTCATGACGTAAAACCTACAACTAAAAATACTTCTGTAAGCCGTAACATTCACTATGTGGCTGACGAAGGCAATAGCAAGTATGAAGTATTGAAGAATCCTGATACTCAAACTGTTAACTTTGAACGTACTGCTTATATTGATCAAGTTACTAAGCAAGAAGTTATTAAGAATGCAGATGGTACTTACAGTGAATTACCAGCTGACTTCAAGCCAACTTGGAAAGCTGTTGGAACTGATAACTTTGATAAAATCCAAAAGGATAGATTTAACAAGGATGAAGGTAAGGTTCCTGGCGTTTGGGAAATTGAACGTGCTAACTATGATGATCCAGAGGGAACTCAATTAACGGATAACTTTGCTCCTAAAGTT
>OLSI01002181.1_pt1 | contig 11059 bp, 5 predicted proteins | sample 1672661 | NCBI WGS metagenome assembly OLSI01 (sample SAMEA3136711, study PRJEB25190) | human gut metagenome | biome: human gut; feature: human-associated habitat; material: faeces | place: Austria | collected 2013 | reverse complement strand
TTTTCTTCTGCATGAGCCGGGCAAGTCCTTCCCGGAGCTGTGCTTTCGTTTTGCGGACACGTCGGTCCATTTTTTCTGCCATGTAAAAATCCCCCAATCTTTTTACCAAAAACAAACAGGTTTTATGTAAAATGTCAATTTTTGACATCTAATAGACATAATTTGTAAAAATGTTCATTAATATACAAAAAACAAAATGTTTGTCGGTTGTAACTGTTTCCTGTGTTTAGTATAATACGGATTGCAAAGAAAAGCAACATGATGTTGATTAATAGAGCTAAAGACTTTTACTAGAAAGAAAGGGGCACAATTATGATCAAAAATGAGTGGAAAAGCTTATGGAATAATAAGATTCTGATCATTGTCGTGATGGCGATCATTGTTATTCCGGTGATCTATGCGGGACTGTTCCTGAAATCCATGTGGGACCCATATGGAAATCTCGATAAACTCCCGGTAGCAGTAGTCAACAATGACAAATCAGTAGAATATAATGGAAAGACGTTAAGCGTCGGTTCAGATATGGTGGATGAACTGAAAGACAACGATTCACTGGATTTCCATTTTGTAGACAGCGACGAGGCAGAACAGGGACTGAAAAATGGAACCTATTATATGGTAATCACGATTCCGGAAGATTTTTCTTCTGATGCTTCTACACTGATGGATGACAATCCGAAGAAAATGGAACTGAAATATGAAACAAACCCTGGAACAAACTACATTGCTTCCAAAATGAGCGAAACAGCGCTGTCAAAGATTCGTGAGGCGGTTGCTTCTAAAGTAACAGAAACCTACACACAGACAGTGTTCGATCAGATTGGTACAGTTGGAGACGGCATGCAGGAAGCTGCGGACGGCTCAACACAAATCAAAGATGGTCTGACAACAGCCTCTGATGGAAATAAAACCATTACAACCAATCTGAAAAAACTTGCAGACAGCACGCTGACTTTCAAAAGCGGTGCTGAGACTCTGACAGAAGGACTGAAAGAATACACAGATGGTGTATCACAGGTAGACAGTGGTGCAGCGCAGCTTGATGAAGGTGTTGGCACACTGACTGAAAAAGTGCCGACACTGACAAGCGGAGTAAATACCTTAAATGATGGAGTAAAGAGCTATACTGACGGAGTTGCAACACTGAATGCCAATTCCGCACAGATCACATCCGGAGTCAGCAGTCTGGCATCCGGAGCGCAGAGTCTGGAGACAGGACTTGATACATTAAAGAGCGGTACTACACAGTATGTCAGCGGAGCAAATACACTTGCAGATGGTGTGACACAGTATGTTGCGGGAGCAGAACAGCTTGCAGCAGGGGCGAAACAGTTATCTGCACTGGAAAATCTGGATCAGGTTTCTAAAGGAATCTCACAGTTGAATGCAGCGGTTTCTGACGGAAACAGTTCTCTTACAAGTGGAACACAGCAGCTGGAAAGTGGACTGGGACAGCTTGCTTCTCAGTTAAAAACATTGTCAGACAGCACCACTGCAGACAGCATTAAACAGCTTGCAGCAGGTCTGAATACAGCGAAGGCCGGTATGGAAAATGCGAGCAACGGAATGACAAGTGCGGCAGATGGTATGAATCAGGCAGCATCCGGGATGAATACGGCAGCCGAGACAATCAGCGCAGCCAGTGCAGGTATCTCCCAGGCAGCATCCGGTATGCAGAGTGCAACGCAGCCGGTTGCTGCAGCAGCTAACAGCATGACAGGCATCGTCCAGCAGTGTGCACAGGATGCCAATAACCAGATCAGTGCAGCGAACGCACAGGTACAGGCAGCTAATAATCAGACAGCAGCCGCGAATGCGACGATTGCAAATGCTGCAGCAGCATTAAGTACACTGCAGGGTCAGGCTGATGAGAATGGAATGATTTCCGCAGAAAGTCTCAGTGCGGTGATCGGCTCTCTTACTCAGGCAGATGCAGGAGTCGCAGGCGTTGATGGAATCAGTGCAGACAGTTATACAGGTCAGGCACAGGCGGTTGTCAGTGCAGTTTCTGACCAGCTGGCATCTGCACAGGCATCATTAAATGATACAGCGTCACAGTTAAATCAGGCAGCAGCCGGACTGAACAGTGGAGCAGAGACATTAAAAACAAAATCTTCTGATATGAGCAATGGTGCTTCTCAGATGAGTGCCGGAGCAAAACAGATGGAAGCAGGAGTTTCTTCGATTCCGGAAGTACCTTCTGATCCGATCAATACGGTAACTGCAGCAGTAAATCAGCTTTATGCAGGTGCACAGAAAGTGAATGCAGGCACAGGAAGCGTTTCTTCTGCATTGGATACACTGGAAGCAGGAACAAAAGATTTCCCGAAGGCAGCAGCCGGTGTAAAAGCACTGAACACAGGTTTTGAAACTCTGACAGCAAATGATGAAACTCTGACAACAGGAGCTGCAAGTCTGAAAGCAGCCGGAAGCAGTGTGACATCCGGTATCAGCCAGCTGAGTGTCGGTGGAAAGACACTTGCATCTGGTGTGACAACTCTCAGCAATGGACTGAAAACATATACAGATGGTGTAGCTACTCTTGCCGGCAATAACAAAGCATTGACAAGTGGAACACAGCAGCTTGCAGATGGAGCAAAGACACTCGCAGATGGAGCCGAACAGCTTGCATCCGGTACACAGACACTTCATGCAGGAACACAGAAACTGGTTTCCAATAACAGTAAGCTTAACAGTGGTGCTGACCAGCTTGCAGACGGAGCCGGACAGATTCAGGATGGTTCCTCCAAGCTTTATGACGGTTCCAAAGAACTGGGCGATGGTATCACAAAACTGGAAGATGGTTCTGATACACTTGCAACCAGTCTGAATGACGGTGCAAAAGAAGTAAAAGAAACAAATGCATCTGATGATACGATCAGCATGTTTGCAACACCGATCACAGATGAAGAAACAAAGATCACAACAGTAGAAAACAACGGTCACGCGATGGCACCTTATATGATGTCTGTAGGTCTCTGGGTAGGATGCCTGGCATTCTGCCTGATGTATCCGCTTACAGAGTATAAAGGAAAACTGAAATCCGGATTTGCATGGTGGGCAAGTAAAGCTTCTGTACTTTATCCGGTAGCAATCCTTCAGGGCGTACTTCTGATTCTTCTGCTTCATGTATTTGATGGATTTACTCCGGTAGAAATGACGAAGACAATCCTGTTTGCAGCACTGACTGGTGCATGCTTTACATCTATTATGTACTTCTTCAACATTACATTTGGTAAGGTAGGAAGTTTCCTGATGCTGATCTTCATGGTTGTTCAGCTTGCAGGATCTGCCGGAACTTATCCGGTTGAGATCTCACCGTCCTTTGTGGCGAAGATTCACTATTATCTGCCGTTTACTTATACAGTAAATGCATTCCGCAGCACGATATGCGGAGGAGAGAGCATCCGTCAGGCTGTAATCGTTCTGATCGGACTGACGATTATTTTCTCAATATTAACAATCCTTCAGTTCAACCATATGGCAAGAAGAAAGAAACAGGGCAAACTGGTTCTTCTCGACTGGCTGGAAGAAAAAGGGGTTGCATAAAGGCAGTCTTATATGCATAATAGAAGAGTGTTCTGATTATATAGAGTCACATCTGTAAAAGCGGATGTGGCTCTTTTTGGATAATGTTGCTTTTGGCGGAAGATGAAGTTTCCAGAATTAACAATTTCATCACATTTTTCCCACAAAGTAAACACAAATCATCTCTATACTCTTAAGCATAAAAGGAAAACAGAAACAGAGATAGCTATTCACGGGAAATGATTTATGAAGTGAACAGTAATGATCCTAAGGAGGGGATTTTGATGAGCGATAAAAACAACAACGTAATGATGAACAATGATATGAATAACAATATGAATAACGATAACGATCCAAAAGAAAGAATGAGAAAAAGAGTAAAGAAAGCAGCCGGAATTGCACTTTGTGCAGTACTTGCCGGCGGACTTGCAGCAGGCTCCTTTGAAGGAATCAATACACTGACCGGATGGAACAGTAGCACAGTAGAAGCTGCATCCAATAAAGAAAATACAACATTTCTTCAGACAAAATCAAAGAAGAAGAGTTCTGATAAGAAATCAGATGACAAAGAGGAAAGCAAAGATGACTCTGAATCAAAGACAAAAGGAAGTCTGGATGTCTCTGATATCGCAGCAGAAGGAATGAAATCTGTTGTATCTATTACAACAAAATCGGTTCAGGATGTACAGAACTATCTTGGATATTATGGATTTGGCGGAAGCCAGGGATATACAACACAGCAGGAAGTTGAAGGAAGCGGTTCCGGTATCATTGTCGGAAAGAATGATGACAATCTTCTGATCGCTACCAACTATCATGTAGTAAGTGGTGCAGATACCGTATCTGTTACCTGCATTGATGGGGAAACCTATGCAGCAACCGTTAATGGCTATGATGAAGATAAAGACCTTGCAGTGGTTTCGGTACCTCTTTCTGATATTTCCGATGATACGATGGATCAGATCGCAGTAGCTACGATCGGAAGTTCTGACGATCTGAAAGTCGGTGAGCAGGTTGTCGCCATTGGTAATGCTCTCGGATACGGACAGTCTGTAACAACCGGTATCGTCAGTGCAAAGAACCGCAAAATGAATGATGAAGGTATCGAGCAGGACGAAGATTCTGATGCAACAAATCTGATTCAGACAGATGCAGCGATCAATCCTGGTAACAGTGGTGGCGCTCTTCTGAATATGGATGGAGAGGTTGTCGGTATCAACTCCGCAAAACTTGCCTCCACAGAAGTTGAAGGTATGGGTTATGCAATCGCAATCTCAGATGTAACAGATACTCTGGAGCAGCTTATGAATGAGACTCCTAGAGACAAAGTAGATAACCATGGTGTACTTGGTATCACAGGTATGTCTGTAAGTGATGAAGCTTCCCAGTATTATGGAGTTCCGGAAGGTGTTCTTGTATCCGAAGTAACAGATGGCGGAGCAGCAGACAAAGCCGGAATCAAAGAGAAATCTATCATCACAGAATTTGATGGTAAGAGAGTTCGCAGTAGTGATGAACTGGTAAGCCGTCTTGAGTACTATGAACCAGGTGAAGAAGTAGAGGTAACTCTGGAAGTTGCAGATGGTGATTCTTATAAAGAGAAGAAAGTTACAGTAACACTCGGTGAGAATCCGGATGCAGATTCCAGCGATTCAAAGGATACATCATCTAAAGATGATGCGCAGGCTGAGGATTCTCAGGACGATTCACAGGATCAGGAAGACCAGAGTACGGACAGCCTTCTGCAGGATTTTGAGAATCAGCAGGCGGATGGAACTGCTTACGAACAGTTCTTTGGATTCCTTAATTAACTGTCATTAAAAGAGGTTTCTTGCGGGAAAATTTGTTTCCGTAAAAATATAATATTATAAGCAGGAAAGACCGGTGCAGAGAATTGTACCGGTCTTTTTCTGCTTGTGTTGAAAGAAAAGAGTCTGTCTGTTATACTAAACAACAGAGTAAATCCAAAGTAACTGTTTAAATAAAAAGAAGGAAATACTGTATGAATTATATTGTTTTTGACCTGGAGTGGAATCAGAGTCCCGGTGGAAAAAAATATTCCAACAGTCGTCTGCCTTTTGAGATCATTGAGATCGGTGCTGTGAAAATGAATGAGCAGAGGGAAGTTGTGGATATTTTTCAGAGACTTGTGAAGCCACAGATATATAACTGGATTCATGACAGCATACATGAAGTGATCCATGTGGATTATAAGGATCTTGCAGATGGCGAGCTTTTTCAGCAGGCGGTCAGAGAGTTTCTGAAGTGGTGTGGAGAGGAATATGTTTTCTGTACCTGGGGAAATCAGGATGTTATGGAACTACAGCGAAATATGAAGTATTATGGAATGCTTTCGCTGCTTCCAGGACCGGTCACATATTATGATGTGCAGAAAATATACGGAATCTGTCATGAAGAGGCCGGCGGACGAAGGAGCCTGGAATTTGCCATTGACCAGATGGGAATCCCGAAGGCGCAGGATTTTCACAGGGCATTAACGGATGCCCGGTATACCGGGGATATTTTTAAAACACTGGAACCTGCAGCAGTCTGTGTGAATTCATCTATTGATGTTTATCAGAATCCAAAGAATAAAAAAGAAGAGATTTTTATTTCATATCCCACGTATGATCAGTATGTGTCACGTGAGTTTGCAGACAAAGAAAAGGTAATGAAAGACCGGGAGGTTGCAAGTACCCGCTGTCCGGTATGTCATATGCCGGCCAAGCGTAGGATCCGCTGGTTTATGAATAATTCTCGTGCATATGAGAGTGTATCACTTTGTCAGAAGCATGGATATATCAAGGGAAAAGTACGAATCCGCCATACGGATGAAGATACGTATTATGCAATTAAGACATTGAAGAGAATTGAAGAAAAAAATGCGGAAGAAATCCGTGAAAAAAGGGATTCCCTCCGCAAGAAGAGACAGGCGAAACGTCAGTCAGAGAAGCTGGTCTGAAAGGAGTTTGGTCTGGTAATATCTGGCAGAGCCGACTACATGATCGTTATACGTATACGTAACGGTCAGAAGTGGGAGACCTGCCGGATTTTTTGTTATAGAGTAAGTTTTTTCCAGAGCATTGCTATCAACTCCGGATGGGAGAGATACGCTGGCGGTACGTCTTGTTTCAAAGAGCGTATCGTCTTTATAATCTTTTAAAATGTATTTTTCAGCCGGAAGAAGATGTCTTGTTATTTTTGATGGAAGATCTTTTACCGCAGTTCTGGAAAAATTATTAAAACCATAATCCAGAAGAGCCTTTGTATCGGAGTAAGCACCGTTCACAGACTGCAGGACGACTGAAACCAGATAAGTATTGTCATTTTTTGCATAAGTGACAAGCGTATTGCCGGCAACTTCTGTATAACCGGTCTTTCCGCCGAGAACACCGTCATATGCGTATGTCTGGCCTTTCATCATCTTATGGTGATTCAGAAGATAACGTGTCTCTGCAAACTTGTTTGTAGGAGGAATTTCATAATACTGCGTGGATGCAAATTTGCGGAAGGTTGGATTAAACCAGGCCGCGCGGGCAATCTTAGCCATATCAGCAGCTGTCGTATAATGTGTTTCATCCGGAAGTCCGTTCGGGTTGTTAAAATGAGTGTTGGTACAGCCAAGCTGGCGTGCCTTAAGGTTCATCTGTTCTACGAATTTCTTGGTGGATCCGGTGGTAAGTTCCGCAACTGCCAGTGTCATTTCATTGGCGGACTGAAGCATGACAGCCATTAATGCCTGTTCAATGGTGAATTCTTCTCCGGTGTCTGCATAAATACTGGAACTGTTAGAATCAGAGATTCCATAAGCCGCGGACTGTGACATGGTAAATTTCTGGCTTGGATCCAGGTTTTCACATCCAAGAAGCGCGGTCATGATCTTTGTAATGCTGGCTGGATACTGTGCCTTATCTGCATTTTTTGAGTAAAGAACTGCTCCGGTAAACATATCGACAAGGATTGCAGATTCTCCTTCAATCTGAGGACCCTTTGTCCAGTCTTTAATGGAATCGGTATCTGCCGGCTGTTTATAATAGGCGGTATGCGGGTCCGGAGTCGGCGTTGCTGTTACCAGGGGGGCACCGTATTCATCGGTAGCAAAGACGGGCACAGCCTGCGTGACGATAACCGCAGAACAGAGGACACCGGTCAGTAGCCGCCGCAGAAAATGTTTCTTTATATTCATGTGTGTACCTTTCTAATATTAAAATCCTGAAGCAGGTGCAGAAAGATATTAAGTAATGTTGGTTGATTTTATATAATGCATGAGAAATCTGGTATCTGGGTCAATTCGAGAATTCAGAAGTACCAGGAGTATATTCCTTTGCTAAAAGCGTATGAAAAAAAGCCAAACTCGCTACGCTCAGACAGTGTCTTTTTTTCATACAACGCAAAGATTTATACTCAGGTACTTCTACAAATTCTCTCAGGCGACCCAGAACCAGATATTCTCAGCCTCATCTACATTCAACAACATTCACAGTAAAAAAACTTCCCTGCACCAAAGGCTTTATATTGTTAATATTGATCAATCATTCGGCGGGGCGGGAAGGGTTCGAACTGTTCACGTGCTCACGCACGCCCCGCGGCCCAGCCGTCGCCGACCATGAAGAAAATGATGGCGATTTGAGTATAGAGAAATCATACTAGTATTTTGGTGGTTCAGTAACTGACTTTCATGCATCATATTAGGAACACCAGCGAGGCTTTCGGAATTTTGGCTGTGCTAGCGATGGCTGCGTTGCACTGTTTGAGCGAAGCGAGTTTGCAAAAGCAGTCATCAATAGGCGCACAGCCAAAAAACGGAAACGTAAGCTCCGTGTTCTAAAATATGATGCATGAATGTCAGTTACGTGAAAGTAAATACATTCGATATGGTTTCTCTATACTTAAATAGCATATCATTTTCTCCACTATACCATTATCATATAATTATACTGTAATCATTTTCTGCATACAAGGGTTAAATCCATGCAAAATCCTTATAAAACCCCGTGATTCTCATAAAAAGACCTTGACATATGGAAAAATATAACCTTATAATAAAACAGCACAAATAGATATAAGTAAAAACTTTGATGGAGACAGTAGATCGGAATAAAATCCGCAGAGAGCCGGGAGAAGGTGGAAGCCTGGTGAGAGTAATTTCGATGGAAGATCACTCCGGAGTTTCTTTCCTGAAATCTTAAGTAAGGAGAGACGGTGTTTCCGCCGTTAAAGGGAACATGTATCGGCATATATGATTATACTACCGGCCCGTACAATGTAACAGGTGGTGCGAATGTGGAAATTGCTTTCGTCCTTTTACAGGACGGAAGTTTTTTTTATTTCATTTGACTATTGATGAAAATTTTTCTGAAGAATTTAAAGGAGGAATCTGTTGTGTATCAGAAAGTAGATACGAACCTGAATTTCGTAGATCGTGAAAAACAGGTAGAAAAATTCTGGAAAGAAAACCATATCTTCGAAAAAAGTATGGAGGACCGTAAAGACGATCCTACTTATATGTTCTATGATGGACCGCCGACAGCAAACGGCAAACCGCATATCGGTCATGTACTGACCCGTGTTATCAAAGATATGATCCCGAGATACCGTACTATGAAAGGCTACATGGTACCTCGTAAAGCAGGATGGGATACCCACGGACTTCCGGTAGAACTGGAAGTAGAGAAGAAGCTTGGTCTGGACGGTAAAGAACAGATTGAGGAATATGGTATGGAGCCATTCATCCAGCAGTGTAAAGAGAGTGTCTGGAAATACAAAGGAATGTGGGAAGACTTTTCCTCAACCGTTGGTTTCTGGGCTGATATGGAGAACCCATACGTTACTTACCATGATGACTATATTGAGTCTGAATGGTGGGCTCTGAAAGAAATCTGGAATAAAAAACTTCTTTACAAAGGATTCAAGATCGTTCCTTACTGCCCGCGTTGTGGTACTCCGCTTTCTGCACAGGAAGTTTCCCAGGGATATAAAACAGTTAAAGAACGTTCCGCAATCGTTCGTTTTAAAGTTGTCGGAGAAGATGCATACTTCCTGGCATGGACCACAACACCGTGGACACTGCCATCCAACGTTGCACTCTGCGTAAACCCGACAGAAGTTTACTGCAAGGTAAAAGCAGCAGACGGCTATACTTATTATATGGCAGAAGCTCTGCTTGACAAAGTTCTCGGCAAACTTGGTTCCGAAGAGACACCGGCATACGAAGTTCTTGAGAAATATGTCGGAAAAGATCTGGAATACAAAGAATATGAGCCACTCTTCGCATGCGCAGGAGAAGCGGCAGCAAAACAGAAAAAGAAAGCTCATTTTGTTACAGCAGACAATTATGTAACTATGAGCGATGGTACCGGTATCGTTCATATCGCACCTGCATTCGGTGAAGACGACAGCCGTGTAGGACGCGATTATGACCTTCCGTTCGTACAGTTTGTAGACGGTAAAGGTGATATGACAGCAGAAACTCCATATGCGGGCGTTTTTGTCAAGAAAGCAGATCCGCTTGTACTTCAGGATCTGGATAAAGAAGGAAAACTTTTCGATGCTCCGAAATTCGAGCATGATTATCCGCACTGCTGGAGATGTGATACACCACTGATCTACTATGCACGTGAATCCTGGTTTATCAAGATGACAGCAGTTAAAGATGACCTGATCCGCAACAACAATACAATTAACTGGATTCCGGAGAGCATTGGTAAAGGACGTTTCGGTGACTGGCTGGAAAACGTTCAGGACTGGGGTATTTCCAGAAACCGTTACTGGGGAACACCACTGAACATCTGGCAGTGTGAATGTGGACATATGCATTCCATCGGAAGCCGTCAGGAACTGTTCGAGATGAGCGGTGACGAAAAAGCCAAGACAGTAGAACTTCATCGTCCATACATCGATGAGATCACACTGAAATGCCCGGAATGCGGTGGAACCATGCATCGTGTACCGGAGGTTATTGACTGTTGGTTTGACTCAGGAGCAATGCCTTTTGCACAGCATCACTATCCATTTGAAAATAAAGAACTTTTTGAAAAACAGTTCCCGGCAGACTTTATCTCTGAGGCTGTTGACCAGACGAGAGGATGGTTCTACTCCCTGCTTGCTGAGTCCACAATCCTGTTCAACCAGGCTCCATATAAGAACGTTATCGTTCTCGGACATGTACAGGATGAAAATGGCCAGAAGATGAGTAAGTCCAAAGGAAATGCAGTTGATCCGTTCGATGCACTTGAAAAATATGGTGCAGACGCGATCCGCTGGTACTTCTACATCAACAGTGCTCCATGGCTGCCGAACCGCTTCCACGGCAAAGCTGTTCAGGAAGGACAGCGTAAGTTCATGGGTACTCTGTGGAATACCTACGCATTCTTTGTTCTTTATGCAAATATTGACAATTTTGACCCGACAAAATATACTTTAGATTATGACAATCTTCCTGTTATGGACAAATGGCTGTTAAGCAAGCTGAATTCTGTAGTGAAGACTGTCGATGACTGCCTTGCAAACTACAAGATTCCGGAAAGTGCAA
>OLSI01002173.1_pt1 | contig 11114 bp, 9 predicted proteins | sample 1672661 | NCBI WGS metagenome assembly OLSI01 (sample SAMEA3136711, study PRJEB25190) | human gut metagenome | biome: human gut; feature: human-associated habitat; material: faeces | place: Austria | collected 2013 | reverse complement strand
AATTCTAATGCTTCATCAACGCTAGTCGCTGGAAGTCCTAAAATTCTACGAATAATATCAAGATTTTCTTTACCTGTTAAGTTTGGATAAAATGACGGGGATTCAATAAAAGAACCGATTTTTTTCAAAATTTGAACACGATTATTCGGAAAAGTCAAGTTATCTATTTGGAACTCTCCATCGGTAGGTACAGTTAATCCCAAAAGCATTTTCATAGTTGTAGATTTTCCGGCACCATTTGGACCGAGAAATCCGTAAATACTACCTTTCTTAATGTGTAAAGACACATGGTCTACGGCGGTAAACGCTTTGTATGTTTTTGTTAAATTTTTAGTTTCAATCATGTTTTTCATAATTGTTGCTCCTTTCTTCATACTCACAATATAAAACACCTACATTACAGCCACATTCTCTCTACCTTACATTTACCTTACAAATGAGAAAATGACTGTTTAACTTTTTTTAAAATGTTATAATGGGATAAATAAACTGCAAAAAGGGCGTGACAAATAAATGAATGATACATACTTAAAATCAAAAAAAATATTGATCGTTGATGATGAAGAATGTTTAAGAAGTATGCTTATAACCATATTAGAAGATGAAAATTTTTTAAATATTATTACCGCTGATTGCATAAAAACAGCTTTGGAAATCTGTCAACAGGAAAAACCAGATATAGCCATATTAGATGTTATGCTTCCAGACGGAAACGGTTTTGAGCTTATGGACGCACTAAGAAGTTTCACTAATATTCCAGTAATATTTTTGACTGCAAAAGATGATATACAAGATAAATATTCTGGTTTTGGGCTAGGAGCTGACGATTATATAACAAAACCCTTTATGCCAAAAGAACTTATATTTCGCCTAAATGCTGTATTACGCAGATGTTATAAGGAAGATAGCCCACTTATAGAATTGCGTGATTGTAAAATTGATTTAGCTAATGCACAGGATATATGGGAAGATAAGATTTTACCTCTTACTGCAAAAGAACATGATATTTTACTGGATTGCTATCGGACTAAGCTTAGGTATAGTTATTGGGTTTCTAATAGATGATATTGGTCTTGGAATGTGTCTGGGGGTTATGATGGGTGTTAGCATCGGCCCTGCAATTGATGTGCTGAGAAAAAATAAGAAATCAGAGGAGCAAGAGGATAATGATGAGAAAGAATAATGTGCTTCGCAAATATATAGCGTCATTTCTATTATTTTTGTTATTTGAGACAGTGGCAATCACGTTGTGGAAGGCTAAAGGAAACTTGTTTTATCTGTTGAATTTCAGCTACATTGGAGGATGCCTTGCGTTGGGAACAGCACTTTTTACTGCAGGAAAACGCTATGCCCGACATTTTCTTGGTGTTTTTGAGGCGGCAACAATCCACTACGCAGTCGCGAAGATATTCGGTCCACTGTTTTTCAATCCTGCGTGTTCACTGCGATGAAAGCAAATGTGTTCATTGTGGAAAATGTCTGCGTGTCTGCCCAATGAATGTGGAGGCCAATAAGGAATCCCGCAAACGAAAGAAAGGAACGGAGTGCATACTCTGTTATGAATGTACGAAGGTCTGTCCGACCAAAGCATTGCATTAAAAAATGGAGTTAGAGATATAGCTGCAATGGCAAAGTCGAGTTTTGTACATACACCAAAAAATAAAAGATATAATTTGGAATGGAGATTATGATATACTGTAAACAAGATATAGTGCAAAATGTAACAGGAAGGAGTACGCACAGTGTCAGAGAAAAAGAAATTTACAGTATACGTCGGAAGTGTAGCTCTATGCGTAGGTGTGGCAGTTCTGCTTCATTATGTGTCCTTTACCAATCCTTATCTGCAATCTATTTGTCACCTTTTAAGGCCTTTTATTTATATAGGACTTTATCTGGTATGGGCGATTTCTTTTCAAAAGAGAATTATCCAAAAGGAACCCCGTCGTTGTTTAATAATGATTGCAGTGATGATGGTTTTTTGGATGCTCGTTCGTATGTGTAAATTTGAAATACCGTATGAGATGCCGACAGCACTGCGCTACGCCTGGTATCTTTATTATATTCCTATGCTGTTACTCCCTACGGTCAGTCTTTATCTGGCATTTTATATACGGCAGCCGGAGAATTATAAATTACCGGAAAGACGGTGTCTGCTGTTTTTTCCGGCATTGTTTCTGATAGGGATTGTATTAACGAATGATCTGCACCAGTTAGTTTTTACTTTCCCGGAGGGAAGACTGGGGGAAGCAGCTTCCTATGAAGTAGGAGTCTATGGATATGGAGCAATGTATTATGCTATAGTCGCCTGGGATCTTGGATGTCTGCTGGTGGCACTCTTGATTATTCTATTAAGGTGTAGAAAAATTAAAAACAGGAAAATGCTTTGGATGCCTTTTGGTGCTTATGGTCTGTCGGTTGTCTATGGCATCGCCTATTATCTGAATCTGCCCTTCTGGAAAATATTTTCAAGCGATATGACAGCTGCATTATGCCTTCTGTTTGCTTTGATTATTGAAAGTTGCATCCAGTGCGGATTGATCCCTTCCAATACAGGATACGCACAATTATTTGCAGCATCTACAATTTCAGCACAGATTACAGATCAGAGTGGAAAATGCATTTATCAATCTCAGGATTCGGAATGTATTGCACCGGAAATCGTAAGGCAGGTAGTTCAATGTCCGATCATGTTAGAAAATGGGATCAGGCTGTCGGGAAAACCAATTTTGGGAGGCTATGTGTTGTGGAAGGAAAACCTGTCAGAATTACAGGAAATCGTAAGAGAGCTTGAAGATCGGAAGGAAGAATTAAAAGATGCGAATCTGATTGAGGAAGAAAATCTGAGAACAAAAAGAGAAGTAGAAAAACTTTCTGTGAAGAATCAGCTGTATGATAAAATACAGAAACAGACGGCAAGGCAGAGTAAACTTTTGACGGAATTCATTGAAGCATATTCTATGGAAGAAGATGAGAACAAAAGGGAAAAAATATTAGGGAAGATAGTTGTGATCGGAGCCTATATAAAAAGGCGTAGTAATCTTATTTTTATTGCGGAGCAGACAGTAAAATTTCCGATAAGAGAGTTGGAGTTATGTTTCAGGGAAACGATAAAGAATCTGGAATGGAATCATGTTGAGGCAGGTTTTTCCACCGTTTTAGAAGAAATACGAAGTGAAGATGCTATGCAGATTTATGATTTTTTTGAAGCAGTCATAGAGGAATCTTTGGAAGATCTGTCGGCATTTAATGTAAATCTGAAACGCAGAGAGGCGCAGATCATCATGTCTATGAGTGTGGAATGCAAAACAGATCTGCAGGAAATTGCAAGACGATATGGAGCTTATGCGGAGCAGGATTTTGACGGAGCATGGCTGCTTTCTCTGATTCTGGGAGGAGGTGGCGGCAAATGATAAAAACATTTGAAAACTGTTCACCGGAGTATCAGATTACGATTGTTTGTTTTTTTATTTTTTTGACTTTGCTGTGTATGATTCTGGTTATTTATGAAGGAACAGGAAAAAGACAAAGAAAGATGTTGCTGCTGGACAGTGTATTGCTTATAGTTATTTTCTTTATAACAGCTGTCTTGTGTGTGTGGCAACGGGCGTTTTACGAAGAAGATTCCATGATATTATTTAAAATACCATATGTGATTTTAATTGTTATAGGAATTGGTGTTTTTTTATATGTGGGATTGAAGATTTTTGGAATTTATAAGTACCGCAAGAGCTGCCTGAGGGAAAATGCAGTTCAGGAAAGTCTGGACAATTTGCCGAGTGGAATTGTTTTTTTTGATGGGAACGGAATGCCTAAACTGATGAATCGAAAAATGTATCAAATTTGCCAGAATCTGGCGGGAAGAGATATACAGAATATTACAGAACTGGAGGAAGCACTGGGACATCCTCTGAAAGAGAATGTATTTTATGATGTTGATTTGAAAGTATACTGCTTTGCGGATGGAAGTGTGTGGAAATTTTCAGAGAAAGAGATTATTACGACAGCCGGAGATCATTTTTTTCAAGTTCTTGCTTCTGAAGTGTCGGAATTATATCGGAACAAAGTGTTGCTGAAGGAAGAAAATCAGAAACTTCAGGAAATGTCTGTGGCTATGAAAGAACTTTCTAAGAATGTAATAACGCTGACCAGAGAAGAAGAAATGTTATCTATGAAAATGAGAGTGCATGATAATCTGGGATATAGCGTCCTGGCGGCACAGCGGATGTTGCTGCGCGAATCGGAAGCAGACCGGGATGTTTTCCTTTCGCAATGGAAGCAGACATTAGACTTGCTGAATAAAGATAACGAGTCTGTGAAAGGCGAACAACTGCACAGGCAGGTGCAGGAAAGAGCGGAGATTTTGGGTGTGAAAATCATTTATACAGGAGAACAAGTCTGGGAATCTCATATTTTCGAACTGATGGATATAATACTTTTGGAGGCACTTTCCAACTGTGTCCGCCATGCAGGGGCAAGTGAATTGTATGTAAAATGCAGTAGTGGGGAACAAGAATGGATTATGGTGATTACAGATAATGGACAAACAACGGAGAAGGATGTCAAAGAAGGAGGAGGATTATCCGGTATACGAAAAAGGGTGGAGCAATGTGGAGGTACATTGAGAATTTGTGCGGAGTCAAAATTTTCAATAATCGTTAAGATACCAAAGGAGGTGCGGAGATGATACGGGTACTAATCGTGGAAGACCAGCGTATGGCTCGGGAAGATATGGAAAATTATATTCAGTCCAGTGGGAGATATTGTCTGGCGGCATCTATCACAAACGCAGCTATGGCAGAAACCGTATGCAGGCAGAGCAAATGTGAACTTGTCTTGATGGATGTCTGTACGGAGAATGATGAGAGTGGTCTTGTGGCAGCAGAGAAGATTAAAAGGACAATGCCTCAGATAAAAATAATTATCGTGACTTCTTTAGTAGAGTGCAGTTTTATTGACAGGGCGCGCAAAGCGGGAGTAGAAAGCTTCTGGTATAAAGATGCCGGTAAAGAGGAACTGTTGGAGGTTATGGATCGCACGATGAAAGGGGAGAGCGTGTATCCGGATGCTCCACCGGTTGTGATGATCGGAACGGCGAAAAGCTGTGATTTTACACCTGGGGAATTAGCAGTTCTGCGATTAGTGGTGGAAGGAGAATCCTATAAAAAAATTGCAGAGAGCTTGTGTATATCACCGGAAACTGTAAAATGGCATATCAAAAATATGTTGCAGAAAACGAATTTTGATTCCAAAACGAAATTGGCGGTAGCTGTTACAAAGAAAAATCTGATTATAAATGGATTTTAAAAATAGCATTTTACTACCCATATGGGGAGTGCTTAAGACTCTGAAAACCGATATCATATATTATGTAAAAGTGTCTCAATCCGATGGTTTTGTTCTTTGTTGAGATGTTAGATGCTTTATAAGACACTGTTTGGAAAGGAGATAAATAATATGAGATATATTATGAGAAGAAGCTGCCTGTTCTTGGTAATGATTGCGGTTATAGTTTTTACAGGGTGTGGGCAGAAGAAAAAAGAAGATCCGGTAACCGTTACATTGTGGCATGTATATGGCGGACAGACAGAATCGCCATTAAACGATCTGATTGATGAATTTAATGAAACGATTGGAAAAGAGGAAAATATCCGAGTACAGGTTGGCAGTGTTACAAATACGAATATGATACATGAAAATGTACTGGCATCCGCATTTGGAGATCCGGGAGCCTCTAAACTGCCGGATATGTTTGTTTCCTATCCTAAAACAGTTCTGGCGATGCCGGATGATACGGAACTTGTAGATTATTATGATTATTTTACAGAAGAAGAACTGAACGAATTTATTCCGGCTTTTTTGGAAGAAGGTGTCATTCATGAAAGACTTTCCATTTTGCCGGTAGCAAAATCAACGGAAGTTATGTTTATCAATAAAACAGCATTTGATCGTTTCGCGAAAGAAACAGGAGCGAAGATGGAAGATTTAAAAACATGGGAAGGACTCTTCGCAATGGCAGAACAATATGCTGCATGGACAGATAACCAGACGCCGGACATTCCTGATGATGGAAAGAATTTTTTCGTTCATGATTATCATTTTAACTATTTTCAGGTAGGTGTAGAATCTCTGGGTGAAAATTTCTTTAAGGGAGAAAATCTGGCTTTCGGACCGGAATTTCAAACAGTATGGGAACCTTATGCAAAAGCGGCACTGTCCGGAGGAGTATGGCTTCGCAGCGGTTATGCAACGGAACCTTTGCGAACGGGAGATTCGATTGTATCGGTGGCTTCGTCAGCCAGCGTGTTGTATTATTCTGACGAAGTTACTTATGCGGATAACACATCGGAAAAAATAGAGATTGTTTCCATGCCATGTCCCGTATTTGCCAGGGGGGAAACGATGGTCATGCAGCGAGGTGCCGGCATTTGTACGGTGAAATCTACACCGGAAAAAGAAAAGGCCTGTATTACGTTTCTTAAATGGCTGACAGAAGCCCAAAAGAATGTAGAATTTGTGACCAGTCTTGGATATATGCCGGTAAAGCAGGAGGCTTTCGATATTTACCTTACGGAGGCGATCGAGAAGTTAAGTGATCCGATGTATGTATCACTTTATCAGGCTTTTTTAAAGACGCAGGAGAATTATACATTTTATACTGCTCCGCAATTGGATTCCTATCTGGATCTGGAAACAAAGTTTGAAGAACTTATCAGGCAAATCTTGTCAGTAAAGCGGTTGGAGTGGCTGGAAGACCCGGAAGATATGGATAAATTTGTTTCAGAGACATTAGAGGATTTCAAAGCAGCATACACACAATAATGTCTGCCGGATCGGCAAAAAGAGGTGGCTGACATATGGGAGAAAAGAAAATAAATTTCTGGAAGATTATAAAAGGAATAAAGAGACAAAGCATCCGTATGCAGCAAAGACTGATTGTTTATTGGTGCGTGGTGATTTTAACACTTTTTTTAGTGACAGTTCTATTACTCAGTATTTTGGGAGTCCTTCCGGGAATGGATTTTAAAGTACGGGAAATGTTGTCTGCCCAGCAGAAGAATACGTTGTCAGCGATGACAGAGCAGACCGACATTATGATGGCAAGAAGTATTTCTTTATCGGAAGATATTACAAAAGAATTGAATCAATGCCTGACAGCCAATGGAAAGACATTTTCAGATTTGAATGATAATCCTCAGCTGATCATGGATTTAGAGTCTGCGCTGTATCCCTCCTTGAAATCTGCATTGGATGTGAAGTATTGCAGTGGAGTTTTTGTTGTATTGGATGCAACGGTAAATACGAAGACGGAATATGCAGATACATCACGCATGGGAATCTACCTGCGCCTGTCTGATTTAAAGGCAGTAAATACAAGCAAACAGCACGTAGTTTTTTTCAGGGGAAATGCTGATATTGCAAGAGCAGAGCAGGTACAGCTCCATAACCGTTGGAATTTAGAATTTGATACGTCCGCATTGCCGGGTTATGAACAGATTATGCAGTTTGATGGGAACCGGCTGGTAGAGAGCTGCCTGTGGACAGACCGGCTGGAGCTGAGTGACACATGGGAGGATGTGCAGCTTTTATATGTCCCGGTTTTAGACAGTACCGGAAAAGTACGCGGTTTGTGCGGTATGGAGATGAGTAATCTGTATTTCAGGCTGTCTTATCCTATGGTGGAAGGTTCCTGTGGGAATATAGTGACAGTACTGGCTCCTATGGACAAAAAAGGAAACATCTATCTGGATAAGGCGATGTTCGGAGATACAAAGGAAACGTATCTTTCACCATCAGGAACGATGACAGTGAAGAAAGGAAAGTATTATAATACATATTCTACCGCTTTCGGGAATTATATAGGCAGGCATGAACTGCTTGAATTGAAGAGTTGTAATGGGATGCCGCTTGCGGTACTGACATTGATATCAGAAGCGAATTATGAAAAATTAACAGCGGACAATCGAAGGGACTGGATCATCGGTATGCTGTTGTTCCTGATTTTATTATTGATTGTTTCTGTCAGTATGTCCCGTCGTTTTGTGAATCCGATTCTTCGGAGTTTAAAAGCACTGCAGGAGGATACGCTGATGGATGAAAATTTATCAGGAATTTCAGAAGTGGATGCACTGGTTGATTTTATGCAGAAAAAAAGAAATACGGAGAAACTGGAAAATGGAGGCATTCCTCCGAATATAGAAGAAATGCTCAAGGCGTTTGCTTTGCGCGTGGAAACTCTGACTCCGTCAGAGAGGATGGTTCTTCAGTATTATGTTGATGGATATACGATACAGGAGATTGCTTCATTGCTTTATATCAGTATTGGAACAGCAAGAAAGCATAATACAAATATGAATCGAAAACTGGGAATAACTGTCAGAGAGGAATTAATGCTGTATATTGAGTTGTTTCGAAAATGCGATCAGTTAGATAAGCTGACATATAATAGAACTGAGTAAAAGAAAAAGAGTCTGTACAGGCTCTTTTTTAGTTTGACCGACAGATATCGTTTACATTTTTATAAAAAAGAAATTGCGCATATATAGTAGATGGATAAAAAAGAAACGCTATATATAGTATACTAATCGTTCGTATTTTGGAAAATAAGCAAAATATACGAATGGCGACCATAGTATTTGCTTTCTGAATCTGCTACGCTTTTATTACGAAATGGTGGCCGCCCGATCAGAGAAAAAAATAAAGGCAATGGATAAGGAGGGAGAACAGAGAATAGGATGGTGATAGAGCAAAGAGGTTAAGAAGGAGGTTAAAAATGTGGAATATATTACGAAAAAGGATTTAATAGATTGTTCTACGCCGGATGAGTTTTGCTTTTCACTATGCTGCATGGAATGTAAAACAGTATGGAAAAGTACACCAATTCGTTTTTCCAGAGCGGGGAAAAAACCGGAAAATGAAAATCGGAAGATTATTTATGATACGCTTTATGACAGGGAAAAGAATTTAGCATTTCAAAAAGCATTGAATCAGGCGAAAGAAATCTTTAATATTTGTCCGATATGTAAGCGTCTTGTATGTGACCATTGCTTTTTGATTTGTGATGATCTGGATATGTGTGTACAATGTGCCGCAAAACTTAATGAAAAAGGTACTGTTGTAGGATGAAAACGAAAAAAGAAAAACGAAAAAGAAAGGAGAACTTTACTATGAAAAAATATGAGATTTTAGGAGGAAATTTACCAGTTGTCGTATGTGAATTAGCAGCAGGAGAATCTATGATCACAGAAAGCGGAAGTATGAGCTGGATGAGCCCGAACATGAAAATGGAGACGGTTTCCGGTGGCGGAATGAAGAAAATGTTCGGCAGAATGATGTCTGGTGATTCTGCGTTTCAAAACAGATATACCGCAGAAGGTACAGACGGAATGATTGCATTTGCATCAAGTTTTCCGGGAGCAATCAAAGCGCTGGAGATTAGCAGCGGTCACTCCATGATCGTGCAGAAAAGTGCATTCCTTGCTTCAGAAGAAGGCGTGGAACTGTCCATGCATTTCCAGAAAAAATTAAAAGGCATGTTTGGCGGAGAAGGTTTCATTATGCAGAGATTGAGCGGAAATGGAACTGCATTTGTAGAAATTGACGGACATGCAGTGGAATATGATCTGAGTGCCGGACAGGAAATGTTGATCAGTACCGGGTACTTAGCGGCAATGGAAGAAACCTGTACGATGGATATTGCAACCGTAAAAGGAGTAAAAAATATGCTGATCGGAGGAGAGGGCATTTTTAATACTGTTGTTAAAGGACCGGGAAAGGTGATCTTACAGACAATGCCAATCAGCAAGGTGGCAGAATTGCTGACTCCGTTTTTTGCAGATAAGAAGTAGTTAAAAGGGGAGAGGCTTATGAGAAAAAAGTTGAATTTGTTATTAGGATTAGTGTTTATCATCAGTATGGCAGCACTGACCGGGTGTGGAGGCTCCGGAAAAGCAGGAGAGAAGAATCCATATGAAGGAAAATGGGTAGCGGTGTCTGCTCAAATGATGGGAATGTCCGTCAGCATAGATGAAGCTTTCGGTGGTGATTTTGAATTTGAAGTGAAAAATGGAGGAAAAGTATCCTTTTCAGCCGGAGACACTACCGGAAATGGAAAATGGTCTGCAAAAGATGACAAGTTTAGCTTAACTATCGAAGGAGAAGAAATGGTCGGAACCATCGGAGAAAACAACATTTCTTTTGACGATATGCTCGGAATGGGAGTAAAAGTGATTTTCGCAAAGGAAGGAACGGATGCCATGGATCCGGCTCGCTATCTGACAAAGGAAGAGAAAGTGGTCATAGGTGAGTGGGCTGCTGAAAGTGTGGAAGAACTTTTAGGAGACGGACCGCAGACATCTATGGAAGGCGTAGAGAATATCAGTGATGCACTGCGTCTTAACTTCAAAGATGACCGCAATGTAGCAGTTGTTTATAAAGGCGAGGAGATTGGGACATTCCCGTGGTCAGTTGCAATGGGCTACTGTATGATCGAATCAGAAAATCCGTCTCTTTCCGTAACGATCAATGACGATGATACTTTGAAAGTAGATTACAGCGATGACGAAGATTACTATACATTTCATTGTGTGAAAAGTGACAGTAAATAAATGAAAAAGACATAAATGGTGAAAGGAGGGAAGAGCCCATGAAAAAGAAAATGTGGTTTGTGCTGTGTATCATGACAAGTGTCCTGCTGACAACTGCCTGTGGAGAGAAAAAAGAACCTGGAGAAGAAAAAAAAGAAACAGCTATGCAGACAGAAACAGCTATGCAGACAGAAACAACCGTGCAGACAGAAACAGAATCTGATCAGGACTTCCAGGGCAGGGAAAGTCTGAAACTTGGTTTATTTACTGTGTATTATCCGGAAGAATGGAAGTACGACAAAGAAAGAATGCAGGAAGATGATGATTACTCTTACGTCAGATTTTTTGACGGAGAAACAGCAGATGATTCCGGGAACAGCATTTATATAGAAGCAACAAAAGAAGATGCATATAAATACCGGAAGGGTCTGATTGCCTTCGGTGTGGATTTAAAGGAATATGCGGAAGGAAAAGCAGAGACTGTATCAATAGGGAATGCAGAGTATGCGGTAATGCCGGAAAATAATTCCG
>OLSI01002157.1_pt1 | contig 11191 bp, 5 predicted proteins | sample 1672661 | NCBI WGS metagenome assembly OLSI01 (sample SAMEA3136711, study PRJEB25190) | human gut metagenome | biome: human gut; feature: human-associated habitat; material: faeces | place: Austria | collected 2013 | reverse complement strand
TCTTCATTCGAAATGGTAAATGTATCCCGGTTGCAGAAGCGGCAGAGTGTGTGAAAGATATTGATACCGAACATCTGCAGCTTATCGGATATGAAAACAGCAGTTATACCATGTATGAGGATGATGGAATCTGCAAGGATTACGATAAAAAAGAAAATTACCGAGTATTTACAAATTAACGTTTAAGAGTAAAAAATACTGCCTGAATATCAGAAATGATATTACGAAATCAATAACGGGAGAATGTAATTTGCTGTGAATTACATTCTCCCGTTTGATTACCTTGGTATGCAAAAAAAAGCTACCAGTGGCAGGTTCTCTTTATATTAAAAATCATATAACCATTTATTCTCAAGCCGCCTGAGTATCCGGTTATCGTTATCTGAAAGTGGTGTAAAAACATGCGCTTTTTTGCGAACCGGTTCGTCCGGCAGTTTACACGCACCGGAGCAGTGCGCTTCAAAATCAAGGCAGTTATAAACACGTGCGCCGCAGAATGCACAGGTGCGGATGGAATAGACAAACCCTTTATAGTCAGGATTATAAAAATGCTGGTATAAATCTTTATCATAGGAGTGCATCCCATTCCGGCGGACATCCTGACACCATTCTGAAAAATCCTGTGCAGCATAATAAGCGGCGGAAGAAGAAAGATTGAAGAAATGTCCGACTTCATTTACAGATTTCAGATGAGCATAATACATGGCAATGCGCGGAGCCAGAATATTACTTGCAAAATAATTGGCTTCATCTTCATTGGAAGGAAGGTCATTTCTGTGTCTTAAAAGATGATGTCCAAGTTCATGCATCAGCGAAAAACGAATCCGGTTGGCTGATTTCTGGCTGTTGTAAGCAATTAAGTTCAGACTGTTTATACAAAATGCATCCTGAGAATAGGAAATACATAGATTGTAGAGCTCCGGCTTCTTCTTTTGGAGCTCAAGATAGGAATAAACACGAAAACCATACTGCTTCAAAATAGCAAAGCAGTCAATCGGAAAGGAATGGATATTGCAGGTAATCAGCGCATTAGCTGCCACTTTACGAATCTGGTTACAATCCAAAGCAAAGCCTCCTATAAATCGATTTCAGATAACAGCTGAATGAGTTTCATCTTCTGTGTCGCAGAAAAACCATGACTGCCACGGGCAATCATCTGTTCAATATCTTCATATGATGGCTCTGTGTTATCGGATGTTACTGTAACTGAAGAGCCGAGAAGATAATTCATATCTACGTTGAAAAGCTTCGCAATCTTTTCAAGTGTCTCGAGATCTGGTTCGCGGTTCCCTGTTTCATACATACTGACAGCGCTTCGGGAAATGCCGAGCAGATCCGCCATCTGTCCCTGCGTGTAATGATTCTGCATTCTTAAATTCTTAAATATATTGTGAAAATCACCCATTTTGTTACCTCCATATATGACTATAATAGCACGAAATGTGACAAAAGTAAAATGATATACGACACGTTTTGTGAATAAAAGGATTGACACATGACTTCTATGGCTGTATAACAAAAGTAAGGACACAAAACGTGACAAAAATATAAAATCGACACAGAATGTGAGGTAATATGGATGAGAAGAATAAGAGTGAGAAATATTTCATGGAAAGATTATGGGATTTCCGTACAGACACAAAGAGAACTCAAAGAATTTTGCTTTTTGTATGATGAGAAAAAGAAGCGGGGGAACAGCCAGGATCTGGCAGACTGCAAAATGATCGAAGAAGCGGCAAGGGAAAGCAGTGAAGAACTGGCACCGTATCTTTTGAAAAGTGTTACGGATGATCTAAGCTATGAGTATCTGGAATTTGATGATACGCTGGGACGTATTCCGGTTGGAAAGACAGATTTTTATGGATACAGAAGAAAATTCTATGATTGTCTTTTGAAAAAAAGGATATAAAAAGTGGGGACAAATCGGGGACGGCAAGAACGTACGTTCGATATACAATAACATCGAACGATACAGATACAGGACAGAGAAAGATATCTGATACGCGCGCTTTCTGACTGTGATGCTATTGTTCAGATACAAATCAGAACAGATCAGAAGGAGAAGACTATGACAGAAAAAGTATTACAGGAAATTACAGAAAAACGTGACCGGTATACAAAGCATTTCATGCTGCCTGAAAAAGGAACTGCCGCGGCGGTCTATCCGGAACCGGTTCATTATGAGACGGAAAGTGGATGGGAAGAAATTGATAACCGGCTGGAAGCAGTATCAAAGGATGGAAAAGAGTGCTACCAGAATAAGGCATCTGACTTACAGGTATGTTTTGCGAAGCAGACAGGAGAGAATACGCTTGTAAGCATGGAAAAAGATGGAAAAAAAGTTTCATGGACAATGGAAGAAAATGTGGTATCGGCAAGAAGCGCAAGGCAGGCAAGAACAGGAAAAAGCAGTTTCAGGATTTTAACTGAAGAGGAATTCCCGAAAGGACCAGAAGAACTCTACGAGGAGACATGGAGAAAGGATATTCCGGAGGATGAGTCGACAGAGGGTTCAGGTGACGAGACGGGGGATGAAGTTACCATCCTTCCACCGGCTTCAGAAGACACTCCGGCAGACGGAGGCAGTAAAGATATGCCGGAAGTCAAAGAGATCCAGCAGAAGATGGGGGTAAAGCATCTGACAAGTGAAGGGATGTATGAAGAAATTCTTCCGGGCGTGGATCTGCATTATACCCTTCAGAGTCAGCGCTTAAAAGAAAATATCCGTCTGAAAACGGCACAGGCTGCAGAGCAGGAGCTGATCTTCCATCTTAGATATACAGATATGGAAATGAAGAAGGAAGAAGACGGCAGTCTGGGACTTTACAGTGAGAATCAGAGAATCTTCTGGTTTGACAAGCCATATATGTATGATGCAAAAGGATGCGTGTCACAGGAAGTGGAACTGCTTATAGAAGCAGAAGAAGGAGGATGCAAGGTTACTGTCAAAGCAGAAAAAGAATGGCTGCTTGCCGATGACAGAAGTTATCCGATTATTATCGATCCGATGACAGAAACCAGTAAAACAAAAACCAATATTGAGGATACCTACATTTTTACAGGCGGAACGGATTCTTCGGCTGACTCGAGTAGTGTTTATGCATATGGCTCTTTTGTGGCAGGGAAGTCAACTGCACTTGGAAACTGCAGGTCATTGCTCCGATTCCGAAATTTGCCGGACATCGGAAAAGGTTCTATCCTGTATGCAGCGACCATGTATCTCTGGCAGTATGAGTATTCCAGTTATGGAATCGCAAAACTTCCGCTTGTTGCAAATGAGATCCTGAATAACTGGACAGAAAAGGATGTGCGCTGGCACAATCAGCCATCTGTATCAGGAAATGTACTGGATTATAAAGAAGTGAAACAGGTACAGAACGGCAATACGATTACGATCACGCCGATCGGGTTTGACGTGACTCGACTGGTAAGACAGTGGTACAATACGGGAAATAATTATGGAATCATGCTGCGCGGTATGTATGAAAATGAAAGCGATCTTACAAAGACAGCGTTTGCCAGATTTTATGCATCGGATTATCCAAAGATTTCAACAGATCAGTTTCCGAGCGGAGTCTTTTATTATCGAAATGTAAACGGACTGGAGGATTATCAGAGCTACCATGAGCAGTCTGCAGGACGTGCGGGAAATGGACATACCAATGACTTTACCGGTAATCAGGTATGGATTCATGAGGATGCAGTGACAACCGGCGGAGCCATGCAGGCAGAGATCAGTCATGTCTATAATTCCAGCGAAGCCGGAACAAATCTCGGACAGGGATATGGATGGAGACTGAGTTGTGTGCAGCGTCTGGACACAACCGGAATCAAAGAATATCCCTATGTATACACAGATGAAGACGGCACAAAACATTATTTCTATAAAGACACAAATGATGGCAATAAGTTAAAAGATGAAGACGGACTTGGACTTGTGATTACGGTAGAATCCGGGTATGACGACAGCTATGCGAGAACCATGGAAACAAAAGACAGGGTACGGTACTGCTTTGGAAAAGACGGTTATCTGAGATTTGTCAGAGATCTGGATGAAAATCAGATCAAATATGTATATCAGACCATTTCCGGAAAACAGGTGATCAGCTATGTGGAGGATTCCGGTGGAGCAAGACTGGAGATCCAGTATGAGACAGCAGGAAATACGGTACGTGTATCCGCAGTAAAAGATATGGCAGGCCGCCTTACAAAGTATGCATATGACAGTGCGGGCAATCTGACATCCATTACTTATCCGGATGGAAGGACAAGCAGCTTCGGATACGATGCAAGCCACCGTTTAACCAGTGTGACGAACCCGGATGGATATGGTCTTAAGTATGAGTATAAGAACGACTTCCGTGTACCAAGGGTTAGCCGGATCGCGGAATATGGTTCCGGCAATAAAGCAGGACAGGAGATGAAAGTATCCTACGCGAACGGGAATACTACTGTATTTGAGACCCCGGGACTGGATGGAGAGATTGCACAGACCGGAGATAACCGGAAAATCACCTATCATTTCGACAACATGGGGCGCCCGACCGATGTTATGGATCAGGATGGCTGTGCGAACAATTATACTTATTACACATCCGGAAGCAAGAACCATAAGCTGGACAAAGAAGGAAAGGTTCAGAAGACAGTCTGTCATTTGCTGAAGAATCCATTATTTGACAGTGCTTACGGGGATGGAAACTGGTATCAGAAAAATCTGACGAACGGAACCAGAAGCAGTATTGCAAAAGCGGAGGGATATGCAGGAACTAAAAGTGCAAAACTGACCAAAACAGGAGCAGAATCTGAAAAAGGAATCTGTCAGGATGTAACGCTTGAGACGGGAACTTATACCTTTTCCGCATATCTGAAAACAGAGAATGCCGAAAACAGCAGGGCTGGTCTAATGATCCTCATGGCGGATGGAAGCAGAACAGAAGAAGCTTCTGTAATCTCCGGAACGACAGATCCGGAAATGGAGAACGGATGGGAACGCCATCAGCTGCAGTTTACCTTAGCGGCAGCAGGAAGTGTTACGGTATGTGCCGGTATCACTGAGGGAACAGGAACCCTCTATGTCAGCGGAGCGCAGCTGGAAACAGGAAACGCTGCAAACAAGCTGAACCTGATCACAAATCCGGGATTTGAACTGGGCAGTACAAGTCAACCGGACTGCTGGAATTATGCAGGAGATGTAACCGGATCCAGAGTTGCCGGTGTGACGGGAAAAGGCAGGTGCGCAACGATCTCCGGACGATGGGACAAGAGCTTATATTGCAGCCAGACAGTCCATGTCAGTGGGAAAAAAGATGAAGTCTACAGTGTGAGCAGCTGGGTAAAAGGATGCGGTATTCCGGGAAAGAAGTTCTCCCTGTCAGTAAAAGTAACCGGCACATCCGGGAAAGAAAAATGGCATCATTTTAACTGCAATCCGAACATCCTTGACTGGCAGTTTGTCAGCGGCGTATTCCGTACTGAAGAGGCTTATAAAGAGATCCAGGTATATCTGTATTATGATAACCAGATGAATAAAGTGTACTATGATGGCGTGCAGCTGATACGCGATGACGGGGAAAGCTATGTATATGATGGTGAAGGCAACCTGTCGGGCGCAAAGGATGCAGCAGAGAAATCCGGATTCAGTTACAACAAACGAGGAAATCTCACCCGGCTTGGAGAAATTGACGGGACAGCTTTTGAGTATGGCTATGATGACAAAAATCATCTCAAATTGGCTGCCAATTCAGAAGGTGTCAGATATTCTTTTGAATACAATACAAAGAGAGTCCCGGTAACAGAGATCACAGAAGGAGAGCTGTATTACCTTCGGGAAAAGAGCTCCGGCAACTATATGGATGTGCGGGATGGAAGGACATCCTCCTGGACAACCGTTCAGCTGTTTGCCTTTAACGGTACGGTATCTCAGAGATGGAGAATTACCAAGGCAGAAGAAGGATACTGGAATCTGGAACCGCAGAATGCGCCGGACATGCGGTTAGATCTGAAAGATGCATCAACAGCAGACGGAGCTGCAATCCAGATCTTTACCGATAATGGAACCGATGCCCAGAAATGGAGGATGCAGAAGAACAGTGACGGAACCTGGAAAATCCTGAATAAACTGACGGGGACACAGAAATGCATTGCAAACGAAAAGAAGAGTACGGCATCCGGAGAAGCACTGAAAAATATAACGGCATCCGACAGCCATGGAGGTCAGAGCTGGTATCTCGAAAAGGTGGCAGACGAAGGGCAGCCGGTCCATATGCGTGTAGAAGGCGGCAGACATCTGGGGGCAGTTACTTCCGAGAGAATCTATTATATCCGTGAAAAAATATCCGGAAACTATCTGGACGTACAGAATGGTGGAACCGATTCCGGATCTGTTATTCAGTTGTTCCCGTTCAATGGAACTAAGGCACAGCAGTGGAAGGTGACAGCATGCGATGACGGATACTTCAAACTGCAGCCTCAGAATGCCCCGGCAATGTGTCTGGATGTGAAAAATGCAAATACGGCAGAAGGAACGGTGATCCAGATATTCGCTGACAATGGAACCGATGCACAGAGATGGAAACTTCAGCCAAAAAGTGACGGAAGTTATCAGATCAGTGAGAAATTCACATCGGATAAAAAGGGTCTGACCAATGAGAAAAAGAGATCCGAAGCTAAGACTCCGGTGACAAGCTGTACATTGGCAGAGGACAATCCGGGACAGCGATGGTACTTTGAACCGGCAGATGAAGGAACCGTCTCAGATGTTCCGGCAGACGGGCTGGTAGTGAGTGTACGAGTGCGCCATTCCGGTCAGTATATAGATGTCCATAATTATGGAACGGTGGAAGGCAACCGGGTAAACCAGTATTATAAGAACTGTAAAACGAATCAGATGTTCCGACTCAAAAAGAGAGAAGAGAAGTATTATACGATGGAGCCGCTTCACGCACCTGGAATGGTTCTGGCAAGAGCCACTTCCGCAGACACCCTGATCCTTCAGAAATATACGGCAGGTGCGGCAAACCAGCTGTTTGGTTTTACGGAGATCGAAGGAGGGAAAGGAACCGGATATCTTGTAATCTGTAAAGCAGGAGAAAAAGAACTGACGGTAAAAGGACAGTCCTTTGCAGCGGGAACAGAGCTGGTATTTTCTGACCATTCCGGCACACCGACCCATAAATGGTGGATCCTGGAAAGCTACAGTGACCGCATGGAATCTTCGATGGAATATACTTCCGATGGAAGACAGGTCAAAAAGATCACGGATGGAAGAGGATACAGCAATACTTATGCCTATGATGAAAAGAATCGCCTGCTGACTTCGGTTACGGATGCGGAAGGATATACGACCACCTATGATTATGACAAAAATACAGATCAGCTGATCCGTGTAAGGAAGAATGCAGATGGAAAAGATTATGTGCTTCAGTACACCTACGAACAGGATAAGATCAAAACGATCACACGAAATGGCGTTACTTATGGTTATGCTTATGACGCGTATGGAAACCAGACCGGTGTTACTTTGAATGGAAAGATCCTGAAGGAAGTAACTTACCGAAATAAAAATGGATTGGAGGACCGTCTGACCTTTGCAACAGGAGAAACACTCCGCAATGTTTATGATGCGGAAGAACGCCTGACCGGGCAGTATCTGATCCATAAAGACGGTACAGAAGAAAAGCTTTTCACCAATGTATATGATCATTATGGAAATATTGCAGTCCACAAAGATGAGCGGACACAGCTGGAAACCCGCTATCAGTATGACCTGATCGGAAGACTTCTGGAAAGCAGATCCACTGATGGATTAAAGATGAAAGTCGCCTATGATGACAAGAACCGGGTGGCACAGAAGCAGTACCGTGTGGACGGAACCGGACATCAGACGAAGTATCTTTACGGAGAAGTGGCAAAACAGCAGAAGCCGGGACTTGGATATGGCATGCAGATAGACGGAAAGACCTGTATCGAGTATGCATATGACCTGCTGGGACGCTGTGAGAAGAAAACACAGACCTATCCGTCCGGCAAAAAGAAGGAGATCACATATACTTATGTGCCGGGAATAAAAGAAGGAACCACAACGGCACTGGTAGGAACGATCACTGAAAACGGAAAAGAGACTGCTTACACATATGACGGACGAGGCAACATTCTGGAAATCTGTACGAAGGAACTGGATACAGGAAAAGTAACGGATCATATGCTCTATACTTACAATGGAATGAATCAGGTGATCCGGGAAGAAGATGCAGTCAGAGGAATCACTTATACCTATACGTATGATCTTGGAGGAAATCTTCTGGAAAACAAGAAATATGATCGGGTTAATGGAGTGGAAGAGCTGAGAGGCACGGATACCTATACCTACAGCTCAGGCTGGAAAGACCAGCTGACCTCTTTCAATGGAAAGGCTATAACCTATGATGCAATGGGAAATCCTCTTTCCTATATGGGAATGAACCTGACCTGGGAAAAGGGACGGCAGTTAAAGACTCTGAAGAAGAGCGGAACGCTCAGCCAGTACGTCTATGACAATGACGGAAGAAGAATCCAGAAGACCGTTGGAGACAAGGTAACCCTCTTCTATCTGGATGGGGATAAGATCATAGCCCAGAAAGAAGAAGGCGGAGAGAGAATGGACTTCCTGTATGATGAGAAAGGGACACCGTTTGCCTTTGAGTATCAGGGAAAAATGTACTTCTACCAGACCAATCTTCAGGGAGACATCATCGGGATTGTTGACAGTAAAGGAAGCCAGGTTGTAGTATATAGATATGATGCATGGGGAGAAGTTCTGGTGTCATCAGATGCATCAGGATTCGGTCTTTCCCAGATCAATCCGCTGCGTTACAGAGGCTACTATTACGACCAGGAGACGGGACTGTACTATCTGCAGACAAGATACTACGACCCGAAGGTGAGAAGATTCCTGAATGCAGATGATGCGAGTGTACTGACGAAGGATCCAGAGCAGCTGACGGAGAAGAATCTGTATGCTTACTGTGATGATAATCCGGTGATGTATCGGGATGATGCTGGGATGTTTGCATTCTCAGTAGGGCTTGGTGTACTCGGAATGGTAACAAATGTGGCAACATGTTATATTGCTGCAAAGGCGACAGGACAGGAGTTTGGAATTGGAGACTTGGCGGTTGCTGCCGTATCCGGTTTCGTTGGTGGAATGATAAGGAATAATTTTTATGCAACGTTAGCTAGTGCTTTTACATCGGGAATTGGAACTGTTATATATAGCCATTGGGGATGTAAAGAAAGTTGGAAAACAGCGATATGGAAAGGTGGAATGACAGCATTATGTACAGCCGTGAGTGTTAATCTGTTTGTGGGGAAAATAGTAAAACCTACGGTAGTAGAGAAGATAATAACTACCACATTTGGCGTAGGAAATGGACTGGTTACAGCAGGAGCAGTGGCGGCATTGCCATATCGAAAGGCAAGTAACAAGAAAAATTATACACAAAATAAAAGAAAGTCAAATCCTGTAATTAAAAATTATAAAAAAACAACCAAACAACAGGAGAGAGCTCGAAAATATTTTATGTTTAAAATGAACCAATTGAGAGAGAGATAAAAGTAATATGTAGCTAGGAAGAGCGGAGAAAGATTCGCTCTTCCTGTAAAAAGGGTAATCACAATGGGACAAGAGAAAGATGTATTAATTATAAAATCGGATAAAAAGTGGAAAGAATTTTTTATAGACAGTATATGCGGATTTAGTATTTGTTTGATAGGGTTTGACATATTTTTGCTATATTGTGCAGTGAATATGCCGGATCCTAATAAGGAAGAGGGTAGAGCGATGAGCATTGTGTTTGCGATTGCCTATTCAATAGTGATAATCTTGCGTATTTATCTGCTTTGTCGAAATATAGATCGAGAGTTGATCTTGGATAAAACGGGAGTTTTGGTTAAAACATGGCTTTATAAAAGAAAGTATACATGGGAGGAATTTAAAATTAAACAATTGAGAATAAATGTGGGGGAATATTGTTATGATGAAGCTTTGTTTTTGGCAGCATGTAAGCATCAGCCGAGGCAAAGCAGTAATTGTGAACTTTTTCCAATAAGACATCCAATTGGGAGTTTCTGTATTAATTTCAAAATGCATAGACCTATTTTGGCGCATGAAAGAGCTAATTTGTATATAAACGGTGAAATAATGGCGGCAGAGAAGGAAGAGCTACTTTCCAAATTAAAAGAATGGGGAGTTGATTTTGAAACAGAGCGACCGAAAAATCTTGAGATTTTTCAGGACAAAAGGGGAAGATTACAGTCCAGAAGAAATGGAACTGCCTGGATCTTACTCGCGGCAGCTGTTTGGCTTTTACTACTGATATTTATTGTATATCCGATTTTTATCTGGAAGAATCCAGTACTGATTGTTATCTTTATTCCATTTTTTATTGCTCTTGTTCCAGTTTATGTGGTAATAACCAGCAAGAAAAGTTATCGTTTAAAGATGGATGAAAAAGGCTGTATCCGAAAGTTTCTTTTCCTGTCAAAACGTTATTTGTGGAAGGCTTTGCGAGTCAAACTGGTTGCATCAGAGGAAAGTCATTGTGGAGAGGGTGTTTTATTCATCAAGAAAAAATCTGGAAACAGCAGTTCTGCAAGTGAGACTTTCAGCTATGCGTCTTTGCATCCATACAGTAGCTTTGTAGTAAATTTTGAAGTCTTTGGAAAAAGGTATGGGGAGAAGGATGCGTTGCATGAGATTAGTAAAGAGCTGTTTCTGGAAAAAATGAAAGAATGGGGAGTAGAGGTAGAAGGACTGCAGAAAGCAGAGTAAAAATTAAAAACAGAGTTAGAAAGCAGTTGGCTCCTTGGATGAGTGTAAAAGTTATCGTTTACATTTCAAAAGATTAGGGCTAACTTACAGTTCAGAAGAAATGGAACTGCCTGGATCTTACTTGCGTTAGCTATTTGGTTTTTACTTTTAGGTTTTATCATATATCCAATCTTTATCTGGAAGAATCCAGTACTGATTGCTATCTTTATTCCATTTTTTATTGCTCTTGTTCCGGTTTATGTGGTAGTCACCAGTAGAAAAAGTTATCGTTTAAAGATGGATGAAAAAGGCTGTATCCGAAAGTTTCTTTTTCTATCAAAACGTTATCCGTGGAAGGATTTGCGGGTAAAACTGGTTGCATCGGAGGAAAGTCATTGTGGAGAG
>OLSI01002156.1_pt1 | contig 11199 bp, 10 predicted proteins | sample 1672661 | NCBI WGS metagenome assembly OLSI01 (sample SAMEA3136711, study PRJEB25190) | human gut metagenome | biome: human gut; feature: human-associated habitat; material: faeces | place: Austria | collected 2013 | reverse complement strand
CATATATACTGGGGAATACATATCACAATTTGCGTAAACTACAACCAGCACATGGAGCATGCAGTTATTCTTCATAAACCGCTGACGGAGGCCCCGGAACTGAACATCTGTGGCAGTTATGCCGTGTCATCACTTGAAAAAGCAGAATGGAAGATACGCCTGCGGGAATACCTGTCGGACTTGTTAAAAGAAAAGCCGGAGGCTGTCTGTGTCAGCGGTGATCTCTTTGCGGCCTATCCGGTCATGCACCAACTCCGCAAGAAACATATTCCGGTTCTGACGGTATCAGAGCAGAATGGAAAACGGCTTCTGATCCGCATTCCGTCCGGTTCCTGAGAATTTACAGAGAATCTCTCTCAATTTCACGCGTTAAACAGAAAAATTCCTCAATATGTGATCTGTTTCTTTGCATCTGCTGTTGTCTGTGATACAATATAGAAAATACGTGAAATTTTTTGCACAATGAAAACGAATGATATCATTTTTGGTTTATCTTCAAAAAAAAGAGGCCAGACTTTACAGGAACGATACATTTTTGTGATTTCATCCGAACGGCCTCAAAAGCAGAAAATGGCAGGCAGAAATCGACAAACAGCAGAGAGGAGAGCAAAACATATATGATTTCAAAGAAAAAATTTGGCACAACGGTAACAGCGTTCGGCGTGGCAGCCGGAATGCTTCTCGGTTCGGCTGCACCGGCGCATGCAGAGGAGACAGCGAAAACGGTGCAGGAAACGCAGAAAGATCAGGCGGATGCACCGGCCACGCAAAGTGAAACGGAAAACGGAAACACAGAAGAAGCCGTTGTTCCGGCTGTAGAAACACAGGAAACCGAGACACCAGCAGAAGAACCGTCCGTACCATCTCAGGATGAAAATGCCGCTTCCACAGAGGAGCCAGAAGTACCGGAAACGCCAGAACCGACAGAGGATCCGACTCCAACGGAGACACCGGAAGACCCGAATCCAGGCGAGATGCCGGAGCCATCTCCAAGTGAAACCCCGGAACCAACTCCAGGCGAAACTCCAGAACCGTCGGTAACGCCATCCCCAAGTGAAACGCCGACTCCAGCCCCGTCCGAAACCCCGGAACCAACAGAAACACCGGTGCCAACCGAGACGCCTGCACCAGCACCGACAGAAACACCGAAAAATGATGAGACACAGGCGGATGACTGGATTCAGACGATTGATTACGGAAAATATATCAGTTCCATGAAAAAAGATCTCCGCGCAGGTTTCGCACAGGTCGACAAAGCGTACGCCTACGCAAAGGTCGATACCAGATTAAACGTCCGCGAAAGCGGTTCCACCAGCGCACGGATCGTGGGAACACTTCCGGCAAAGGCACTCTGCTTTGTGATCGCCGATGCGGATCAGGAGTGGGTTTATATTGAATCGGGCGACGTCCGCGGCTTTGTCCGTACGGATTATCTGCAGCAGGGAAAAGAGGCGCTGGAATATGTAACCGGCACCGGAGAGGATCAGATGAAACTGGCGGATCAGGTGATCGATCCGTCTGAAAATGAAGCCTTTCCCTATAAAAAAGAAACGGTTTATGAAGTAAAAACCTCAACCGGAAACGGTATTATCACATTTGCAAAACAGTTCGTTGGCAGACCATACGTCTGGGGTGGAAACTCCCTGACGGACGGTATTGACTGCTCTCATTTTGTATGGCAGATTCTGACCCGTTGCGGTGCGTACGACGGTGAATATACGATCTCCGGCGGATGGCGCAGCCTTGGAACGGAGGTTGCAAGCCTGGATGAGGCACGCGCAGGCGATGTTATTTGCTATAATGGCCATGTGGCGCTGTATGACGGAGAAGGAAAAATTGTAGAAGCGCTGAACGAAAACGCCGGTATCACCTGCGACCGCCCGGTGGACTGTGACACGATTCTGACGATCCGTCGTTTTGCAGCCGACGATGAAATCGGTGGAACGAACGCAGAAAAGATCTGGAATTACTTCCTGATGCACGGATTTACAAAAGAAGGAGCCGCCGGTATTATGGGAAATATTGCAAACGAGGCATCCACAGACCTCAATCCGACACTGCTTGAGTATGGCTCTACCAGCCGCACAAGCCTGAGCGGAGAGCAGTACACGAACCTTGTTGATGCCGGAATCATTTCCCGTGACGAAGTGATCCGAAGTTCCCGTTTTGGCCTTTACAGTGGCGGAAGATATGGATATGGTCTCTGTGGTTTTACAGATCCAACGATCAAAGAGTATCTGTGCCGATATACCATTGATCTTGGAAAGAGCCTTGGAAGCCTGTCCGGCCAGCTCGACAGTCTGATGGCCTACCTTTCCGACTACAATCCGAATCTGTTGGACAGACTGAAAAATGCCGAAGATGTTGACACCGCAGCAACTGCCTTCATGCGTGAATACGAAAAATGCGCAAACCAGAGCACACAGCAGAAACTGCGTACAACAGCAGCAGAACAGATCTACAATGTTATGGAATTGTATGATTCGCCGGTAGATGTAGAATAAACGAACAGATGATGAAAACGTGTTAAGGAAAGTCCTCCGCAGCAGAAAGATTCTGTGTGGAGGACTTTCTTACAGTAAAATAATTGAATTTATGTATGATTTTTTACTTCCAGCTTTTCAGTTTGTCCGCTTCTGGAGTCTGCAGCAGAATTTCTTTACAGGCCAAAAGAGAAGGACTCACATAATCACAAAATGGAAAAAGCTCTTTTGTATACGGTGTCAGATCCGGGATCATGCAGGAGATGGCACCAGCTGCACGCGCGGCCTTCAGACCATTGATGCTGTCTTCGGCTACTATGCATGCAGCAATCGGAACTTTCAGAAGAGACGCTGCTTTTAAGAAAATTTCCGGATCCGGCTTGCTGTTGATTACCTCATCCCCGCAGACTGAAGCATTGATATACTGGTCAATGCCAGACTGTTTCCAATAGTCTTCCGCAACGCGCCGCGTTGTAGAAGTAGCAACGGCAACTTTGATCGAATGCTCTTTGAGCCAGGAAAGAAACTCATGAAGCCCTGGCTTTTCCGGGACACCGTTGCGTCGAATATAATCGTTTAGATACGCCGTGCGGATTGCGCGTCCTTCATCGTATGTCACCTGTCCGTGAAACCACTCCTCAAACAGCTTTCTGCTCCGCGGAAGCGCACTGCCGCGCATCTGCGAAAGATGTTCCTCCGTGAGCGTAAAATTCAGCTCCCGGGCAGCTTTTTGCCAGCCCTCTTTCATTACAATCTCGGTGTCAAACAGGATACCATCCATATCGAATAATACTGCCTTTATCATAAACATGACCTCCAAAGCACTTCTGTATTTTCAGTTGCTTAAAAACTATGTTCAGTATACGAAAAATCCAGAAAAAAGACAAGCCCATGAGACAAACAGAAGACCACAAATTATACTTGACTTCAACCTAGCTTGAAGTGATATGCTGTCAAAAAATGACAAATCAGGAGGAATGACAAAATGGAAAAGTCAACGGTTTATTTTACCGACTTTCGATGTCCGGTTGGAACGAGTCAGCTTGACAAGCTGAAAAAGCTCTGTATTGCTGCTGGCGTCAAAGACATTGATATGGAAGGCAAATTCGTCGCAATCAAAATGCATTTTGGCGAACTGGGAAACATGGCGTTTCTTCGTCCGAATTATGCGAAAGTGGTTGCCGATCTCTGTAAAGAGCAGGGAGGTCTTCCGTTCCTGACAGACTGCAATACGTTATATCCGGGCAGCAGAAAAAATGCCCTGGAGCATCTTGACTGTGCGAATCTGAATGGATTCAATACCATTACCACAGGATGCCAGATTATCATTGGAGATGGAGTGCGAGGAACCGATGAAATCGAAGTTCCGGTTGTCAACGGAGAATATTGCAAAACAGCATTGATTGGCCATGCAATCATGGACGCAGATATTTTTATCAGTCTGAGCCACTTCAAAGGCCATGAAGCAACGGGCTTTGGCGGTGCACTGAAAAATATCGGTATGGGATGCGGAAGCCGTGCCGGAAAGATGCAGCAGCATGCCAGTGGAAAACCGGCGATCAATACGGATGTCTGTCGTGGCTGCCACCGCTGTGCAAAAGAATGCGGAAGTGACGCGATTTCCTATGTAGATAAAAAAGCGGTCATTGACTATGATAAATGTAAAGGTTGTGGCCGATGCATCGGTGCCTGCAGTTTTGATGCGGTTTATAATCCAAACAGCAGTGCAAACGAGCTTCTTGACCGGAAAATGGCGGAGTATGCGCAGGCTGTCTGCCATGGACGTCCGTGCTTCCATATCTCGCTGGTACAGGATATCAGCCCGAACTGTGACTGCCATGGGGAGAACGATGCTCCGATCCTGCCGGATATCGGAATGTTTGCAAGCTTCGACCCGGTTGCCCTTGACCAGGCGTGTGCCGATGCCTGCCTGAAGGCAACGCCGATCGAAAACAGTCAGCTTGGCGAGCACCTTGCAGAGCCGGGATGGCACTGTCACCACGACCATTTCAAGGATTCCAACCCGAATATTGAATGGGAGGCAACCCTCGACCAGGCAGAGAAAATTGGTCTTGGTACGAGACAGTATGAACTGAAACGAATCAAATAGTTTCTCAAACAGAAAAAGCGCTGCGTCACACTCCTGTGCGGCGAAACAGCAGCGAAACACAATGAGAAAGCTCCAGTTTCTCTTTGAAGCTGGAGCTTTTTACGATCAGATTTTTGCATTGCTTTTTGAGTCTGCTATTGTTTTATCCGTCTTATATCATCTCCAAAAACGCCTTATGAATCCGCACATCCGGGTCGAGCTCCGGATGGAAGGAGAAGGCCATCTGGTTTTTGTATTTTACACCGACGATCCGCTCTTCCACAACCGCGAGCACTTCCACGCCGTCCCCCACAGATGCGATATACGGCGCACGGATAAACGTCATCGGCACTGTTCCAATGCCCGCAACCGGTGTTTCTGTGTGGAAGCTGCCTAACTGGCGGCCGTAGGCATTCCGCCTGATGCACATCGGAATCGTGCCGAAATACTGTTCCGGCTGTCCCTTGATCTGTCCGTCGATCTTTTCGGCCAGAAGAATCGCACCGGCACAGGTCGCGAGAACCGGCATGCCGTTTTCAATCTGGCTTTTCATGATATCGAACATGCCAAGCTCTTTTAAAAGCTTTCCCTGAACGGTACTTTCGCCTCCCGGCAGTACAAGTGCATCGTAAGATTCGCCAAGATCGCGGGCCTGCCGCAGTTCGATGCATTTCGCGCCAAGCTGCTCTAATACTTTTTCATGTTCTGCAAACGCACCCTGCAGTGCAAGCACTCCAATTTTCATTATTTTCCTCTTTCTGCCATCAGTAAGGCGATTTCCTGCTCATTGATGCCGACCATAGCCTCACCGAGATCCGCGGAGAGTTCTGCGATCAGTCTGGCATCGGTGTAGTTGGTAACAGCTTTTACGATAGAAGCGGCACGTTTTGCCGGGTTGCCGGATTTGAAGATACCAGAACCAACAAAGACACCTTCTGCTCCAAGCTGCATCATCAGCGCTGCATCGGCTGGAGTTGCCACACCGCCGGCTGCAAAGTTAACAACCGGGAGACGGCCGTTGTCATGAATATACTGAACAAGATCGTACGGAACCTGCAGGACCTTGGCTGCCTCAAACAGCTCATCCTCACGCATTGAGGTCAGTTTCTGGATTTCACTGTTCATTTTCCGCATATGGCGGACAGCCTGTACGATATCGCCGGTTCCCGGTTCACCTTTGGTACGGATCATGGATGCGCCCTCATTGATCCGGCGGAGTGCCTCACCGAGATCTTTTGCACCGCAGACAAAGGGTACTTTAAAATTGCGTTTATTGATATGGTAGACATCATCCGCGGGGGAGAGAACCTCACTCTCGTCGATGTAGTCGATTTCGATGGCTTCGAGCACCTGCGCCTCTACAAAGTGGCCAATGCGGCATTTTGCCATAACCGGGATGGAAACGGCCTCCTGGATGCCGCGGATCATTTTCGGATCACTCATACGGGAAACGCCGCCGGCTGCACGGATGTCTGCAGGAATCCGCTCCAGTGCCATAACGGCACAGGCACCAGCTTCCTCTGCGATGTGGGCCTGTTCCGGTGTGGTAACATCCATGATCACTCCACCTTTTAACATCTGTGCCAGTTCTTTGTTCAGTTTGTATCTCTCATTTGTTGCTGTCATAATAATCTCCTCCCTGCCTGATAAATATCAGGTGATAAATTTTGTTTCTGTTTTGGCTTTACTTTTGTTATGCCTCACAGTATACTGGTAAAGTGACTATAAAAAAATCGCCAAAACAAATATATTCAGTAAGGTCAGATAAGAGGAGAATGGTCGAATGCTGACGTATAATTTTTCCAATATAGGGTCAGATTCCCTGTATGAATATTTATATAAATGTATCAAAAACGACATATTACTGGGAAACATCCGTCCGGGAGAGAAGCTGCCGTCGAAACGGACGTTCGCGAAAAATCTGGGTATCAGCGTCATTACCGTCGAGAATGCCTATGCGCAGCTTGTTGCGGAAGGCTATCTGTATTCCATGCCAAAGCGCGGATTTTATGCAGCTGATCTGGAAATTGAGGATTCCATGCGGGATGCGGTGCCAAAAGAGATCCTGCAGGTGGCAAACGGGGAGACTTCCTATTTTGCGGATTTTTCCAGTAACCAGACGGACAGCGAGATTTTTCCGTTTACAATCTGGACGCGGACGGTGCGTGCTGTCCTGAATGACAACCGGATCCAGCTCATGATCAATTCTCCGTGCGCCGGGATTTTAAAGCTGCGCAGTGCGATTGTAAAATATCTGCGCGAGTTTCGTGGAATGCAGGTGCTGCCGGAGCAGATTATTGTCGGCGCAGGAACGGAGTATCTGCATAACCTTCTGATTCAGCTTCTCGGAAACGATCTTGTTTATGGAGTAGAGGATCCCGGATATCACAAAATTGCGCGGATTTATGAGAGTATGAAGGTACGGTACGAGCCAGTGCCGCTCGATCAGGACGGTGTTTCGGTGCAGGAGCTGGAAAAAAGATCGGTTGATATTATTCATACATCCCCGTCCCATCACTTTCCAACCGGGACAGTCATGCCGGTCAGCCGCCGTTATGAACTGCTCGGCTGGGCGGCAAAATCAGATCATCACTATATCATTGAGGACGATTATGACTGTGAGTTCCGTCTGGCCGGCCGGCCCATCCCCACATTGCAGAGCATTGATGTGATGGAGAAGGTCATCTATATCAATACCTTTTCCAAGAGCTTGGCCCCGGCCTTTCGGATCAGCTATCTGGTTCTGCCCAAACACCTGGTCACCCGGTTTTATGAGACCCTGGGGTTTTATTCCGGCACGGTCTCCTGCCTGGAGCAGATGACCTTGGCCCGGTTCCTCTCTGAGGGATATTTTGAAAAACACATCAACCGGATGCGCAACCACTACCGGGCACTTCGGGACAAGCTCCTGCTGGCCCTGCGGCAGTCCCCTCTGGCGGGCAGGGTGAAGATCAGCGAGGAGCATGCGGGCCTTCATTTCCTGCTGGAGCTGGACACCCAGCGCAGCGACGAGGAGATTCTCCAGGCGGCCCAGGCCCAGGACCTGCGGATCTCCTTCGTGTCCCAATATTATGTTGCCGCCCAGAACCGCCGTCCTCATGTGCTGGTGATGAATTATTCCGGCCTGGAGGAGGAGAAGGTGGAGGAGGCGGTTTCCCGCCTGTGCCGGGCGGTGCTGGGATGAGAATTCCCCTTCGGCCCTTGCATCGGCGGTGAGATAGTGCTACAATAAACTGGTTGATTTCGTAAGAAAAAGACGGAACCGTCTTGTATTTGGAGGTAACCTATCATGTTTGCAAAACTGATCGAAACCCTGAAAGCCAATCCCCGCACCCTGGTTTTTACCGAGGGCTCTGACGCCCGGATTCTGGAGGCCACCGCCCGCCTGAAGAAGGATGGTTTCCTGACCCCCATCCTGGTGGGTGTGGAGACCGAGGTCAAGGCCGCAGCGGAGAAGGGCGGCTTTGACATTGAAGGCGTGCGCATTGTGGACCCGGCCACCTATGCCGGCATGGACGCCATGGTGGAGAAGATGGTGGAACTGCGCAAGGGAAAGATGACCCCCGAGGACTGCCGGAAGAACCTGATGAAGGGCAACTACTTCGGCACCATGCTGGTCAAGATGGGGGAGGCCGACTGCCTGCTGGGCGGTGCCACCTACTCCACCGCGGACACCGTCCGGCCTGCGCTCCAGCTCATTAAGACCAAGCCCGGCAACAGCAACGTGAGCTCCTGCTTTATTCTCCAGCGGGAGAAGGACGGCGTGGACGAGCGCCTGTGCATGGGGGACTGCGCCATCCAGATCGATCCCGACGAGGACGCCCTGGTGGAGACCGCGCTGGAGTGCGCCAAGACCGCCGCGACCTTCGGCATTGACCCCAAGATTGCCTTCCTGAGCTATTCCACCAAGGGCTCCGGCAAGGGTGACGCGGTGGACAAGGTGAAGAACGCCTGCGACAAGGCCAAGGCCGCCGCTCCTGAGCTGGCCATCGACGGCGAGATGCAGTTCGACGCCGCTGTGTCCCCGGTGGTGGGGCAGCAGAAGTTCCCCGGCTCCAAGGTGGCCGGCCACGCCAATACCTTTATCTTCCCGGAGATTCAGTCCGGCAACATTGGCTATAAGATTGCCCAGCGCCTGGGCGGCTTCGCCGCCTACGGCCCCATTCTCCAGGGCCTGAACGCCCCCATCAATGACCTCTCCCGGGGCTGTGACGCCGATGAGGTTTACAAGATGGCCATCATCACCGCTGCGCTGGCCTGAGCCCAGACAATCCAACCAGACAAAACCCCGGACGGGATTCCCGTCCGGGGTTTTCTGCGCCCAATGTCATTCCCTGGAACGCCAATGGGCCAGCTTGGGCAGCAGCTCGGTAAAGTAGGCGCGGACCTGCTCCGGGGGCCAGTGGCTGTTGGACAGGTGGCCGGCAAGAAATGCGATCAGCTCCTCCAAATTGGAATAGGTGAACGTCCCATCTGCATAGCACCACTTGCAGTATGCCTCATTGGGGGTGCCGTCGGGTTCCTTGCTGATGGAGGACTCCTCCAAAGGCATTCCGCAGCACTGACAGATCAGCTGCCTCGGGGCCCCCAGCAGTGCGTGAAGGGATACGTCAAACAGGGCGGACAGCTGCTTCAGGGTCTCTGGATTTGGCGTGGTTTCTCCCGTCTCCCAGCGGGACACCGCCTGCCGGGTTACACACAGTTTTTCCGCGAGTTCCTCCTGGGTCCATCCGTTTTGGATGCGTAGCTGCAGGATCACATCCTTTGTCTCCATGTCATCACCTCGCGGCCATTGTACCATCTCCGGTGGGGAGAGGCAAGCAACAGGTGGTTGCGGCAACGCCTGGTGGTTGGATATCTGCTCTGCGGACGGACAAAAAGAGAGGGGGATGCCAGCGAAGGCATCCCCCTTTTTGTACGCGATTTTTGCTGTCTCAGGTATTTCCTGCAAACGCACGGAGGTGCTCAGTCCTCCGCCTGCCACCCCTTACAGAAGTCCCCCCAGCCCTGGACATTCTGGGCATACTGCTCCAACTGGTCGCAGGTCAGCTCGATGGCGCTGTTGGCGGACCCGGCGGCGGGGAAGACGGAAGGAAAGCGTTTCATGGAGCAGTCCAGATAGACTGCTACATCTTCCTTGATGGCGAAAGGGCAGACCCCGCCCACGGCATGGCCCACCAGGTCCACCACCTCTTCGGGGGTGAGCATCTTGGCTTTGGTGTGAAAAGCGTTTTTGAATTTGGCGTTGTCCACCTTGGCGTCCCCGGCGGTGATAATGAGGATGGCCTTGCCATCCACCTTAAAGGACAGGGACTTGGCGATCCGGGCGGGGATGACGCCGGCGGCCTGGGCGGCCAGCTCCACCGTGGCGCTGGAGGTGGAGAACTCCAGCACGTTGTCTGCCATGCCAAACTGGGCAAAATAGTCACGTACGGCTGCGATTGACATAGGGGATTTCCTTCTTTCTGTTGTATTAGTATGGAAAGGTGTCCATTCGTCCTTCCCAGAGCAGGCTTCCTTGGGAGGAGTAGACTTTCATGGAGGCGGCGCCCTCCGGGCCGTCTTCCGGCGTGGAGACGGCGCTGCCAGAATCGGGCTGGAGGGAAAGCTGGTCCACAAGAATGACGTAGCGGAGGCCATAGCTGTCCACAACCTCCGCGGACAGAGTAAAGACACGGCCGGAAGCGGCGGGATAGGCGGTGTCAAAGGGGAAGTAAGCCTCGGAACCCTCTGGGACATCCTCCCAGGGAATCGGAGTTTTGCCCACTTCTTTGCCATCCACGGCGGCCACCATGGTGACAGACTGGACCTGGCCGGGTGTCATCTGTGCGATGGAAAGGGAACCGTCTTCATATACAAGCTGGTCATTTTCCAGGGAAGCGGTGGTGTCCAGGGTGATCCACGGGTGGAGCAATTCCTCCGTGCCGGCCGCCTCCTGCAAGTCCAGTGCCTCGATTCGCTGCTGCGGACCCTCTGCCAGAATGACCTGTTGAAACGCCAGGGATTGGAGGAGGGGAACCTCTACCGTGACGGTGAAACTGCCGGTGTCCTGGGCCTCCATGGGATAGGATTTCCCGTTGCAGACAAGGGTGGCGGTGGTGACACTGGCGGTCTGCTCCTTGGGCACGGCGGTGAAGGTGACAGGGAGGGTTCCGGTCTCCGGGTTCAGGTCGCCGTAATGCCAGTCATAGTTGGCCAGCAGGGAGGACTGGGTGTGGAGAGCGTCCTCCATCTGGTGAGGGAGGGCCTGCAGGGCGGCGTCCATCGCGGAGAGCTGTTCTGCCTGGGACAGAGTGGTGTCCTTCAGCTGACTCTTCAGCTGGAGGACCTGCCACAGACAGAGGGCAGCCAGGACGCAGGCCGCAGCGGCAAGGATAAGAGGGAGAAAACGGGGCGGATGAAGTGGTTTCATGGGGCATCCTCCTATTTATGTGTCGCGGGGCTTTAGGGACTTTATTTTTTATTCTACTATACCTGCCCTGGAATGGCAAGGGAAAGGGAGGTTTGCCGGAAGAGCGGACCTGTGATACAATGGGGAAAATGCAGCGGGAGGAGAATACCATGGCAACCAATGCAACGGTCCGGGGCCGCTTTGCCCCCAGCCCCAGCGGGAGAATGCACCTGGGG
>OLSI01002147.1_pt1 | contig 11235 bp, 9 predicted proteins | sample 1672661 | NCBI WGS metagenome assembly OLSI01 (sample SAMEA3136711, study PRJEB25190) | human gut metagenome | biome: human gut; feature: human-associated habitat; material: faeces | place: Austria | collected 2013 | reverse complement strand
CTGCCGGAGCGGTGCTTAAGCCGCAAGGCGGGAATTGTGCGGTGTTGCCTTAAATTAGTGTCAGTATAACACCCTGCGGGGCAGAAATACAAGTCAAATTTGTTAAAAGTTACACAAAATCCAAAAACGCGAACTCGCTGCCTTACATCTTGTGGTCAGCAAACAGCGGGTCATCCTGCCACAGTACGGTGTGCCCGGCGGCGCGGGTGGCGTTCAAGTCAATGATGCGCTGGTTGCCGGAGCCGCGGAACCGCAGCGAAATATCGTGCTGCGCGGGGATGAATTCGCCGTCCACCAGCACATCGATCAGGCTCAGCATCTCGTCCGTCACTTCGCAGCGGGCGTGGCTGGGCTGCAAAAGTTCGGTTTCGTATACATTGCCGGTGTAGCACCAGATGGTTTTGTGGGGGTACAACACCCGTACTTCGTGCAGGAACGGCACCAGCGCACGCTGGTTTTCCGGCTCAAAGGGTTCGCCGCCCAAAAGGGAAAGCCCATCAATATAATCCGGGGCAAGGCTGCCCAAAATTTCATTGCGCACGGCTTTATCAAAGGGCAGGCCATAACCAAAATCCCAGGCAACGGCGTTAAAACATTCCGGGCAGTGGCGGCGGCAGCCGGAAACAAACAGACTGGTACGCACGCCCGTGCCGTTGGCAATATCACAGTATTTTATGGTTGCGTAGTTCACGCGGGGAAGCCTCCTTATAACATGCAACACTATATCTTGTATAGTGCTGCGGCAAATCATCACAATAGGCAGGTGCCTTGCACCAGTATACCAGCCGTGCCGGGCAAAAGCAAGCGGCCAGGGAACAATAAAATCACATATCATCGCAGCTTTGAAAAAAGTGCCTATTTTACCCAAAAAGCCAGCGCTTTTTTCGGCGTTTTGTTTTGCAATCTTTTTGAACGTCCCATCGCGCTATATTGCATATATGGGTGCTATTAGCAAATTATATACAATATATTGTGGTGTACTGGCTTGACTTTGCCGGGTCGATGCGGTAAGATAAATACGCTCGCCAAAATCATGGAGCGGTTTTGGTGTGGGGTATCAACCCGGCAGCTTTTATTGAGGTAAGGAGATAACAGTTCATGAAGATCATCAAGCGCAACGGCAGCGAGGCCGTTTTCGATATATCCAAAATTATTGCAGCGGTGACCAAAGCCAACAACGTTGTTGCCTCCAACCAGCGCTTGACTAAGGAACAGATCACGGCCATTGCCGACGATGTGGCGCGGGAATGCCAGAGCCGCAACCACGCCATGAACGTGGAGGAGATCCAGGATCTGGTGGAAGACGCCATCATGCAGACCAAAGCGTATGAGGTGGCCCGCAAATATATCACCTACCGCTATGTGCAGAGCCTGCGCCGTACCCATAACACCACCGACGACCGCATTCTGTCCCTCATCGAGTGCAACAATGAGGAAGTCAAGCAGGAAAACGCCAATAAAAACCCGACCGTCAACAGCGTTCAGCGCGATTATATGGCCGGCGAGGTCAGCAAGGACCTGACCATGCGGATGCTGCTGCCTGCCGAGATTGTGAAGGCACATGAGGATGGCATCATTCATTTCCATGATGCTGACTATTACGCCCAACATATGCACAACTGCGACCTGGTCAACCTGGACGACATGCTGCAGAACGGCACGGTTATTTCTGGTACTCTCATCGAAAAACCGCATTCTTTCTCCACGGCCTGCAACATTGCCACCCAGATCATTGCGCAGGTGGCATCCAACCAGTACGGTGGCCAGAGCATCAGCCTGACCCACCTGGCACCGTTTGTGGATATCAGCCGCAAAAAGATCCGCCGCGATACCGAAGCGGAGATGAAGGAACTGGGCATTGATCCCGGTGAAGAAAAGCTCTCCCAGATCGTTGAAGCCCGTCTGCGCGAGGAAATCAAGCGCGGTGTGCAGACCATCCAGTACCAGGTCGTTACCCTGATGACCACCAACGGCCAGGCACCGTTCATCACGGTATTCATGTACCTGAACGAAGCGGGCGAAAACCAGCGCCTGAAATCTGACCTTGCCATTATCGTGGAAGAAATGCTCCGCCAGCGCTACCAGGGTGTTAAGAATGAAAAGGGCGTCTGGATCACCCCCGCATTCCCCAAGCTGATCTATGTGCTGGAAGACGATAATATCCGCGAAGGCACCCCCTATTTCTACCTGACCAAGCTGGCCGCCAAATGCACCGCAAAGCGCATGGTGCCGGACTATATCAGCGAAAAGAAGATGAAGGAATACAAGCTGTCTAAGGGTGAGACCGAGGGCAACGGCGATGTATTTACCTGCATGGGCTGCCGCAGCTTTTTGACCCCCGACCGTTCCGGCAATGGCTGGAACAATGTGGCCAACGCCCAGAACTATGTGCCGGGCAAGCCGAAGTACTATGGCCGCTTCAATCAGGGTGTTGTTACCATCAACCTGCCGGATGTGGCCCTGTCCTCCGGCGGTGAGCCGGATAAATTCTGGAAAATTTTTGATGAGCGTCTGGAACTGTGCCACCGCGCCTTGCAGTACCGCCATAACCGCCTTAAGGGTACCCTGTCCGATGCGGCACCCATTCTGTGGCAGTACGGCGCTCTGGCCCGCCTGAAAAAGGGCGAGCCCATTGATAAGCTGCTGTATGGCGGCTACTCCACCATCAGCCTGGGCTATGCGGGCCTGTATGAATGCTGCAAATATATGACCGGCAAGAGCCATACCGATCCCGCCGCAAAGCCCTTTGCCCTGAGTGTGATGCAGCACATGAACGATAAGTGCAACGAGTGGAAAAACGCTGAAAATATTGATTACTCGCTGTACGGCACCCCGCTGGAATCCACCACCTATAAGTTTGCCAAGTGCCTGCAAAAGCGGTTTGGCATTGTGCCGGGCATTACGGACCGCAACTATATCACCAACAGCTACCATGTGCATGTGACCGAGCAGATCGATGCGTTCACCAAGCTGAAGTTTGAAAGCGAGTTCCAGCGCCTGTCTCCGGGCGGCGCCATCAGCTATGTGGAAGTGCCCAATATGCAGGATAACCTGGAAGCTGTCATCAAAGTGATGCAGTTCATCTATGATAACATCATGTACGCAGAGCTGAACACCAAGAGCGACTACTGCCAGGTGTGCGGCTATGACGGCGAGATCAAGATCGTGGAGGACGACGGCAAGCTGGTGTGGGAGTGCCCGCACTGCCATAACCGCGACCAGAGCAAGCTGAACGTTGCCCGCCGCACCTGCGGCTACATCGGTACCCAGTTCTGGAACCAGGGCCGCACCGCCGAAATCAAGGACCGCGTGCTGCATCTGTAAAACGTATAAAGATAATAGAATAAACAAAATGAGGCGTATCCACGATATATGGATACGCCTCATTTTGTTGCTAAGATAAATGAAACGGTTGAATTATAGAGGGGGTATTCTGATGTATTTGAGGGGAACTTATTTTGGTTGTAATTTATTTATTGTTTTTGGAAATAACTTTGTAATAATATGAATAAACGGAATAGCTCTAAGCGATTGAAAAAACTCAATTCCTGCGATATAATAAATTACACTTACAGTGAAATATATTTCAAACAGATGAGGTGGAAGTATGCTGAAAAATAATATAGAGGTCGATGTAAAGGTAAAATGTATAGAAGCTGCGACCACGCAGGCAAAGCTGGCTGAAGAAGTCGGAACCACGCCGTCCTATGTAAATCGCCTGATAAAGAAGAAAGACGGAATTGTAAATAACACATTTTTGCAGATGTTAGAAAAGCTTGGTTATGATGTAGAACTGACCTATGTGAAAAGGGAAATATAAGGCGAGGAGGATACAGTGATGCGAGGCAAAAGTATAAATCTGTTTCTGATGGATGGTGAGGCCGGTGGCAGAATAAAATGTACACTGGCGAATTGGACAGGTATTGCATATAAAATTCCTCGGACAGAGCTTGACCGCTGCAAGGAACGAGAGGATTTAAAACAGAGTGGTGTTTATTTCCTCTTTGGTACTTCAGACACCACTGGAAAAGGTGTTGTTTATATTGGACAGGCTGGAGCAAGGAAAAACGGTGAAGGTATTCTGAATCGCCTGCAGGAGCATAAGAGAAATCTAGAAAAAGATTACTGGACAGAAGCCATCGTATTTACCACATCCAATAATTCATTTGGACCCACTGAGATAAGCTATCTTGAAAACCGTTTCTGTAATTTGGCACTGCAAGCGAATCGCTATGAGGTCAAAAATGGAAATGATCCTACGCCGGGTAATATTACAGAAGAAAAAGAATGCGAACTGGAGGAGTTCATTGATTATGCAAAAGTAATCATGGGAACCTTGGGGCATAAGCTGTTTGAACCTATTACCAAGCCAGTTGAAGTAAAAACGGAAGTTGAAGAAAAACAGGCGGATGATATCGGGAAGTTGTATCTGAAAAGAACCATTAAAACAATCGGTACGGTCGAAGCCGTTGGAATGCAGACTGCAGAAGGCTTTGTGGTTTTGGCGGGAAGCCACATCTCTCCATCGGACGATGATACGATTCCGGAAGTTATCAAAGAAAAAAGAAAAAAGACTACTTTTGATGCTGACGGGAAACTGATAGAGAATTTGCTGTTTACCAGTCCTTCCTATGCTGCAATGTTTGTGATTGGCAAGAGTGCGAATGGACTGACAAGCTGGAAGGATGCTGATGGACATACACTTAAGAGCTTGGAATCTAAAATTGATGAATAAATGTTGCGGATGAAGCAACGTTGAAGTTTATAATCCTAAGACTTGTATAAAGCGAATATAGAAAAGAAAAATCTATACCGTAAAGCAACCGCCCGGTACAAATCCTGTACCGGGCGGCTGCTTTATGATGAAATAGCAGAGAATGGCAGAAAGTTACAGCTGGTCGATGGTGGGGTAGCTGTCAATGGCACCGTAGCGCTGCACACTGTAACCGCAGAACCGGTTGGAAAAATCCAGCCACTGGTTCAGCTGGTCCGCCTGCAGAGCGGGCAGGGCGGCGCGGTCCACCCCGTTTTTGTGCAGCTGCCACAAGAACGAGCCGATGAACCCGTCCCCGGCGCCGGTGGTATCCACGGCCTTTACCGGCTTGCTGGCGGAAAAGCCGTGGGCGGTGCGGGTGTAAGCGTGGGCACCGGCGCTGCCGCAGGTGTAGAGCACCAGCTGTACATGGCCCACAAACAGGCTGGGCAGGGCGGCTTCAATATCACTGGTGCCGGTCAGAAATTCCAGCTCTTCGTCCGAGATTTTGACCACATCGGCCAGCGGCAGGAACTCCAGCACCGTGCGGCGCAAAGCATCACGGTCCGGCCACAGCGGAAAGCGCAGGTTGGGGTCAAAGTCAATGATAGTCCCGGCGCTGCGGGCTGCGGCAATGGCAGTTTTGTGGGCTTCCCGCATGGGGCTTTCCACCAGGGCAACGCTGCAAAAATGCAGGGCATAGGCGTTGGCAAACAGGCTGGTATCCACCTGCTCCGGGGCGTACAGCAAATCGGCTGAGGGCTTGCGGTAAAAACTGAACGTCCGGTTGCCGTCCGCTTCCAGCGAAACAAAGGCCAGGGCGGTGTTGGCTTTGTCCGTCAAACAGATGTGGCTGGTATCAATGCCGCAGGCAGCCAGTTCATCAATGATCTTGTGGCCGAACGGGTCATCTCCCAGCTGGGTCAGCAGGGCAGAATCCCCACCCAGGCGGGCATAAGCACCGCACACGTTGGCGGGCGCGCCGCCCACACGGGGGCTGAAAGAGGGAACCTTGGCAAAGGAACAGCCGGTTTTGGACGGAATCATATCGATCAGCGCTTCGCCGATCGCATACAAGGTATCATGTGCCATGGAATGTCCTCCGTTAAATCGAAAGGGAATACAGGGTGCTGCCTGCGCCGCAAAGCTGCACGGCAACCTTGCCCGCTGCCGGGTAATACCGGGTGGAAAGCACCGCGGCACCGTCGTTCAGGAATATTTCCAGCGAGGAAGCATCCCCCACAACACGCAGGCTGCGGCAGGGGGCATCCAGCACAGCCTTGCGCTCGGTGCGCCCGGCGGCAATCGCTGCATCGGTAAAGCGCAGGGTACAGGTGCGGTCCGCTTCGGTGTAAGTCAGGGTCAGGCCGTTGGCAATGGTCAGGACAAAATCCCCGGCGGGGGAGGCAGTCAGGTCAAAGCAGGGGTCCGTTTCAACCGTTTCGCCGTCTGCCGGCTGGCGGGCTTCGCCGCGCAGGGCGTTTAGCTCGGCGGCGGGGGCTTGCAGCAGGCAGCCATTGCCGTCCTGGGTCAACACGCGGGGCAGGGTCAGGCAGTGCTGCCAGCCATACTCCACGGTGGGGTTGGTGTAATCGGCATCCGGCATGCCCATCCAGCCAAACTGGATGCGGCGGCCATCCGCGGCGGCAAAGCTTTGGGGCGCGTAATAGTCAAAGCCATCGTCCAGGGCGTGGAATTCGCTCAATGTGCAATCGGTGCGCCAGTCACCCTGCAGGGCAAAGTAACCGCAGCCGTACACGTTCTGGCAGGCAATGCCCTGGGGCGACACCGCCAAAAACCACTGGCCGTCCAGCTCAAACAGGTCGGGGCATTCCCACATGTAGCCAAAGGCTTTGGGGGTAGTGATGGTGTTGATGTGGTTCCAGTGCAGCTTGTCGGCGCTTTCAAACACCAGCACTTCGCCATGGTCGTCCAGTGTTCGGGCACCCAGCACCATATAGTAGCGCCTATCCAGTGCAAGCACTTTGGGATCGCGCACATGGCAGGTCAGTCCGGCGGGATAATCCTGGTTGTACATCAGGCAGCGCTTGTTGTCCAGATGGATGGCATCGCGGCTGGTGGCAAGGCAGACATTGTGCCCGCGCCCCTGCTTGATGTAGTCATATTCGCCGGGGTGCTTGACATTGCCGGTATAGTACAGGTACAGCATGCCGTCCTCCACCAGAGCGGAGCCGGAATAAACGCCATGACAGTCAAACGGTTCGTCCGGGTACAGCATTACGGGCAGGCGTTCCCAGTGGAACAAATCGCGGCTGCGCACGTGCCCCCAGTGCTTGACCCCTCCCGTGGGGTCAAATGGGCCGTACTGATAAAACACATGGTATTCATCGCCGATCTGGCACAGCCCGTTGGGGTCGTTCAGCCAGCCAACCGGGGGTTGAACATGCAGCTTCTGCCGGTGGGGATCCGCCGCCGCGCGGGCGGCCCCGGCGGCTTCCACCATGGGGACAAGACGCTTCAAATCACGCTGCAAGGCATTCATAACAGGTAGCTCCTTATTGATTGAGAGGGGAAAACATCAGGCTTTGGCTTCCTCGGCTTCGGGGGTCCAGATCACCCAGGTCACAGCGAAGGAAACGCCGAAGGAAATTGCCATCATAATGAGGTACTGCAGCGGCATGTGCAGATGCAGCAGGATGCCGAAGATGCCGGTCACGCCGGTGCCGGTGGCACCAAGGCCGGTCACACTGGCATACAAAGCGCCACAGGCACCGCCGACCAGACCGCCGATAAAGGGCTTAAAGTAGCGCAGGTTGACGCCGAAGATGGCGGGCTCGGTAATGCCCATGCAGGCAGAAAGGGCGGAGGGCAGGGCCATAGACTTAACTTTGGCGTTCTTGCTCTTGAGGGCAACGGCAAAAGCGGCACCGCCCTGGGCAACGTTGGCGGCACTGGCCAGGGGCAGCCAGTAGGTGAAGCCAAACTTGGCCAGCTGGCCAAGGTCGATCAGGGTGTACATATGGTGGATACCGGCCACAACGGTGACGGCGTACAAACCGCCCATGATGAAGGAACCGATGCCGAACGGCAGCTGGATCAGGGTCTGAACGCCGTTGATGATGCCATCCTCCAGCGTGGTGAAGATTGGGCCGATGACAGCGAGGGTGAGATAACCGGTAACGAAAACGGAGACCAGCGGGGTAACAAACAGGTCGATCATGGCGGGCACAACTTTGTGCAGCCGCTTTTCAATCTGGCACATCAGCCACACGGCAATGATAACGGGGATAACGTGGCCTTGGTAGCCGACCAGCGGAATTTTGTACAGCCCGCCAAACACCGACTGGTAGGTCTGCACGCCCTCAGAAGCAACGGTCCAGGCGTTCTGTAGGTTGGGGTGAATCATGATCATGCCGATGACAGCACCCAGGAACTGGTTGCCACCAAACACCTTTGCGGCGGAGAACGCGATCAGGATAGGCAGGAAGGTGTACGCCGTGTTGGAGAACAGCTGGGCAAACACATAGATGGAACCGCTGGTATCAATGTTCAGGAAGCCGTTGTTGACCATAAAGTTCAGCGCTTCCATAATGCCCATCAAAAAGCCGGAAGCCACGATGGCCGGGATGATGGGAACAAAGATATCGCCCAGCGTCTTGATGGCCCGCTGGTACCACGGCGCTTTGGAAGCGGCAGCCTGTTTGACTTCCTCCTTGCTGGCACCGGTGATTCCGGCCAGGGCGGTGAACTCGTCATACACCTTGTTCACAATGCCGGTGCCGAAGATGATCTGCAGCTGGCCCTGGGCTTCAAATACGCCCTTGGCGCCCTCAGCATTTTCAAGCTCTTTTTTGTTCACCTTGGAATTATCCGCAATCACCAGGCGCAGGCGGGTTGCGCAATGTGCGGCCGATACAATGTTGGAAGCACCGCCGATGTTATCCAGTACCTGCTGGGCTGCTTTCTTGTAATCCATGTTGCACGCTCCTTCTTTTATCTGTTGGCCCGGTAGGAGGTTCCGGGGCCTGTTTCATTTGACAGCTTTATTATATACGAAGGTGAGAGCTTTTTCTATTGACCAAACGACCCAACTTGCAAAGATTCTGTTATCGATTTCACACAGTTTCACACCGTTCTTTGGTAAAATGCACAAAAAACAGGGGACTGCATGGAAAGGGTGCACAAAACAAAAACTTCCCCGTAGTGATGCAGGGAAGTGTGGCGCAAAGGATGCCTGTTATAGCGACCAGACATTTTCATCTGAGTTGTCATCCCCGGTGGAGGCCCGGCATTTTAACTCATAATCCAGCTTGATCCTCTGCGGCTCGGCATGGGGGTCCGCCAGCATGTCCAGCAGCAGGCGGGCGGCTTTGTCCCCGGCGGTGCGGTAATGCAGATGGGCGCTGGTCAGCGGCACATAGGCAACGCGGCCAATGCGGTTGTCGCCCACAGCGGCAATCATGATGTCCTCCGGCACCCGCAGACTGTGGCTGCGGCAGTATTGCAGCGCACCCAGGGCGATGGAGTCGGTCGCGCAGAACAGGCAGTCCAGCCCCGGCGCACGGCCAAACAGCTGCTCCGCCTGGTGGTAGCCGGATTCCATGTTGAACTTGGCAATGCTCATTCGCTGCGGCTGGGGCACGAGACCTGCATCCCGCAGCGCACTGTCAAAGCCTTCGCGCCGGGCAAGGCCGACGGCTTTGTCCAGCAGGGTCACGCCCAGGTAGCCCGGCTTGCGCCGCCCCTTTTGCAGCATGTGGGTGGTGGCGGCCTGCGCCGCGCCGAAATCATCGTGGAACACGCAGCTGAACCCGGGATACTGCTGCCCCACGATTACCACCGGCACATGCAGGCTTTGCAGCACCGCGTGGTGTTCCGGGGTAAACATGGTGGCAATCAGGATAATGCCGTCCACCGTATCATGCCGCAGGGTATCCAGCGCGCGCACTTCGCGGGTGTTGTCGTTGGCGGTGTTGATCAGCAGCAGCTGGTAGTTCTGGTCGTCCAGTACCCGGCTGATGCCCTCCACCATGCGGGCGCAGCTTTCGCTGCTCAGCCGCGGCATGATCACCCCAATCTGCCGCGTGCGGCGGGTGCGCAGCATCTGGGCCTGCATACTGGGGCGGTAGCCGGTGGCTTCCACCGCAGCGGCAATCTGGGCGCGCTTTTCGGCGCTTAAGTACCCACCATTAAAATAGCGGCTGACCGCTGCCTTGGATACCCCGGCATATTGGGCAAACGCGGTAATGTTCATAGGCCGCACTCCTGTCCGGCTGCCGGCGGGGGAAAAAACTTGCCGGCGCACTTTTTTATCAGTATAATGCAGAAACTGGCAGGGTGCAACGGGAAAGAGCGGAGAAAAGAAAAATAAGAATGAATGACATGAAGCAAAGAGTAAAATAGACAAAAAACGGGGATTAAATTTGTGCTTTTGACGGAGAAAAAAGAATGAAAGCTGAATACAAAAAAGCACACAGCTAAAAAGATTTACCAGAATGAATTTGGTGTAAAAGTTATCTTCCGCGCTGGCACAGGATGAAAAGGTATGCTATAATATAATATTAGTTACACGATGAAAAAGTAAGATGCCCCTGATGCCGATGCGGATGTGCGCGGGGCAATGATATGTGTTTAGTGAGGAAAAAGAATGGGACTGCTGCAAAAAATTCAGGCAAAAACCGAGGAAGCCCGCGCGAAGGAAAAGATCCGCCCGCTGCTGGAAAGCCGCATGATGCGGGACATCCTGCTGGAGATCGGCCAGCGCGGCAACGAAGCGCTGGACCCGCAGTCCGTTCCATTGGCTATGCGCCGCCGTGCCGCCCAACTTGCCAGCGAAAGCGGCCTGATCGGCCTGAAGCAGTGCGCTGTGGATGAACTGCATCTGGACGAAGCGGGAATCACGCTGGTCTGCAAGGGGGAGCACACGGCATTTTTGTACGCAGACTATAACTATGAAAACATTGAGGATACCGACTGCCTGCCCGCTGTGGCCGAATACCTGGTGCAGCATATGCGCGGCTATTATAACATTACCCGCAGCTTTTACAGTGTGCCCAAAGCCAACGGCCATGTGGAGGAAAAGACTCGTGAGGTGACCGTGGTGCGCCACCACGAGGATACCCCCTTTGCCCCCGGCCCGGTGCAGAAACAGCATTTGTTCTGATGCACATGAGATATCCCCCAGTATACAGGAATTATGCCGCCCCGCATCTTGACGCGGGACGGCATTTTTGCTATACTAATTTAGTATCCGGCAGGAACCCAGAACATGGAGCATTCCCCAAGAGGTCGTAAGAGGGAGCACTCGAAATCACACCCTGCGGGAAGTTCCGCGCAACAAAATTAAATATGCAGATGTACTCAAGAGGTCGTAAGAGGGAGCACTCGAAAGTTTGCATCCGGCAGGTCATCTTGTCCGCAGGAAATCCCATAACGGCGGGCTTTATCGGGTGTCGCGTACCCAGCATTTCATCGTTATCTTGCATCGAAATCTCGCATTTTTCCAAACGCTGTGCGGGGCG
>OLSI01002136.1_pt1 | contig 11278 bp, 17 predicted proteins | sample 1672661 | NCBI WGS metagenome assembly OLSI01 (sample SAMEA3136711, study PRJEB25190) | human gut metagenome | biome: human gut; feature: human-associated habitat; material: faeces | place: Austria | collected 2013 | reverse complement strand
GGACGTATCATCCAGTTTATTGATCTGGTCGAAGCCCATAAGGGCACGCATTTTCTCAGCTGCTTTCTTTGCTGAGCTGGCCACACCATTGTTGGATTTCGAAAGATTGTCCGCAGAGCTGGCCGCATTGTCCATTCCGGTGCTTGCGCCCGCTGCCGCACTCCCAATAGCTGAAATCTGCCCGGAAGCACTGTTACTGGATTTCTGACCGGTAATCAGCTCTGTAAACGATTTAAAGGCGTTTGCCAGAGTGATCAGCTTTCCAATTACCGTGTTGATCACTCTGATAACCGGAGTGAAAAGATTTATCAGTCCCTGGCCAATCGTAGCCTTTAGGGAATCAAACTGCAGAGTAAGGATCCTTACCTGGTTTGCCCAGGATCCTGAGGTCCTCGCAAAATCCCCCTGGGCTGCTGCCAGCTGGTTTTGTACGAAGGAATACCTTAGCGCAACCTTTTCAGCTTCTGACATTTTTGCCGTTGTCTTCCCGAAACCGTTTGCCAGCGCATAACTGTCAAGGGCAGTCTGAGTCATGACTACGCCAAGATCTTTCAAAGATTCCGTTTCGCCTGTGAAAACGGATTTCAGCTTGGTGTAGGCTTCATTCTGTGACAGATTATAAAAAGACGCTACATCACCTGCCAGCTTGGTAAGGCTGGAGCCCATGTCATAAGCCTGTTCCTCAGAAAATCCAAAGGCTTTCGCCATTGCCCCGAAGGTACCGATAAACTGCTTTGCCATGGTCTCAGAAAGCCCAAAGCTCTGGGCTGCACTCTTGGCAAATTTATCAACCTGTGCAGTCATGTTCGGAAATGTAACGTCTACAACGTTCTGAACCTCTGCCAGGTCTGAGCCAAGCTCCAAACACGACTTTCCGAAATCTATCAGTTTTTTAACGCCAAATGCTGCAGCAAGAGTTGCACCGGCTTTCTTTGCCAGAGATTCAATGCCGCGCATCTGCGACTGAAACCGATTCTGATTAACGACCAGGTCAAGCCCGATCTGTCCGACGCTACTCGCTGCCATGTGCACCTCCTGCCATATCAATAAATGCCTGTTTCATGGCTTCTAAGAACTTGTCCCTGTCTTCCTCTGAAACCTTCATTGCCTGTCTCGTTCTCCACTCTATACGGATTCTTCTCTGTTCCGGTGTAAAGTGTTTCAGGATGTCTTCATCCTCTTCTGCACGGATTGCTACAATCCTGCCGAGAGCTGTGCCCGGACTGATTCCGGATAAGAGATCCGTGAACTCGTCCCAGGACATCCCGGCAGGCAGTTCCTTAGAAAGACGTAACCCGTACTGTGACTGAAATGATGATATGATCAAACTAAAATCATCTATCAGATCATAGTACGGGTCACTGCTCTCCCTGGTCTTCGTCTCCCTGGATCAGGCTCATTGCTTCCTGAATTACAATTTCAAGATCCTTAAACTGCAGATGCATTTTGTCAATCTTGTTTCGGGCTTTTTCATCGAATATTTTTTCATAAGCTTCCAGTGCCGCATCTGACTCGGACATAGTCTTTTTAGAAAGTCCCATGATTTCAAGCACTGTGCTTGCATCTGCATTTACCGTAATTTCTTCACCTTTGATCACCAGAACTGGGTTCTCATCAAAACTCAATTTATCCGTAATATCAATACGTTTTGCCATTTGTTTTCTCCTTTTTCTTGCTAAAAGCCGCATTTACTATGCGGCTGGTGTAATCTCCGGTTTTCCATTGCTCATGATATCGAATTCAAGAGGTGCTACAGCTGTGGAATCTCCGGATCCAACATTCTTCACATTGATAACTGCTTTTGTAAACTTCACAACAGTGCCATCCGGGAAAGTCCACTGAGTATCAGCTTCCGCATTTCTTCCGTTCTTCCATGCCAGTCCTGCAACAAAATCATTTCCGGCATCCCCCACATTACGTTTTGCAGTTACTGAAATTGTAACGCTCTTGGATGTCATTAAACGTCTGATCCATCCTTCTGTATCATATGGGTTCCACTCTTCCACTCCATTGTCAAAAGATACGGAAAAAGTTTCACAGTCTGCAATATTTTTCAGTGAAGCAGTGCCGCCTGATGCTGCTGTGTCTATCTGGAACTGGTTCTCGTAGCATGGATATACGCCAGTCTTGGAAGCTGCGAACAGCTGAAGGTTCATCACAATTTTATTCTTCATCCTTATTTCCTTTCTTTTCAAAAATCACAGCCAGTTCTATAACCATCTCGTAGATACCAAAATCATCTACGCCTATATCCTGAAGCTCATAGACTGGCAGGATAAATTTAATAGTTTCATCGTTTACAGTTGCATTTCTGGTAGCTCTAACAGCTTCAAATAAGGCTTTTCCAGCTTTTTCGGTCTCACGCTGGGATTTATTCCAGTGTACCAGCAAAGTGACGTATTTCGTGCCGTAGGACTCCAGCTGAGGGCCGCCGATTGCCACCTTATACTCATGCTGGTGTTTACTGTTATAAACACCAACTATTTTTTCCGGCTTATCCGGAATTGGTCCAACATACACAGTCCCCTGTGTGAGCGTCTCAATATAATCTCTGATATCCGATAACGTCATAAACCAGCCAGCCTCCTGTAGTTTTCCTTGAATGCTTCCACTGCAAAATCAGCATTTTTTCCACCTGGAAGCCAGTCCTCGTACCATTTGCCTTTTGCATTCGGGTTTTCATCCTTTTTAAAATGAAATTCCGGATGAAAATACAGGCGTCTGGCATAAGGCGTACTGGATATGATACTTGCTTTTCCGTGACTGCTTTCAGATGTATCTACAAAAGTACTCTCATTCTGCAAAGCACCGGTATCTCTTGGAAACACCTGTGCCTGCTCAACTTCTGTATGTAAATCTTCTGCTGTCTGCTCCAGGGCTGCCACCTGTGCCTGTGTCAGCTGATTGATCTTCGGAAAGTTAAGTTTAACAGTCGAATTGACCTTGATCATATCAGAAGCACCTCCGTGTAATTTACGGTACCGTCCGGATTTCTGGCTTTCCTGGCTTCCTGGATCTTTCTCTTGACACCAAATATGGTTACTGTACCACCCGATATTACCGGAAGCTCCGGGCAGATATCTCCCGGGAATAATGCGGATCCGGTAATCTGAACCATTTTCTTGTCAACTGTGAAAATCGTCTTTGCTTTGTCCTGGTAATTGCATTTCCCGGAATATTCAAAACACGGAAGAGGCTCCCCGTATTTATCCCGCCCTTCCTGTTCCATCACTAAGCTGATATCCGTCCTGCAAAGCCTTTTGGGTACTAAACATGGATATTTCATGGCTCACCTCGCTAATCTGCAGCACAGCCCTGTCTGACATAGCAGTGCATACAGATCTCTTTTCATTGCCACGCCTTTGTCTGTGAATACATTCCAGCTGCTGCCGAACTGGGCGGATACACCGTTAATGCTGTAGCTTGAAAGTATAGAATTGATATCATCTGCATTCTCGGTTTCAAAATCTGCCTGCTGGCAGACAACATCCTGAATGATATCCTGCTGAAACTGTGTCAGGCTGGAAAATCCCCGACCTACAATCCGGTTGTAGGTCAGGGAATCAATGTGCCGAGACGCAATCTGCAGAGCTCTCCCAATGTCATTTTCTAAAATCAGGGTTCCGCCGTAAGTATCCGTATAGTATTCTGGGGTTGCATATGGTTCATAAGACATTTTTTCACCCCTTATCAGGCACCAACCTCTGCAGTATCAACATCCACATAAATGCTGTCGATTTTGCCATCACGGCCATTGGGAAATACAAATACATCGGAGAAAGATCTGTTCTGATACAGATATCCATCGCCTTTTGTATGTGCGCCGGGTGCAAAGTAATAGATACTGCTGATCTTCGGTACAGTCTTACAGGTCTGTCCACAAGCAACAAGTACATTGATCTTGTGCGCACCAGTCACTGCTTCAACACCGCTTCCAGCAGTTACCTTTTTCTGTGGTTCAAACCCACCGTTTTCCGGCTCCCAGTTAAATGCATCATAGAATCGCTCATCATCGATTACTTCCATGATCGGCACCCCGTCAATGTCTGTTACTCTGGTCTCAATGCCAAGACCGCCTTCTGCGATCTGAGTCATTTCGATCTTACGAGTGAACTCTGTGGACTGCTCCAAGGCATCCATGATCTCACTGCGAACATACATGAGCAGAGATCCGTTCGCTTTGTATCTTCTGAGTTTTCCTTTTGCAAGGATATCTTTCAGCATTCCAAAGACTTTTGCCTTAGTATATGTGGAAATTGCTGTGGATCCGTGATAGCCTTCTGTCTTCTGGGCTGCCTGGGCAACTTTGGAGAAAAACAGTGCATCTGTTTCCGGAACCACCCATGTCTGTTCGAACACTCTGGAAATGTTCTGGATAGAAGCTGTAGCATTTGTCTCATCAACATCTGCCTTATCTACCATGAACTCAACATCACGGTCATGTGTCAGTGTGTACGGTACGTCTTTCTGTTCATAAGAACCGACATTCCAACCGCCTTTTCTGTTGTGGTTTTTATATCCGGATGTACTCATCTGGGTAAAATGAAAAGTTTTGGCGTCAAGCCATCTAACATTACTGGTTACAAATGGAGAGGTCAGGGTTCCCTGCATCAGGATTTCAAGGAGTTCCGGGCTCCACTGTTCTGCATAATTCAATGCCATATCTTATACCTTCTTTCTTTTTTAGTTCCAACGGTTCCAACGCTTTGTTGGCACTGCTGTCTGGTTTGTAGTAGTCTGCTGCGGATGCTGTGCCGGATTACCGCCGGTTCCTACCTGGGTAAATCCGGTCTTTCCATCAGCCTGTGGTTTCAGTGCCGGAACGTCTTCCAGCACCTTGTTTACAGCTGTTTTCAATGTTTCCTCGTTGATGTTTCCATCTTCTCCCACAACCTGGCTTAAATCAGCCATTTTAAGGATATATGGAATTGTCTTTGCTTCGATTCCCAGGGAAACTGCCATCATTGTAGCTGCTGATTCCACCTGTGCCGCCTGAACAGCTTTCTGAGATGCAGCAAGCTGTGCCTGTGTTTCTGTAATCTGGTTCTGCATCCCAATAACATCCGGCTGGTTTGCCGCTTTCTGTTCTTTAAATGCGGTAATTGCCTGCTCCACTTCCTGCTGTGATAATCCCTGCTGCCTAAAGTAGGCTTTCAGGGCTGTATCTTCTTTCGCAGCCAGTGTTCCATCCAGCATCTGCTGAATCTTTCCATAGTCAATCGCAGGTGTACTCTGCTGATTGCTCTGAGCCGCAGTCTGCTGAGTATCAGGATTCTGAGTTGCTGTATTGTTATTTTCCATTTCTGGACTCCTTTCCGTTTTGAGAGTGTCGCTCTTATGTCTTCCATTGTCATCAGTGTCACTGGCCACGCACCTTTTTGCGTCATATCGTGTTTGGACGTAAAAATAAGACGCTTAACCCTGCGCCTCAATGGGAGATTTTGGATCACCGCCTTTCTGATCTTCAACGGTCTTTACCAGCTGCAAATTTGCAAGATACTCTGCTCTTTTCCGGGACACTTCCAGTTCTTCCCCGGCTGTACGAAGAACCAGATCATTTTCTTTGTCACGGAAGTTGTGCTGCACTATCACCTTCAAATAACCACCTCCTTATTGTTTTGGCAACTGTCTTCTTAAGCCCTCTGAAAGCAGAATAAATCCCATAAACCGAAACTAAAATTACCGCAAAGTAAGTTGAATATACACCTACCGCAATTACCATCTTAACTGCTACCAGCAAAATCCTCACATTCCACATCCCTATCCAAATATAAAATGCAAGTTTAAAAAGTGTGAACAACAGATCCTTACCTTCAATTACTACAGTTTTCATTGTCTTTACCTCCTCTTGCGCCGGCGCAAATTTAATCATTATGTGTGACTTTAAGTCCCCACTGTGGAAGAAAATTAATCTCATAATGGTACTTGTCCACATCCGATCCAGAGATATCTTCGACTACATACATGGTATAGTCATTCAAATAAACATAGTCTTTCTGGTACTTTCCTTCTGCGGTCTCAATAATTACTTCCAGTTCATTCGAAGAGTTATTCTTCAGTGCAAATGTTCCAGTCAGTTCCAACAGGATTGTATCTGTTCTGGCATTCAAAACAGTAAGTTTTCTGGTTACATTGAAGTTATCTGCCTCCTGTGAAATGTTCGCACTCACTTGGTCAGCTTCTGTGCAACCAGTAGCTACAAAGCACACCAGGATTACCAATGCCGTTAATACTGCAATTCTTTTGGTTGCTCTTCTTTTCATTTTCTTCCTCCTACATTTTGAAACATCTGTTTTCAAACTTCTTATAGGCATCCATATACAGTTCATTCTTATCACCGTTATATGTCAGCTCATAGTACATTCCATCTGGCACTGTAGTGCTAAGCAAAGCCTTGCTGTTCTGCAAAGTCTTGCAGCTCCATACTACATATACATCATTTACATTAACCTGCTGTTTATCTGTAATATCCATATGAGCATTGGTATATTCTGCAACTTTTGCTTTGCATAATCTCAAAAATTCTTCATGTCCCATGTTGTCTATTCCTTTCTGTAATCTTCAATTGTCTGGATTCCGTACTCTACAGCGCAAATATGCTCAATTTTGCATCCTCTGGCTTTCTCCCAGCCTTTAGCAAAATAAGCAACATCTGCTGTAGCCAATAATTTCAATGATTCTCCAAGATACCAAAGAGGTCTTGCATCTGTCGGTGCCGACTGAAAGAAAGAATCAATCACTTCTACAGGTTCATCCATCTGCTTTTCTGCGCTCTTGATTGCTTTTTCTCTTTCCTTTAGTATTTCTTCATCTGATTTTCCTCTCATAGGCTGGCTGATAAATAATTTCTTCATTTTCTTCATCCTCTCTTTCTTAAAAATAAGCACAAAAATAACACGTCTTATGGCGTGCTATCATTGTTTTTATAACTGTATTGATATTTTTGAGTATAAAAATACCACTAGCCGTTTCTGACTGGTGGTATTTAGTACCATAAAACTGTTTTCTCTGTTGGTGGGTTCTCCATTTTCGCCAAACGTTTCAGTTCATTCCGAACATGCGGTGCTGCGAAAGAGCTTGCATTTTCATGTTCTGTAACTTTTTCATCCTCAATTCTCATAAAACCTTTGGGTTCTTTCCCCTCTGGGTAATAGTCGGCAGAAATCATATTATTTGTCTTTTTTATGTTTTTCAAGATTACCATAATATTCTAACGCCTCCTTCGGGTAATCAAATTTTTCAGTGGCCAGCTCATGTGCTTTCCGGTGCTCCATACTAGGATTTTCTCTTTTTATTTTCATTTCAAGGAGCTCATGCTCTATTAAAGTACGGTCATGCGGCTTAATGTCTTTTCCTGTCATAAGCCGTTGCCAACTCTGAGCTATGGCACAATCAGGATCAAATCTGCGGTATGCCTTTAAATCCGGATCAAACAACGATTCATCTTCAAAAAGATATGCCTTTATCTTTGCTATATCAGATTCTTCTTTTCCCAGATTTTCAGCAATCTTCTTCGCGTCAGTAGAAAAACTCCTGATCTCTTTGTAGTACATCTCTGCAAAGTTTTCTGCCTCTTCACTGAATATATCTGTGATTCTGGCTCCTGATATCATTATAGCAGAGTCCGCATCATTTGCAACGGATTTCCACTCATTTTGTTTCTGCTCATACTTCTTTTTGTTCTCCGGATCCAGGGAAAAATCTGCCAGCCTACCAAACTTCTTTTCTTGCCTCTTTGCGTACTGCTGCCGGCTTTCCTGTTCCTGCTTCCGTACCAGTTCATTTAACTCCGCTTTGGTATACCTGCTCTTCTCTGGCAGGGTGCTGATACCTTCAAAGTATGTAGTGTGGCTATCCTTGCAGCGCGGATGGTACAGACCTGCAGCTATGGCACTGCTCATGAGTGGATACTTGATTCCGGTAACTGGGGACCTTCCGTCTTTCGGACCATTGCTCCACACATCATCAACCAGCACCTTTCCCACAAAAGGCAAGCATTTCGGACAGGGATTCCCGCGCTTATTCATAATCACTGTAGATATCCCCCATTCCTGGCGCTTCTGGCCTTCTCCCTGCAGGTATGCCCTCTTGCTGGCTGTTCTGATTGCCATATCCGCATAATCAGCAAGCGTGTGTCTTGCACCGTTGGCATACTGCACACAATTTAAGCCAGCCTTTACAAAATCCTCTGTAGCCATATCCACAGCTTTCTCATAGGTACCAGCTCCTGTGTTTGCATATACCTGAGCATTGTAAATCACTTTGCGGTACTGGTCATTTGCCATTCGAAGGACAGCAATCTCAGCCTTCTGCATATCGTTCATGGTAGCGTTAATCAGGGTTTCCAGCTTTCTGTCATTTACCTTGAAGAACTCAGCTGTTGCCCCTTTGGAAATACGTTTAGCAGGAAATCCATTTCTGATAGCTTCCAGGATTGCAATCTCCTGTGCCATCTCGCCTTCAGATCTGGACAGGGATATCAGTGTTTTGATCTGTGCATTGATATCCTTGAACTGCTTGCCATACTTCTTCTGGTTGTCCTTCTTGTACTTTTCCAGGGATTTCAGCTGCAGTGCCTGCCACATAGCCCATTGTTTATCTTCATCGATCTCTTCCAGCTTGTGCCGGCACATATTACGGATCATGGAAGATATAAGCTCATTTTCTATGGCTTCAAAGGCAGCTCCAATGTCATAGACGGTGTTAAGCTTCGGCATCTGCGGTTACCTCCCGTTTGCATATACCCTAAAGCCCTGGCTTTTGAATATTCGGATCATGTCTTTCAGCTTTGTTTTGCTGGTACAGGCATCATTTCTAAGCTCAGCATAATCATTCTTTTCCAGAGCGTACACGCCCATCGGCACCTGCTCCTTTGCCACTTCCAGAAGCCCCTGGTACTCCTTTCGGTTCATCCTGTACATTCTGTTTGCCACCTTTACTTTCATTATCTCCACCGCCTTCCAGGTCAATCTTAAAGCTTCCAGCCTCCAGGTTCACTCCTGGTTCATCCACGTCCTGGATGCCCTGCTCTGCCTTCAATCTGGCTATTTCTTCTTCTTTGCAGTGATCGTCCAGTGTATCTCCATACAGTTCTTCAACACATCGTTCAATGCTCATAATGCCACCCTGTTTCGCTTTGGCAACTGTCTCTACCTGGCTTTCGAATGACGGGTTTGCATATTCTCCAAACGGAATGTTGACCTTTACTTCTTCAATGCTCTTGTTATGCAGGATATTGTCTGCATTGATACACATTGAAACAACTCCCGGAAGAACTTCCTGCAATGCCTTTACAATTGCGTTCCTGGTGTACAGGGTTGTCTTTTCTTTTTCCCTCTGTGCTTCTGCATTATCCAGCTTCTTTGTGTCAATCCCCAGTGTAGATGGACTGATCACTCCCTGCAGGCACAGATCTAGGGCTGTAATGTATGATGCCATATAACTGTCATGAGGAATAACCGGCTGGTCCGTAACGACCTGATTCTTCTGACTTTCTCGCATATCTCCTTCTGCTGCAAAATAGCGGTTGTCGAACGGATTCGGTTTTATCAGCATCCCTGTTTCAGGATCATGTGGAACCAGGCAGTCTGGAACGTAGGTTTTTGCCCTTCCTGCCCGCAGGGCATCCATCCACTGGGACCATGTCTCATCCAGTGAATCATAGCTGTCGAGCTTTCCATCGAATATGCTGCCGCCTCTGCCTTCATATCTGGTAGACTCATAAATCATAAATGGTTCAGCCAGCATGACCGAATCATCAAATTTAATGTCTGTCAGATTCTCAGTGGCTTTTATAGATTTAATATCGACCAGTCTGCCGTCAAGATACAGCTCATTGATAATATAGCCATAGCCATAACGCTCATTCAGGACATACACTTTTCCTTTTTCTTTGTATGGTGTCTTGAATACGATTTCCCTGATTCGGTCTCTCTGGTAGACAAATTCAACCCTTTCCCCCGGATACCACTCCAGTATCGGATAATCACTGATTGTTGTATCTATTGCCACTTTAAAAGCGCCATCTCCGATAAACAGTGTTTCTTTGAGGGCGCTTTCAATCTTTTTATAAAATTTATTATCTTTCTCAATTTCTTTCCACAGCTGTTCCTGCGCCGGCTGTTCAAATTCAAATTCGTTCATGTCCGGCAGAACAGTGAAAGAAAGAACTTTAACAGTCAGCCCCGGGAGACCAGTATGAATCTTCCGCATGTCCATTCCAGGGGTTGATCTGCTTGCCCAGAACTTGTGTCTGTCTGCAAATTCTGCATTCTGCTGATAGATCTGTTCCAGCTCGTTTCCGTCACCCCTGTACCAGATACGGTTCAGAATTGCGTGTCCTTCGAAATCCATCATCTCATTGATCTGAAAGTTAAAAGGGTTCGCCGGAAGAACATTCAGCCAGCTTCGGACCGTCTTTTTTATGTTTTCATTTAATCTTTCCATCCATTTCACCTTTTCTGTTCCTCCTCAAATCCAATCAAGTCCCGGTATGGAATCCATCCGTACTGCTGGGAGTTGATCGTATGGTCATTTCTATCTTCCGGAATGTCTTTATCTTCATCCCAGGAATATTTCTCCATCTCTGAAATATGGTTTGTACAGGTATCCACTACCAGATAGCAGCCCTGCTGGATCCAGCCAAGTTGAAGCTTGATTCTGTCCAGAATTTCTACTTTTTTGTAGGATTCCACAAAGTTGTACAGGCATCCGTTCAGGCGCTTGTATTTCCTCAGTTCTGTGATCGTAGCCGCATCTGCGCAGTCAATAAAGGTTTCCCTTGCAAAGCCCCAGTCCTTACGGCATTTTTCCAAGAACTCAACAAATTTTACTGCTGTATCAGATGGAGCAAGGGGATGATCCAGATCTTTGTTACTGTAAACTTTCTCAGCCAGTGTGATCAGCCTTCTATCTGTCGTAATGCCCTGGAATACCATTGCAATTGTATCCGGGGATTTTGAAGAGTACGAGGTATCCAGACCGCAGGTAAACTTTTTGAATTTTATTTTGCCTGCTGCCATCTGGGCTTTTACCAATTTCTCAGATACTACATGTTTCTTTCGGCTGAAGTTCGGGAAGATCAGTCCTGTTGCTTTTCCTCTGAGGCCTAAGATCTTGTTCTTATAGATTTTTGTTCCTTTCGGGGTATTCCGGATGATCTGGTCTTTCTTTTCTTCTGGAAGTCCGGCGTTATCATCAAAAGAAAAGAACCAGTGGACCCAGCCGGGCTTTGGTTCTTCCTTTAATTCGTCTTTAATCTCCTGCGGCGTGTCCTCTT
>OLSI01002120.1_pt1 | contig 11325 bp, 9 predicted proteins | sample 1672661 | NCBI WGS metagenome assembly OLSI01 (sample SAMEA3136711, study PRJEB25190) | human gut metagenome | biome: human gut; feature: human-associated habitat; material: faeces | place: Austria | collected 2013 | reverse complement strand
CATGTTCCTCTGGAGGAACTCGGAAAAATAACTGCAAAAACCCTGATCGACCGTAGCGAAGGGGTTGTAAGGCAGGATGCGCTCTGCGAGGTACTGCGGAACGAATTCAGACTCGACATCGTCACGCGAGAAGCCGAACGTGGTCTGCGTGAGGTCGTTCGTGCCGAATGAGAAGAAATCGGCAGCTTGAGCGATCTCGTTTGCGGTAACAGCAGCACGCGGAAGCTCGATCATGGTGCCGATCGGAATCTCAAGTTCGACGCCTTCAGCAGCGGCAACTTCAGCGATGACCTCTTCAGCAAGTGCGCGAAGCTTCTCGAGTTCGGGCTTCACGGAAACGAGCGGGATCATGATCTCGGGCTTCGGATCAAAGCCTTCCTTCTTCAGCTGAGCCATTGCGGTTGCGATCGCACGAACCTGCATGCGTGGGAGCACTGGATAGGTGATAGCCAAGCGGCAACCACGAAGACCAAGCATCGGGTTCTGCTCAGCAAAGCTATCGATCTGCTCCATAAGGTGACGCTTCTGAGCGATGACGGCAGGATCTGCGCCGGTGGCCTCAAGACGCGCGATCTCTACGTCGAGCGCACGCGGACTCTCAAGGAACTCATGCAGCGGCGGATCGAGCAAACGAACGATGACAGGCAGACCATCCATCGCCTTGAACATGCCCAGGAAATCGCCCGTCTGAGCAGCGAAGAGGTCGGAAACGGCCTTTTCGCGGATGGATTCATCTTCATTGAGGATGAAGGTTTGGATGATCTGCTTGCGATCGCCCAAGAACATGTGCTCGGTACGGCACAGGCCAATGCCCTGAGCGCCGAAGGAACGAGCAAGCTCTGCATCTTCAGGGTTATCAGCGTTAGCGCGAACACCCATGGTGCGCACTTCGTCTGCCCATTCAAGGATGGTGTCAAGATCGCCTGCAAGCTCGGGCTGGACGAGCTCGACTGCGCCGAGCACGACGATACCCGTCGTACCATCGAGCGAGATCATATCGCCCTCGCGGATGACAAGGTCGGTACCAGCGATGGTTGCCTGCTTCGCATCAGCATCGATCTTCAGCGCATCAACACCGCATACGCACGGTGCGCCCATGCCACGAGCGATAACCGCAGCGTGCGAGGTCTTACCACCGTGAGAGGTAAGGATGCCTTCAGCGGCGATCATGCCAGCGAGGTCGTCCGGCGTGGTCTCCCAACGAACGAGCACGGTCTTGCGACCTTCTGCCTCTGCTTCAACGGCTGCTTCAGCGGAAAAGACCGCTTCGCCCACTGCAGCACCCGGAGATGCGTTGAGGCCAGTTGCAACCACATCGTATTCAGCATCAGCATCGAACTGCGGATGAAGGAGCTGATCGAGCTGCTCGGGATCGACACGCATGACCGCTTCTTCTTTGGTGATGAGGCCCTCTTCGACCATCGCAATAGCAATGTGGAGCGCTGCAGCAGCAGTACGCTTGCCAACGCGCGTCTGGAGCATCCAGAGCTTGCCCTGCTCGATGGTGAACTCGATATCGCACATATCGCGGAAGTGATTCTCGAGCAGCGTGAAGACACCTTCGAGCTCCTTGCCTGCTTCTTCGAGGCCCGGGGTGTTCTTAAGGTCTGCGATAGGTGAGGTATTGCGGATACCAGCAACAACGTCTTCGCCCTGAGCGTTGACCAGGTAATCGCCGTAGAATTCTTTATCACCGTTCGCAGGGTTACGGGTGAACGCAACGCCGGTAGCGGACGTATCGCCCTTGTTGCCGAAGATCATGGACTGGACGTTCACTGCCGTGCCCAGATCATCGGAGATCTTGTTCTGCTTACGATAGAGCGTTGCGCGCGGGTTGTTCCAGCTGCCGAACACTGCTTCGATAGCGAGTTGGAGCTGAACATCGGGGTCTTGAGGGAATTGCACTTCCCCATCGACAACGAGAGAAGGATATTCGTTAGCATCGACGTTCTCGGTGAAGATACGCTTGAACTGCGCAACGAGCTCTTGGAGATCTTCAGCGGTAAGATCGGTGTCGGATTCGACACCGCGGTCGCGCTTCATGACGTTGATAGCGTTCTCGAACAGATCGCCATCAAGATCCATAACGACGTTGGAGAACATCTGGATGAAGCGGCGGTAAGAGTCCCACGCGAAACGGGGATTTTCAGTCTGCTTGATGAGACCGTTGATCGACTCATCGTTAAGACCAAGGTTCAAAACCGTGTCCATCATACCCGGCATGGACATAGGAGCGCCGGAACGAACAGAGACGAGCAGCGGATCCTCTGCATCGCCGATCTTCTTACCGATGCGGTTCTCAAGATCCTCACGATATTCCTGGATGGTATCGAGAACACCTTCTGGCCAAGTGTTATCCGCGTTGGCGTATTCCATACACGTTTGACAAGAAATAGTAAAACCGGGAGGCACCGGAAGGCCAATGTTCGCCATTTCTGCAAGGTTCGCACCTTTGCCACCGAGGATCGCCTTCATGTTGGTGTTACCCTCAGTAACATTGTTACCCTGTGCATCTTTACCAAAGGCATAGACGCGTTTAACTTGGTCAGTCACCATTTTCTCCTAAAAACGAATACTAATCCCTCTCCACCCGCACTAGTATTGCGGATGAGCACTTTCATAATACCGCAAAATCTCCTGCGCAGTTTCTTCAATTGCGCGATTATCGGTGCGAATGACGATGCATCCGAGTTTTCTCATCAGATCACGTGCAGAAGCGAGCTCTTCGCAGACTGCTTCGTATTCTGAATAGGACGAAGCAACATGCTCTGCCTTAGCAAGACGGCGTTTGCGAACCTCGACCAAGAGCTCAGGCGTGGTCATAAGACCGAAGATGCGCGTAGGATCGACCGCAAAAAGTTCCTTTGGTGGTTCGGTCTGACTATCGAGCGGCACATTGGCGACCTTATAGCCAAGCTGCGAAAGATAGATGGAAAGCGGCGTCTTCGAAGTGCGCGATACGCCAATGAGAACGATATCCGCTTTCGTGAGGTCTTGCGGGTTGCGACCATCATCATGGTTGATCGTGAAATCCACCGCAGCGAGGCGGCTGAAGTACTGATCGTCGATCGAATAGAGCGCGCCTGGATGTGGCTCAGGCGTGCGCCCCGTTGCTTCTGCGAGCGCATCATGTGCCTGGGCGAGCACATCGACTGCGATGATCTTCCGCGCAGGATCGCTCTCGCACTCACGCGCTGAAGTAACGAATGCCTCCATTGCTGCGCGCAGTTCATCATCAACAAGTGTGTAGAAGATGATGAAAGCGCCAGGAATCTGACGCGTGCGGTGGCGTGCGAGATGTGCATCTAGTTCTTCAGTGAGCTCAGCTGCAGATTTGATGCCTGGAAGTATCTCGATCGCAGGATTCGTCTCACCGAAGCTCGCTGATGCGGCTCGTGCGAGCGCTTTAGCCGTTGTTCCTGTGGAATCCGAAATTACATGAATGGTCGGAAGATCCTCCGAGACCATTCCTTGCGCGATCCATTTTTGCACGCGCACCCCTCCTGCCAAACGTATGGCTATCGCATATAACGTAAGCTCTTCGCACGGTTTTCACAACGGCAGCGAAGAGCTTTACATAAACGATACGTATATTTTTAGGATCTGTTTAGCGGTCCTGCTTCACCAGATGGGAGAAATCCGCAACCGAAGAGAACACGCTAACGAAGCGATTCAAGAGCGCAAGTCGATTTGCACGCTTGACCGGGTCATCGTCCATGATCATGACCTCGTCGAAGAAGGTATCGATCGGAACACGCAGGGCAGCAAGAGCACGGAGCGCGCCTTCATAATCTTGCACGGCGAGCGCCGCTTCGACCTTCGCGCTCGCAGTATCGGTCGCATCGCGAAGCGCGATCTCGACTTCGCCAAGCGCCGCTTCATCAAGATCGATGCCCACCTCTTCATCACGTAGGTTGTTCGCACGCGCAAATGCCGTTGAGAGATCTTGCATCTCTTCGGCATGCTCTGCCCTGAAGCGCTCGAGCACCGAAACGCGCTTCGTGAACTCGGCTGGCTCGCGCACCCCACCTGCGAGCACCGCTTCGATGACATCGGGGCTCTGACCAGCGTCTTGGCACATCACGCGCGCACGGGTGATGAAGAAATCCTCGATCTGGGTCTGGACTGCTGCCTTATCGAATGAGATGTTGGTGTAGTTATCGAGCGCACACGCGATCGCATCGGTGAGATTGACCGGAAGACCCGCGTTGAGCATATTCACGATACCGATCGCACTACGGCGGATCGCGAACGGGTCAGAAGATCCACTCGGTCCTTGATCGATCGCGAACAGACCGCAGATCGTATCGAGCTTATCGGCGAACGCAACGAGCTGGCCAACCGTACCATCGGCAAGCGCATCTCCAGCGAACTTGGGCTGATAATGCTGCGCGATCGCACGCGCAACTTGAGGAGTCTCCCCTGCTGCCTCTGCATAGTAGGAGCCCATGATGCCCTGCACCGAGGTGAATTCCACGACCGCATTCGTAACGAGGTCAGCCTTGCAAAGATATGCTGCGCGCTTGGCGTCAGCCCGATCGGTCTCATCGAGATTCGCTTCTGTAGCAAGATGATCGACCAAAGATACGATACGGTTGGTCTTATCGAGCACGGTGCCGAGCTTCTCTTGGAATACGACCTCATCAAGCGACGGAACATACGCTTCAAGCGGCTTCTTGAGGTCTTCGTCGTAGAAGAACTTCGCATCATAGAGGCGGGCACGTACCACGCGCTCGTTACCATCGACGATGGTTTCCGTGAAGGCTGGATCGCCATTGGAGACCACGATGAATTTGTTAGAAAGCTTACCCTGCGTGTCGTAGAGCGGGAAATAGCGCTGGTGCATGAGCATCGCATCGACGATGATCTCTTCAGGAACGGTCAAGAACTCTTCGTCGAAAGCACCCACCATAGCAGTCGGGTATTCGGCCAGGTTCACGACCTCCACGAGCGTCTTTTGAGGAAGCTCTGCCTTAAGACCTGTTTCAGCCTCGATCGCACTGACCTGCTCGCGAATGAGCGCTTCACGCTGCGCATGAGAAGGAATGACCTTCGCCGAGCGCACTACCTCGAGCAGCTTATCCGCATCCGCGACCTCAAACGGGCCTGGCGCCATGAAACGATGTCCCATAGTCTTACGCGATACCTTGAGACCTGCGTATTCGAATTCGATGACCTCATCACCAAAGAGCGCAACGATCCAACGAACAGGACGCGAGAAGAGCTCATGCTGAGCGCCCCAGCGCTGCGACTTCGGCCAAGAGATGCAACGGATGATGGAATCGAGCACCCCGGGCAGCAAAGTTGCGACCTTGACCGCCGGCACTTCGCGCTTAGCGAACACATATTCGGTGCCGCCTTGTTCTTCGCGATAGAGATCGTCTACCGTAAGCCCTTTGCCACGCGCAAAGCCTTCTGCAGCCTTCGTGGGCGCGCCCGCTTCATCGAAGGCGATACGCACGGCAGGGCCCTTGAAAACCTCTGTTTCTGCAACCGTCTCAACAGCGACATCGTAGACCACGACGATAAGACGACGCGGGGAATCGTAAACTTCAATCGCGCCATGCGGAATACGCGCATCGTCCAGAAGCGCAGGAACTTTTCGCTCGAGCTGCTTGACAGCATCGACCAGGTCGAATGCGGGGATCTCTTCAACGCCGATCTCGAAAGCGAGCGTACGAGTTTGAGCCATGAGATTATTCCCCTTCCTCGTCTTCGACGCATTGGCCGACGACCTTTTCCAGATAAGCTTTGCAGCAAGCCTTAGCGATGGTGCGAACGCGCAGGATATAGCCCATGCGTTCGGTCGCGCTGATCACGCCGCGCGCATCGAGCAGATTGAATGCATGCGAGCACTTCGGCACGTAATCGTAAGCCGGAAGCGGCAAGCCTGCTTCGAGCGTGCGCAAGCATTCCTTTTCGTAGCGATCGAATTCGCCGAAGAGCAGATCGGTATCGGCTACTTCGAAGTTATAGGCAGAGAATTCGCGCTCGTTCTCCAAGAAGACATCGCCATAGGTGAAGACCGATCCATCCGCCGCACGCGACCATACCAGATCGTAGACCGAGTCGACGCCCTGAATGTACATGGCCAAGCGCTCGAGACCATAGGTGATCTCTGCCGGAACGGGATCGCACTCGAAGCCGCCCACCTGCTGGAAGTAGGTGAACTGGGTCACCTCCATGCCGTTGAGCCAGACTTCCCATCCTAAGCCCCACGCGCCGAGCGTCGGGCTTTCCCAGTCGTCTTCGACGAAGCGGATATCGTGCTTCTCGACCTCGATGCCGATCGTGCGCAACGAATCGAGATAGAGCTCTTGCACGTTGTCGGGCGAAGGCTTCAAGAGCACCTGAAACTGGTAGTAGTGCTGCATGCGGTTGGGGTTCTCGCCATAGCGTCCGTCAGTCGGACGACGGCACGGCTGAACGTAGGCCGCACGCCAGGCGTTCGGGCCCAGGCTCCTGAGCGTGGTGGCGGTATGGAAGGTTCCTGCGCCTACTTCGTTGTCGTAGGGCTGCAGCACCACACAGCCTTGATCGGCCCAATACTGCTGAAGGCGAAGGATGATCTCTTGGAAACTGAGCGGCTCATTTCCTTGCTCAGATGATATGACGTTCGTAGTCATGTAGCTCCTTATGGTCATAATTCACTGGCCGCATCTCAAAGTGCGCGACCTTGTTCATTGAGTCAGCACGAACTTGTCGTGACGCTATCCGATCCAAGCAAGACTCTCGATGGGCCAATAGATGGCGAACGCCTTGCCGAAGACCGTGTCCTTGTCGATCGGACCGAAATAGCGTGAATCAGAGGAATTGGTGCGATTATCGCCCATCACCCACACATCGCCTTTAGGGATGGTGTAGGGATAGCTGATATCGACTGTGCCTACCGTGTTGAGCGGATAGCTGGGAAGACCATCGGTATAGGGTTCATCGAGCGCAACGCCATCGACATACACCTTGCCATCGCGCAGATCGACCGTCTGGCCTTCGGTGGCGATCACGCGCTTGATGAGCGTGCGCGAAGGTACCTGCGGATCGGAAAAGACCACGATATCGCCCTGTTCAGGATCGGAGAAATGATAGGAGACCTTTTCGGCGAAGACCATATCGCCTGTTTTGATGGTGTCTTCCATAGAAGCGGAAGGGATCTGGAAGGGTTCAATAACGAAAGAGCGTAGCAACCATGCCCCCACGACCACGACAGCGACCATGATAAGAAAGCTTAGAAACCTTCTGAAGATGCTCGGTTTATGATCGCTCGCGTGACGACCTGAATCCACGACGCTCCTTCCCGATGAGATTGATGTTCATTCGATTATGCGGGTGCCCACGCGCTTTGCGTGCTCTCAACCGCGCATTTCCTTATATTAAACAATCTTTTATGAGTTGGGTATGGGCAAACGCCAAGGAGCAAACGAAAGTTACGAGCGGTGCTCGAGGAAGGCACGATCTTCGGGGGTGAGATTCGCTTCTGCGAGCAGATCGGGACGAAGCGCTGCCGTACGCAGAAGGCTTTGCTCATGGCGCCAGCGTTCGATATTGGTATGGTGGCCCGAGAGCAACACATCGGGAACGCTCATGCCGCGATACTGCGCAGGACGCGTGTACTGCGGATATTCGAGCAATCCATCATAGAAGCTCTCGTCAACAGAACTGCCTTCATCGCCGAGCACACCATCAAGCCTGCGCACGACCGCATCGATGACCACCATCGAAGCGAGCTCGCCGCTCGTGAGCACATAATCACCGATCGAGATCGTCTTGTCTGCCAAAGTATAGGCACGCTCATCGATGCCCTCATAATGCCCGCACACGAAGAAGAGGTGATCCTTTTCAGCAAGCTCGAGCGTGAGCGCATCGCTTAGCGTCTCACCCGTGGGAGAAAGGAAGATCGTATAGGGTTTGGTAGGAACAGCAGCGAAGAGCTCGTCACATGCTTCGAAGATCGGCTCGCACTTCATCACCAGACCCTGACCGCCCCCGTAGGGCTCATCATCGGTCGTACGATGCTTATCATGCGTCCAATCCCTCAGATCGTGCGCGCGGAATTCAAGGATGCCCTTGTCTTGCGCGCGCTTCATGATCGATTCGTTCATGATCGAATCGTAGCACTGAGGAAACACAGAAAGCGTTTCGATGAGCATGGGCTATCCTTCCTTTCACTTCAAAGACGCAAGACGCGCACGGGCGCTCGGCCTAGAGTTCGACCAATCCAGCAGGCAGATCGAACTCGATCCGTCGCTCTTCTTCGTTCAGGTCCACGAGGAACTCTTCGACCAAAGGGATGTGGATCGTGCTACCGGTTGAAGATTCAACGACCAGAAGTGGATGTGCGGGGTTCTCCTCAAGGCTCACGATAGTGCCGATATGCCCCTGATCACGTGAGAACACTTCGAATCCGACAAGATCGAGCAAACTGCGATCATAGCCTTCGGGAAGATCGGCCTTGCGAACGAGCACACTGTGACCAGCAAGCTGTTCTGCCTGGTCGATCGAGAGAATCGAATCGAAGGACACAAGATACGCTCCCCCAGCCTGCTCCTGGATATGCGTGATACGCCCGGTGCGCGGAACGCGCAACACGGGCGGCACGAATGCTACTTCCATGCCTTCTTCCAATAAAAAAGGAAGACTCTCGCACGGATATGCGAGAAGTCCTCCCTTAAGATTCTTTACTTTACCGAGGTTTGCGACCCTCGCCCATGCGCTCATTAGTCGATAAGCTCAACTTCGATGCGCAGATCATGACGTGAACCAGCTGCGCGGCTAAGCGTACGGATCGCCTTGATGATACGACCCTGGCGGCCGATCACGCGACCAACGTCCTCTGGGTTCACGCTCACTTCGATGAGCGTAGAGCCATCTTCGGTTTCCGTGGAAGTTACTTCTACTTCGTCAGGGAATTCAACGAGCGGCGCAATGAGCAGCTCGACAAGACCGGAAATATCGGTATTAGGATCGGTCATGACTAGCCGTTCTGACGCTGAGCATCGATGAGACGAGCAACGGTCTCGGTGGGCTTTGCGCCCTGAGCGATCCAGGTGTCGATCTTCTCGAGATCCATGGTGACCTTCTTGGGCTCGGTAAGCGGATTGTACGTACCGACCTGCTCGATATAACGACCATCGCGACGTGCACGAGAATCTGCGACAACGATACGGTAATACGGTGCTTTGTGAGCGCCATGACGTGCGAGACGAATCTTAACTGCCATGAAGTTGAACTCCTTTGTATATTCTTACTACGCGCTTTCGCGTAACCTTTAGAAAACAGCAATTACCAATAATAAGGTGAGGGGTGTGCTTTTGCAAGAACAGAAACGAAAACGAGCACGAGCGGAAGGTTTACTGGTCTTGAATCATATCCTGAAGCCGCTTGAGGTCGCCCATGCCTAAACCTCCCATGCCTGGAAGCGAGCGCCGGCGTTTCTTCTTCCCCTTCTTGCCTTTGCGCGTGCCCATCATCTGTTCCTGCTGGGCCATCATCTGCTTCATCATCTTGCGGGTCTCGTTGTACTTCTTCATCATCTGATTGACCTGCGTGACCGAAACACCCGCACCAGACGCGACACGTGCACGACGCGAGCCGTTGAGCACACTCGGCTTTTCTCGTTCTTCTTTGGTCATCGAATTGATGATGACCTCCATCTCATCGAGTGCGTTCTCATTGACTTGACCGTCTTTGAGCGCCTTATCGCCACCGGGAAGCGCACTCACGAGCTTCTGGATGCCGCCGATCTTGCGCACCTGCTTGTTGATGGTAAGAAAATCGTTCAAGTTCAGATCCGCGCGCATCATGCGCTCAGCTTCTTCTTGCTCGATCTCTTCAGCACGGATCTGGGAAGCGGTTTCGATGAGGCTGATCACATCGCCCATGCCAAGGATACGCTTAGCCATGCGATCAGGATGGAACTCCTCGAGCGAATCGGGCTTCTCGCCCATCGAGATGAACTTGATCGGCTTGCCCGTGACCTGCTTGATCGAGAGCGCGCCACCACCACGTGCATCGCCATCCATCTTCGACATGATCACGCCGTCGAAATCGACCTGTTCGGCGAAGGCGGAAGCAACGTTCACCACGTCTTGACCGGTCATCGCGTCGACCACCATGAGGATCTGGTCGGGCTCGACCGCATCGCGAATAGCAGCGGCTTCAGCCATCATCTCCTCATCGACATGCAAGCGACCCGCGGTGTCGACGATGACCACATCGCGCAGCGAATCGACCGCATCGCGCACGCCCTCTTGAGCGATCTTGACCGGATCCTTGCCATCGCCGCGATAGACGCGCACGCCGATCTCATCACCCAGCGTTTGGAGCTGATCGGCTGCTGCGGGGCGGTATACGTCGCACGCAACGAGCAAGGGGTTGTGATTCTGCTTCTTCAAGAGATACGCGAGCTTCGCGGCTGCTGTGGTCTTACCTGAGCCTTGAAGGCCGACGAGCATGATCACATTCGGGATGCGCGAAGAGAGCACGAGCTGCGAATCGGACTCACCAAGGAGCTTCGTTAATTCGTCGAGCACCACCTTGATGACGTTCTGCGCTGGCGTGAGCGAATCGAGCACTTCGGCATCGAGGCAGCGTTCCTTCGTGTTCTTGATGAAGGACTTGACCACCTTGAAGTTAACATCCGCCTCCAGAAGCGCCATGCGGATCTCCTTCATGGCGGAGTTGATGTCATCCTCGTTGAGCTTTCCCTTCGAGCGGAGGCCCGAGAAGATGGATTGTAGTTTGTCTGAAAGATTATCCAGCATCGCGCAATTCTCCAATCAGAGCGTTCGCAAAATCGAGCGCATCGAAATCCTGTAGATCCTCGATACCCTCCCCTACGCCGATCTTGTAGAGCGGCAATTCCAATTCATGAGCGATCGCCACCGAGATGCCACCCTTTGCAGTGCCATCGAGCTTGGTGACGATGATGCCATCGAGGTCGAGCGCCTTGTTGAACTCACGTGCCTGCTGAAGGCCGTTCTGCCCAGTGGTCGCATCGATGACGAGCACGGTATAGACCGGCAGCTCCGAACGACGACGCACCACTTCGACCACTTTGGTGAGCTCGCGCATCAGATCGTCTGAGGTATGCAAGCGCCCTGCTGTATCGATGAGCACCAGATCCGCACCCGTTTGCTCAGCGCGCTCGAGCGTTTCGTAGCACACGCTTGCTGGATCGCTCCCGCGCTCGCGTGAAACGATCTCGACATCGGCTCTGCGCGCCCATTCTTCGAGCTGTTCGATGGCTGCCGCCCTGAACGTATCGGCGCTACCGAGCAGTACCTTGCGATCGTTGCCATGGGCCTCAGCGGCGATCTTGCCCACCGT
>OLSI01002116.1_pt1 | contig 11374 bp, 12 predicted proteins | sample 1672661 | NCBI WGS metagenome assembly OLSI01 (sample SAMEA3136711, study PRJEB25190) | human gut metagenome | biome: human gut; feature: human-associated habitat; material: faeces | place: Austria | collected 2013 | reverse complement strand
TGCGCCCGGCAGCGACGCCGACGACCCGGCCCAGAGTGTGGCAGACCGCGCCGGGGCCGCCGAGCTGGAAACACTGGTGCGCGGTCTGCGCGAGCCCTACGGCAGAATTGCCGTGCTGTACTTTCTGGAGCACAGGGAAACGGCGGAGATCGCTAAGCTGGTGGGCCGTCCGCCCGCGACGGTCAACAGCCAGCTGTGGCGCGCAAAGCTGCTGCTTCGCCAGCAGATCACCGAGAGGAGGCAGAAGGAATGAGCCTTTATTTTGATAACAACAAACTCTTTGACGCCGAAGGCCACCTGACCGACGAAGGGCTGTACGCCATTAAGGACGGCACGCTGGACGACCTCGGCGCACTGGAGGCCGCCGAGCATCTGAGCTTCTGCGACTACTGTCTGCTGCGCTACACGGCCATGATCGACGCCGCGCCCGACTGCATGAAGCAGCCGATGCGCGACCTGATCCCGCAGGTGCAAAGCCTTATGCGGCTGCGCAGCTTCCGCATTATGACAAACCGCTATGTCTCGGCGGCTGCCGCGGTGGTGCTGGGCTTTGTGATGTGGGGCGCGGTCAGCACCTTTGGCGTGCCCAATGCCGCCGCCCTGCTGCCGCAGCAGCCCGCCGCCCGGCAGGAACGCTTCGGCACCAAATTCAACACCGCCGTCAACGGCTTCTACAAGAGCCTGGACGACACCTTTAAGAGCTTTACCCTGACCGCGGAAAACGGTCTGGACCAGATCAGGGCACAAAGCATCGGCGGCAGCACCGCCAAGGGGGAATAAACCATGAAAAAGAACGGCTTTCTGACCTTTATCTTCGCCTGTATCCCGGGCGCAGGGCAGATGTACTACGGCTATATGCAGCGCGGCCTGTCGATTGCGATGATACTGATACTCTGTGTGATGGCGGCCACCGTCGTTGAACCGCTGCTGTTCCTCTGCCTTGTCATCTGGATGTACAGCTTTTTTGACACCTATGACCTCATCCGCCACATGGCGGCCGGTGAGCCGAAGGAGGATTCCCTGCTGGTTCTGGGCAATTATGGGGAGATCAAAAAGCTGGTCCCCCAGCATAACAGACTGATCGGCTGGGGTCTGGTCGGCTTCGGCGTCTGGGCACTGTATGAGACATTCATCTCAAACTGGCTCTATACGCTGCTGTGCAATCTTGTTGGCGAAGGCTACGCCTACGACATCATCACCGGCATACCGAATGTTGTCATTGCGGCACTGCTGATTTTCGCAGGCCTCAAGCTGCTGGGCCTGCACCCCGAAAAGAAAAACCGCGACGACGAGCTTCCGCCGTATCCGCATGAATAACTATGCCTTCCCCCCCCTTGGGGGAAGGCGGCACCGCAGCGCCGGATGGGGGGACAGCCTTACAGACGCTGCTCGTCTGCCTTTTGCCGCAGGGTAGGGGCGGGACATGTCCCGCCCGCTGCTGACCCACCGCCGCTGTGCCCGCCATACACGCGCGGGCCGGGTATGTCCGGCCTCTACCACTCAATATAAATAGAATGAGGTAAAATCATGGATGAACAAACCACCCCGAAAAAGGTCCGCCGCGTCGGCAGCATTGCGTTTGCGCTGGTGCTGATTGCAGCCGGTGTTCTGCTGATGGTCTATCAGTTTGTGCCGCAGTTCGACCTGCTGAAAATTCTAAAATTCTCCCCGGTCATCCTCATTGCGCTGGGCATCGAGATGCTCGTCTACAGCGCCAGGCCCGATGTGAAGGTGAAATTTGACTGGCTCGCCATGCTGGGTACGGCGTTCACGCTCTGCATCGTCGGCACGGCGGCACTGCTGCCCCTGGCCATCAGCGAGTGGGGCCCCGCCCGCAACTACGCCCAGACCCGCATTGAATCGCAGAAAGCGGACGCGATGTACAGCGCCCTGACCGCCGACCCGGCACTGAAAGCCAAGCTGAACAGCCTGAATGTCGAGGTCCGGTTCTTCCACGAGGCCGACGGCGACTACACGCTGCAAAGCGGCGACGACTGCATCCTGTACGCCGCGCTGCAGGGCCCCTACGCCGATGCCGAGACGTTCGCCGCCGACTGTATGGCCGTTATGCAGCGGGCCGCAGACGCCGGTCTCGGCTTTACATGCTACCACTTTAGCGCCGATGAGGACATCGCCGATGGCATCAGCTACTACTTGGACTGCGTCGCCTCCTACCCGGCAGGGCTGACCGCTGCCCAGGTGGCCCAGCGCGTGCAGGCCAGCTACTACTATGACAATAACAGCTTCTCCAGCGAAGCAGACCGGGATGATTACATCCGCCGCCAGCTGCAGAATGAGATTTCCGACGAGTACGCCGATCGGCACGACGGTGCCTATCCCGACGAGAAATACCTGAACGAGGAAACCGAGCGCCGCCTTGCCGAACGAACCGGCATGGCCACGCATGAAAGCGCACAGGCATAAACATGCATAAAAATTACCCGGAGCCCAACCAAACGGGCTCCGGGTCTGTTGTTATACGCTCTCACCCTCGACCAGCTCAAAGGGCACGGTCTCGTGGCGGGCGGGGGCGTTTTCCTCTATGCAGCGCAGCAAAATGTCGGCGGCGCGCTCGGCAAGGACGGTGGTATTCTGCCGGATCGTCGTCAGCCGCGGCACGGTGTACCGCCCCAGCGCAATGCCGTCGTACCCGGCCACGGCAATGTCCTGCGGTACGCGCAGGCCGTGGTCCTGTATGGCCCGGATGGCTCCCACCGCCATCAGGTCCGACATGGCGAAAATCGCCGTAAGGCCGGGGCAGTGGGCCAGCAGGTGCTCGGCAGCTGCATAGCCGCCCTGCATCGAGAAGTCCGCAAGCCGGTACTGCCGGTCAAAGTCGAACGGCACGCCGAGCCGGTGCAGGGCATCCAGACAGCCGTCCAGCCGCTGCTGGCTCGGGCGGGAGGTTTCGGGCCTGTCGCCGATGATGCCGATGACACGGTGGCCTTTGGCATATAACTGCTCGATCATCACGGCAGCGGCAGCGCGGTCATCCACGCTGACGCTGGACAGATTCTCAATGCCCAGCCCGGCGGCGTTGTTTGTCAGCAGCAGGCAGGGGATGCCCAGCGACGCCAGCGCCGGGGTAAAGCATTGCGGGTGCGATCCGATGAAAAAGAGGCCGCAGGGCCGGCGCTCGGCAAAGATGGTCTGTGCGCAGGCCAGCTCGTCGGTACTGCTGTTGTTGTAGTAGACCGTCGGTGTATAGCCGCGCACCTCCAGACAGGGCTGCAGCTTGTCCAGCAGGTCCGCAAACAGAGCGTTCTGCGTGCCCTTTACAATGAGGGCCAGTCCCTCCGGCACCTGCTGCTTCAGATGCTTGGCATTGGCGTTGGGCTGGTAGCCGTGCTGCGCCACAACGGCCAGTATTTTCCGGCGTGCGTCCTCGCTGACACGGGGGTTGTTGTTCAGCACGCGGGACACTGTGCCCACGGCATAGCCGGACTCGCGGGCAATATCCTTGATGGTCAAAGCTGCGCCTTCTTTCGCGTTGATTGCTACCAGTATACCATATCCAACCAAAAGGGGAAAGGGGAGGCTCCCTGCGGATTTTGCGGGGCGCTTTTTATTTTTTCGGATTTTAAAAATTCCGCCCCGCAACCTCTTGGCAAACAGGGAAATTTCTGCTATACTATTCTATACATCTGTGAGGGCCGTTAGCTTAACGGTTAAAGCCGGCGGCTCATAAACATTGGATGTTAGGATTTCTCACTTTACAAAAAGGCGATAAACCGTAAAAATTTCGATTTTTGTCACTGCTTTTTCTGCTTTCATCTACAACCCATCTACGGGCGGTTCGCAACTGCTTGTTTGGGTTGTTTCATAAGGGCCATTAGTTCAGCGGTTAGAACTCTCGGCTCATAACCGAGTTATCGCAGGTTCGAATCCTGCATGGCCCACCAAACAAGAAAAATCCGAACCTGTTTCCGATTGGAGAAGGGTTCGGATTTTTCGTTTTCTTCGGGTACAACAATGAAGGCTCCCGTGGACGGCGCAAAACTCTGATGCCTTGTCATAGACCGTAAGCCGATAACGAGAATTGGAGGATGCGATTATGAAGTACGATGAAAGAGCCTGCAAGTTTAACATGGATACCGGGTGTGTGGAGTTGACTCTCCAAGATGGGAGAAAAATTTCCATTGACTGCACCGGGGTTGAGGATGCACTGGATGTGACCATGGCGCAGAGGTCAGAGTTAGACTACCTCATCTACAATGACCCGCTAGGCTATGCCGATTTGATTTTGAATGGCGATCCGGAGGAATATTTGAAAAATGCAGCCGGGAGCCATGAGTTAGAAGATTAGAGGCTGAATTCGAAGAATGGTTGATAACTCTCATTAGTAGGAGTATAATTTATACAAAGGGGTATACGTCCTTTTCAGAAAAAGGAGGAAGCACTATGGATCGAATTACGAAAGGCTATATGAACAATTTTGCGGCATCGCAAGAATTAACAGGTCAAAACGGATCAGAATTATTTGAATTGTTTGCATGTTACTGCGTCCTTTCAAAAGAATACCCAGAGCATTTTGATATATCGGATATTGTTACAGGTGGTGGAAGTGATGCGGGAATTGATGGAATTGCAATTATTGCCAATAATGTCTTAATACATTCGCAAGAAGAATTTGATGATTTGGCCGAACAAACACATACAATTACGGATCTGAAATTTATTTTTATTCAAGCAAAAACATCTCCTACGTTTAATGGCGGAGATATTGCTACATTCGGTTTTGGTGTATGTGATTTGTTAAAAGAACAACCCGAGTTGGTTCAAAACGCAGAGGTTCAAGAAAAATCCAATATCATTTCTCATATTTTATCTAATATGATGCGTGTAAGAAATAAACCCAAGTGCTTATTATACTACGTTACCACCGGAAACTGGACAGAGGATCAAAATCTCTGCTCTAGAATTGAAGGCGTAAAGAGCGATTTGAAATCTGAAAATCTATTTTCTGAGATTAGCTTTGTACCAGTTGACGCAAATTATTTACAAAAATTATTTAAGAATACGGTCGATAAAATCCAAGCAATCATTGATTTTCCAGAGCGAATTACCCTTCCAGAGATGGAAAAAGTAAAAGAAGCATATCTTGGCATATTGCCAGCATGTCAATTTTTAAACCTTGTTAGTAATGAAGATGGCATTATCAAAAGTATTCTATATGACAATGTAAGAGATTTCCAAGGGGAAAATGATGTAAACGTAGAAATTGCCGAAACGCTGAATAGTTCAGAGGCCGACAAATTTGTTATTTTAAACAATGGAATAACTATTATTTGTAAAGAACTAAAAAATATTGTTCGCAATCAATTCTCTCTTGAAGATTATCAGATTGTCAATGGTTGCCAAACAAGTCATGTTCTGTATAATAACAAAGAAACAATATCGGACAAGGTTTATGTTGCGATAAAAATTATTTCGACAGATGACGAAGAAACTGTCAATAAAATTGTGAAAGCGACAAATAGGCAAACCGAGGTTACCGATGAACAGCTACTGGCATTAAATGATTTCAACAAACGCCTTGAAGCTTACTATCAAACTTATAGTGGCGTACAACGCCTATACTACGAACGACGTTCTAAGCAGTATACTTCCGTTATGGAAATCGAAAAGGTTAGAATTGTAACAGTTGCTACACAAATAAAGGCATTTTCTTCAATGTTCCTAGACAAGCCACAGTTAGCAAGTCGTTACTATGGGCGGTTGTTAAAAGATAGTAAGGATAGCGGAGAAATCTTTAATACGAACCATCAATTTATTGCGTACTACGTTTCTGCCTATGCTTTGTATCGGATAGAATTTCTTATTAGAAACAAGCAAATTGACCAACAGTATAACAAATATCGATATCATATTTTGATGATTTTGAAATATCTTGTCCTTGGTGATCAGAAGCAACCTCAATTGAACTCCCACAAAATGGAGACTTTTTGTCAAGAAATTCAAGGTATACTAGCTGATTCTAATAAATTAAATCAATATGTCGAATTTGCATGCAAGATAATATCTGATCAAGTTGGCGATTTGTCCAACGCAGAAAATGCCAAAACAGCACTTATAACAGATAAGTTAAAAAATGCGGCAATGGTTGTTAAGCTTTAAAATTTAATTTTACTGTTTCGAATATGTAATGCAGGGCGTTCCCTTTACCGGGAGCGTCCTGCTGTTTTTATGCGGCACATTCATGGTGCGCTCCTGCTTGAGGGCGAGAATCTTTTCCAGAAAGCTGCGCACCAGTTCAGGCGCACGGTGGAGCGCGTCCAGATAGGGCTTCACTTCATACCAGAGCTCGTGATACTTTTGACCCCAATGAGCAGCTTCCTTCTTGGCGGTGGAAAGTTCTTCTTTCAGGCGGCAGTTCTCCACGTCCATCATATAGCCGTGGTCGGCTTGCTTTTTCAGCTTGGAAAATTCTTCTTCGGTCAGCGAGTAGTTACCGAGAAAGGTGCGCTTGCCGATATAATCCAGATCGCGCGCATGAATGAGGGCTTCTTTCGTGAGCGTGACCTTTTTCTGCACAGCGGCAAGTTCCTTCTCCTTTTTGGAGAGGGTCTGACTGGTTTTGGCAAGCGACTGCGCCTTTTGGTCGGCTTGGGCGGTCAGGCTGTCCAGACGTTCCTGCTCCCGCTGGACTTTGAACTGGGTGACAGTCAGGTGTTCTTCTGTGCTGCCGCGCTCACCGCGCTCCACATCCGTGTATCCGGCAGTACGCATATAGTTGAAGAAATCGTCTTGCAGGACGCTGTACGACTTCTTCAGGACTGGCTTGCCGTTCTTTTGCAGCACAGGCTTTCCGGCATCGTCCAGCAGGGGCTTGGATGCCCACTTCTTGCTCCGGCTGACCTGCATGACAGTCTCCTTGACGGTGCCGACCAGTGCCTTGTCCTTGCAGCGTTTCGACCACAGGATCTGCTTTTCCACCACAGATACATAGACCACATGGAGGTGGTAGTGGTAAACTTCGCGGCCTAGTGCTTCGGTCATGGCACGGTTGATCTCATCGGCGTGCATGACTGCCGAGAGGATATACTGCTCACCACCCACGATCTGAACAGCAGCTTTGTAGGCATCTTCATATCGTAATGCCGGACAGCATCCCGGCCATCGTGGACAAGGACTTGTTTGAAGAAGTGCAGCAAAAAATCAAGAAGAACAGCCGCGCTCCTGCCCGTCACAAGGCCGAGGATGATTACTTGCTCACCACCAAGCTGTTCTGCGGAATGTGCGGCGCGATGATGTTCGGCGAGTGCGGTACGGGTAGAAACAAGGTCATTCATCATTATTATAAGTGCGCCACCGCGAAGCGTTTCAAGACCTGCAAGAAAAAGACCGTCCGTAAAGAGTGGCTGGAGGATTTGGTCATAGCTGAAACCATGAAGCTGATTCAGGACGATGCCGTGATTGATGCCATCGTTGCGGAAGTGATGGAGTTGCAGGATCAGGAAAACACCACTCTCCCTTTGCTGGAAAAGCAGATGCGCGAGGTAGAGAACGGCATTGAAAATATGCTGAACGCCATTCAAGCAGGTGTGCTGACCAACTCCACCAAATCGCGTTTGGAAAAGCTGGAAGCCCAGCAGAAAGAACTTGAGGTTCGGATTGCCGAAGAAAAAATCGCTCGGCCTCGGTTGAGTGAAAATCAGGTTCGGTTCTGGCTGACCCGGTTCCGCAAGCTCGACCCGAACGTGAAAAGCCACCGGGAAATGCTTATCAATACATTCGTGAACGCCGTTTATCTCTATGATGAAAAAGTTTTGATTACATTCAACTACAAAGACGGCACAAAAACCATCACTTTCGATGAAATCGCCGCCAAAGATGCCCCAGAGGGCAATGGTTCGGATTTAGGTTGCTTCGCTCCACCAAAAAACCTCAGCGTATACAATACGTTGAGGTTTTTGTTTTGTAACAAGGCTAAACTCATAGGGCGGGTGGATTCGAACAGCTGCGGCGCTGTCGCAGAAGACAGCGTAAAAACAGCCCAGTGGGCTGTTTTTAGTAGCGCGGCTCGCGTAATCCACCCGCGCCCACCAAAAAGCCTCAACATATACAATACGCTGAGGTTTTTGTTTTGTGACGAGATTAAACTTATAGAGCGGGTGGATTCGAACAGCATCGACCCGCCGAATAGTCCGGCGGGTAAAAAAGCCCCTGTGCAACAGCGACGACCGCTGCCAGCGGCAGAAACAGGGAGGAGCTGTTGGGGCTGCGGCCAGCAGGATGCGCGTGCCGCTCAAGGCACGATGCAGCCGCGATCGCACGCATCGCTTCGGCCATACACCTTCACGCCAGAAACGCCCGACACGGCGTCGGCGAAATGCTGCGCAAGCGCACCCGCATGCTCGTGCACGCCGGAGGGCCCGCCAAGCGTTCCCTCGATGTAGCCAATACCCGCGGCCAAGCCCGCCACGCCATGCGCGTTCAGCGTACCCGCTTCGAGGCGCTCGGGCATGAAAAGCGGGTGGCGCTCGTCATAGCTGTGCGTGCCCGAGCCTCCTTCAAGAAGCGGGGCAATTTCGATGCCGCATGCCACGCACAAGCCTCCAGTCCCTTGCGGGCCCAACAGGCTTTTATGGCCCGTAAAGCACACCACGTCGGCACCGATTTCAGCCATGTTCAGCGGATACGATCCAGCTGTTTGTGCGGCATCGAGCACGAATTTCGCGCCCGCCTCATGGGCCATGGCGCACATGCGCGCCACATCGTACACATCACCCGTGAGGTTCGACGCATGCGTAACCGCGACCAGCGCAGGCTTGCGCTTGAGCAGTTCGGCATACACCTCGAAATCAAGCGAGCCATCGGCGGCGATAGGCGCGATGTCAACCGAGCAGCCAGCCGTATCGCGCAGGCGGAACAACGGACGCAGCACCGAATTGTGCGATGCGGCCGTAGTGAGCGCCCTCTGGCCCGGAGCGAGCAAGCCATCGATGGCGATATTGAGCGCCATGGTGGCATTGTTCGTGAACGCCACGCTCGAAGCGCCCGGCGCACCGAGCAAATTCGCCACCGCCGTACGGGCGCGGTATACCGCCATGCCCGCCGCGATTGACGCCGGATGCACGCCGCGGCCCACGCCTCCGAACGACGTCATGGCATCAGCCACGGCGCGCACCACGCATTCAGGCTTCATCATCGTCGTGGCCGCATTGTCCAAATAAATCACGGGCGCTCCCTTCGTTTCCTCAATTGAGATTTACAGCATTTCGATGAACGCGGCAATGCGCGTTTCAAGCTGTCCCGCATCGCTTTGCGAATAATCGGTCTCGAGCTTCATGTACGGAATGACCATGGGCGTGCCAGCAATAAGGATGCGCTTCGCGCCCTCGGGGAATACGCTCACGCCGTCGGCGATGCGCTGCTCGAGCTCGTCGGCGAGCTCGTTGGCCTTCTGCGCGCAGCGGGCGGGGTCGTCGAAGAAGGCGATCTGAGTCATGAGCAGGCAATCTTTGCCAGAAATGGGAATGCAGTTTTCGGCTTTCGTGGCATCGAAGACGCGGGCGAGCGCACGGCGCACAGCTGGTCATGGGTTTCCAGGTCCATGCCGAGGCTTTGCCACATTTCACGATTGTCTGCCATGTTCGATTCCCCCTTCGTGCGAAGGCGGCATCCCACCCCTGGGGCCATGCGCACATGCGCCCTTCGCGCTCGGTTTCCAATAACTATCACGCGACGAATCACCAACCCATAAGGAATAAGGGCGCAAAAAAAAGAAACGTCGAGCGACGGTGCAGAATGGCGGACGCGCTGCAGGTGCGCGAGCGTTGCCTCGCCTTCGAGGCATATGGGGCATGCGCTTCGGGTGCAGAATGACGACGGGGCAGAATCCATCGTCGAACGAAGCGTTGCTGCGTATAGGGCAAGTGTAGCGCGCGCGGGATGCAAACGGAAGCTATAACCCTGCAAGCGGAGGTTTTTGTGCGGGAATGCATGGCCGATACGAAAAAGGCCACCGCATACGCGATGGCCCAGAAACCCCACAGGAATATCTGCAGTACGACTGCGTGATTGACACTGGCTGAGGGCGCGGTCCAATCGATTTCGCCCCGAAATACGGCATCACATCGGACATGCCGCACACATTGAACGGCAGCGTCTCGGTGTTGAAGCGCACGAAATACGGCTCGGCACCCTCAGGCAGCGTTGGTTCATCGGACGCATCGACGCCGGCGACCACGGCGGCTGCATGGCCGGCCGAAAGCTCGCAACGCACCATTTCCGCCAAATACACGCCGCTTCCCGTCGAATCGGGCTTTTGCGCCGAGATATTCAGAATGCGCATACGCGCCACCTCTCCTTCGAATTCGAATCATCATACCGTGACGCAAAGGAAAGCTGCGCAAGCAGACCGCGAATCGCACAGGCAAGCCCGCGAAAAGCCGAAAGCCCAAAGGTTCGCAAAGATTTGTCGGCACGCAAGCGCCATGCAAGGTATGATTGAGCCATAGACCGAGCGATACGCAGCGCGCACAGCGCGTTGTCGAGCGGAAGGAGTCGCCATGAGAATCCAAATGGAACTCGACCGAGGATATTTGCCCGACGCTTACGGAAAATATGCAGCGCCCGAAGACTGCTATGACTGGAGCTGCCGCCGCTCGTTTCCCTTTACCGTCGAGGGCGTTCCTTATGGCACGCGCGCACTCGCCGTTTTTTTCATCGACTGGGACAGCGTGCCCGTATGCGGCTTCCCATGGATTCACTGGTGCGCCTACGTAAATGGCGACTTCGAGGGAGATATCGAGTTTCCCGACGATTTGAGCCGCAACGAGCACTCTCGCCTTGTGCAGGGATACAACTCCGCCGCGAAAAGCGAGCCCGAGCGAGGCGTGGGGTATGTTGGCCCCTGCCCGCCCGACCGCGACCACAAATACACGCTGCAGGTTATCGCCCTCGATGATGAACCACTCGTCGAGGCCCCCTTCTGGGCCAACGAACTGCTCGACGCCTGTCGAGGACACGCAATCGACGAAGCAGGCAGGATTTTGCCCAGCAGGTGCTAACGTTTTCCAGATGTAAAAAGCGTTGTCACACGACTGCCACATACGACGCCAAAACACGGGGAAACACGCGGGGAGTGCATCGGGGAAAGATTTGCACCCGATTCGCACCAGCCCTGCATAAAAGGGCATTTTGTCGTGCAAAACAAAACAGGCCAGGCAATCGCCTGATTCAAGGCATATCTCTGCCACAAAAGAATCGTTGGTCAGGCCAGGACAGCGAGCGAAAGCCCAGCGCTTCAGATTGGTCTGAAAGAGGAGCGACGCGTACTACCTGTACGCGAGCGACGATTGAAGGCTAAGCTGGGGCTTATAGGACAAAAAGTGTGTCTCGATAGAACGCATGTTCCTCTCACGCTAAT
>OLSI01002114.1_pt1 | contig 11375 bp, 12 predicted proteins | sample 1672661 | NCBI WGS metagenome assembly OLSI01 (sample SAMEA3136711, study PRJEB25190) | human gut metagenome | biome: human gut; feature: human-associated habitat; material: faeces | place: Austria | collected 2013 | reverse complement strand
ATGTGGATACCCACACGCCGTCAGAACCAAATCCCACGATCTGATCTACACGTTCCTGCATCTCTCCTGCTGCTTTGTTGGTAAATGTAATAGCCAGGATATTCCATGGATTTACTTCTTTTTCTTCAATCAGATATGCAATTCTGTGGGTCAGCACCCTGGTTTTCCCGGATCCTGCCCCTGCCAGCAGCAACAGTGGTCCCTCTGTATGAAATACCGCCTGTCTCTGGCAGTCATTTAATGAATCGTAGTTGCTCATTTTTGTCCTTTCTTCAAAAAAAACTTGTCACGTAGTTTTAAAAACTGTATAATCTAGTCAGGAGGCGTTACATTATGAAACTTGACACACATGATATGATAAAAAGCATTCTTGATAATATATCAACAATTGATCACATCAAAACATCTGATATCCCTAACATCGAATTATATATGGATCAGGTAACTACTTTCATGGATTCGCAGATGGCTTCCTCCAAGCGCTATCCGGAGGATAAAATTCTTACGAAAACCATGATCAACAATTATGCAAAAAATGATCTGCTTCCTCCGCCACTGAAAAAGAAATACTCCAAAGAGCATGTTTTAATGCTGATTTTTATCTACTACTTCAAAAGCTTCCTGTCCATCTCGGACATTCAGGCTCTGCTGACTCCTCTGGCTGATAAATATTTCCAGAAGAATAATGGTCTGAATATGGAAGATCTCTATAACGAAGTCTTTGGTATGGAAAAAGAACAGGTGGAAGTGGAGGAAAAAGCCATCCGCTATATTGCAAAGAAAGCGGACGGTTCCATGCGTGACGCTTTAAGCCTTCTGGATCAGTGCATTGCCTTTTATTTGGGGCAGAAGCTGACCTATGATCATGTGCTGGATGTGCTGGGAGCCGTGGATACGGAGGTTTTCAGCCGTTTCCTCCGGGAAATTTTAAGCAACAACGTGGCTCAGGTCATGAAGCAGCTGGAGGAACTTGTGATGCAGGGTCGGGAGCTGGGGCAGTTTGTCTCGGATTTCACCTGCTATCTTCGAAATCTTCTCCTTTTGAAATCCTCAGAAGAGCTGGAAGACGTGCTGGACGTGTCCAGCGACAATCTGGTGCTTTTAAAGGAAGAAGCGGGCATGGTCCGTGAAGATACGCTGATCCGTTTTATCCGGATCTTCTCTGAACTCTCCGGGCAGATGCGTTTTTCCGGGTCAAAAAGGGTGCTTCTCGAGGTGGCGGTGATCAAGCTTTGCCGGCCCCAGATGGAAACGGATGAGCTTTCTCTTCTGGAACGGATCCGGATGCTGGAGAAAAAGCTGGAATCCGGGATGATCGCCCTGCGGCAGGCTCCGGCAGGCCAGACGGCTCCGCGGCCGGATTATGGAGCAGGGGACGAGGCCTTTTTCGGGGGTCTGGATCTTCCGGGAGCCGGTGGAAATGCCGGAGCGGATGAGCTTTCCTTCGAGGAAAAGGCAGCGCCCGAGGATCTTCAGAAGATCATGTCCATGTGGCCCAGCATCGTGGCCCAGACCACGGGCCGTTTTAAAATGACACTGATCAGTGCAGTGCCAAAATACAATGCAGCCGGGGATGATAACCGTTTGTTCGTGGTATTTTCGGATTTCATGGGGGAACGGTATGCCAATGACCCGGAGGCAAAAAAACAGCTGGAGACGATCATTTCCAGCAGACTCGGCAAAGAGGTGGAGGTCAAAATGGTACTTCCGGATGAGGAGCATCTGGCCCCGGGCCGGCTGGCAAAGATCAATGTCAGCGAAGGCTTAAGCCAGATTCATGCCGATATTGAAATTGAAGAAGAATAAGGAGGAATAGATCCATGGCAAAACGTGGAGGTTTCCCGGGCGGCGGAATGCCCGGAAATATGAATAATCTGATGAAACAGGCGCAGAAAATGCAGCGCCAGATGGAAGAGAGCCAGAAAGAGCTCGAGGAGAAAGAGTTTACCGCTACCGCAGGCGGCGGAGCCGTTGAGGTTTCCGTATCCGGAAAACGGGAAGTGACGAAGGTAAAACTTCAGGAAGAGGCTGTAGATCCCGATGACATCGAGATGCTGGAGGACCTCATCATGGCAGCAACCAACGAGGCTTTAAGAAAAGTTGATGAGGAGTCTGCCAACGTGATGGGCAAACTGACCGGCGGTCTGGGAAGCCTGGGCGGTCTTGGCGGAGGCCTTTCCTTCTGATGGATTACTACAGCAAGCAGATCAGCCAGCTGATCGAGGAGCTCTCCAAGCTTCCGGGGGTGGGAAATAAATCCGCCCAGCGGCTGGCTTTTCACATCATTAACCGTCCGGTGGAGGAAGTGGAGCGGCTGGCGAACACGATCCTGGATGCCAGAAAAAATGTCCGCTACTGTAAAGAATGTTTTACCCTGACGGATCAGGAGCTCTGCCCCATCTGCCGCAATGAAAAAAGGGATCATACCACGATCATGGTGGTGGAAAACACCAGAGATCTCGCGGCCTATGAAAAGACCGGAAAATATGAGGGCGTTTACCATGTGCTTCACGGCGCCATTTCCCCCATGCTGGGCATCGGCCCCAACGATATCCGCCTGAAAGAGCTTATGCAGCGCCTTCAGGGAGATGTCAAAGAGGTGATTATCGCCACAAATTCCAGTCTGGAGGGTGAGACCACAGCTATGTATATCAGCAAGCTGATCAAGCCCACCGGCATCAAGGTGAGCCGGATCGCCAGCGGTGTCCCCGTGGGTGGAGATCTGGAATATATTGATGAGGTGACGCTTCTTCGGGCACTGGAAGGAAGGACGGCGTTGTAAGACAGTGTGTAAAAATAAAAGTGACAGAGTTCCCCAAAAAGGAGATTTCTGTCACTTTTTTGATTGCGTGTAAGGATTCAGAAGCCAATGTTCCAGGGAATATTTTGGCAGGAATGTGTCAGAATCATGTGAGGTATATGCAATAATATTATCGATAGATGCACTGTGAATATACGCAACCGTTAAGACCGGGCAGAAAGGTTTTCTGACAGTCCACAGTTTTCCTGGATATAGCTTCGGGTAAGGCCAGAAATCTTCTGCCAGCGTTTCTTATCTTCCGGATCTATTGGGGCATAGCGCCGAAGGATTTTTTCCATATAGCCGCTTTCACGGATCCAGACAAAGGAGGCAGGAAAATTGAGGTCAAAAAGATAAGCCACATAGGAGAGCCACATATCCGGACGGGTTTCCCGGAGGGAGTTGATGAGGGGCTCTTTTTTCATGAAGGTCTCATAGGCGTAATCGCTGAGACTTTCCCGGGAGAGGTCCGCTTCCGTCACGTCCAGCATGGCTTCCATGGAGTCGGTGGCCTTGACACGGAAATTATCGAGCTTGTCTGCGTCCCGGATGAGCCGTGTGAAAAGCAGGACATTTTCCGGGAGTCCATCAGGAACCTGAAAGACGCCGTGATACTCAATGGCAGCCTCAATGACGGGAGACCAGGCTTCATATTTCGGGGCCAGGTAATCCTGGATATGGCCATCCAGGAAAAGAAACTCCACGCTGAGCTTCGCATGGGGAATCAGGGAATCGTCAAAGCTGTGGAACCGGGTCAGCTGCTCAAAACGGCCAACATCGTGGAGCAGGCCGATAAGGCAGGCGATATAGGTTTCCTCATCAGAAAGTTTTAAAGCTCGGGCGAGATAAAAACAGGCATCCACCACATGAAAGGTGTGGCGGAGCTTCAGCTCAATCTTCGGGTCCGTCAGGTCAAAACCGGAGGCAAAGGTGAGAAAGGTCTTTGCATTTTCCGGGAAATCCGGTTCGGAAACCGGCGGTAGAGAAGAGAGGTACTGGGAAAAAACAGTGGAATCTGGGGTCATGGGAGCTCCTTTCTGAAATTGCATACAGATTCCCGTTCAATGAGCTGTACGGGAACTTTGCATATCTTGGGTGAACTTTTTTCGGGATTTTGGAACTGTTCCAGCAGCAGCCGGGCAGCTTCGACGCCGATCTGGAGAAAATCCTGAGCGATGACTGTGATGGAGGGAGAAAAACAGGAAAATATCCGGTCATCATCGAAACCGATAACGGACATTTGTTCCGGTATGGAGATTCCCCGCTCATTCAACAGGGAGATTCCGCCCAGGCAAAGGTCAAAGGAACAGAAGAAGACGGCTCATCTGCTCTTTTCCGTCCATTTGTCCGTTGAGATCATAGGAGTAAAGCTCCGGATAAGCAGGAAGTTTTGCATCCTTTAGTGCGTTCAGAAAACCGGAAGCTCTCTGGACAATCGTATAGGCATCCCTGCGGCCTGCAACAAAGCCAATCCGCTGATGATTTTTGCGGGCCAGATAGGAGCCTGCCAGATAACCGCCCAGATAATTTTCGGAAGTTACATAATCTGAAGCAAACGAAGCACTGACCTGATCCAGGGTTCCGGTAACGGCAATGAGACCGCGGATGTTGTTGTTGATCAGAAGCTGGCCAAGCTGCAGCTGCTTTTCTTTTTCCGGAGGATAGGTATGTATGGTGCAGATATAACCCTGTTCCCAGAGAAAAGATGTAATGTAGCTGACAGAATTTCCTCAGAAATAGTTGTTCTTGGAGGGAATCAGAAGGGCGACGGTGTGGGAGCTTTTGGCACGGAGCCCCGGAGCGATTCGATTGGGAGTATATTTTCATACGCTGGGTTCTTGGACCCTCTGGTTTCATCTTACCACAGAACCTCCAGCCCCACAATCAGCAGAATGAGAAATGCAGGGATTTTTTTTATGGTGGGTGTTATGATTCCGGTACATTGCACCATCGTGCCGATTTCCAGTATTGCCAGTTCTCTTGGAGCCAAGGACAGCTATTGGTTTCTGGTCCTTGTGTATATAACCTTTAACCTGGCACAGGCGGTGTATTTGTATATTGGTTTTATTCAGGGAATTGACAAGGAACTGGATGAAGCAGCCATCATTGACGGCTGTAATGATGTGTCCCTTCTGACCAAAATTCTGATGCCGATCTGTAAACCGATTATTGCCACGGAAGCAATTTTTGTCTTCATCTATGGTTATGGAGAGTTGATTTTCTCTCTGATTTTACTTTCCAAACCGGAAAAGTATACGGCATCCAGGGCAATGCTGAATTTCACCGGGGAACATTCCACAGATATGGGACCGCAGTTTGCTTTCATTGGGAGTGTTTAAAGCTGTAAGCCAGCTGAAAGTAAAGGTACCGGAAAAATTATCCCTGGTGCCTGTGAGCTTCTGAAGAAAAAAATGGAAAATGAAGAACAGAGAAGCTATGCAAAGGTAATCCGGCCAAGGGGAAAAGTGTTAATCCGGGAATCCATCGCAGAACCGGGATAATATCAACTCTTTACTCATCCCCCACTTTGCTGTATACTTATTATGAAAATCAGGTGTCTGAGCAACGCCGAAATGAAGATTCAGGAGGAAAAAGTATGGCTATTTTAAAGCTGGCCCCCAGTTTTAAGGATTATATCTGGGGCGGACGAAGACTGATCGAGGAATATCATAAGCCCTACGACGGTGACATTCTGGCGGAGAGCTGGGAAGTATCCTGTCATCCGGACGGTCCGTCTTTTGTGACAAATGGAGAGTATGCAGGAAAGACCCTGCAGGAATACATAGATCTGGCAGGCAGAGAGGTGCTTGGAACCAACTGCCGCCGTTTTGACGAGTTTCCGGTGCTGATCAAATTTATTGATGCGAAGGATAACCTGTCCATTCAGGTGCATCCGGACAATGCCTATGCGCTGAAAAACGAGCATCAGTACGGAAAAACTGAGATGTGGTATGTGGTAGACTGCGAGGAAGGCGCTTACCTTTACTACGGCTTCAACCGTGAGGTCAGCAAGGAAGAGTTCGCAGAGCGTATCAAAAACAACACGCTTCTCGAGGTTCTGAATCCGGTGAAAGTAAAGAAGGGTGACGTTCTCTTCATCGAGTCCGGCACAATTCATGCTATTGGAAAAAATATCCTCATCGCGGAGATTCAGCAGAACTCCAACGTGACTTACCGTGTGTATGACTACGGCCGTATCGGTAAAGACGGCAAGCCCAGAGAACTCCATGTGGAGAAGGCTCTGGAAGTGACCAGAAGAGAGCCGGTTCGCCCGAGAGAGGACTGCGCTCCCCATGTGGCAGCCTGCGACTATTTCGTGGTAGACAAGCTCAGTGCAAAAAATGAAAAACTCACCGGTTTTGTGGGAGAAGAATCCTTCAAGAGCATCCTCGTTATGGAGGGTGAGGGCGAGATCGTCAACGGCGACGAGAAAATGAGCTTCAAGAAGGGCGACAGCCTGTTCCTTCCGGCTGATTCCGGCGCTTATGAGATCAGCGGCGCCTTTGAGGCCCTTGTGACCAGCGAGGGAGCCAAGAAAAATCCGCTCCGCATCGGTATCGACATGGGCGGCACCAGCATCAAGATCGGCGTGGTCAATGAGAAAAATGAGATCATTGCGCGGACCGTTCTGGAGACCCGTCTGGATATCGCTCCGGAAGAGCTCATTGCCAATATGGGAAAAGTGACCAGAAAGCTTCTGGAGAATTCCAACATTCCTCTGGACCAGTGCGTGGGCGTAGGTATCGGAAGCCCGGGAACCATTGACGACAAGGAAGGCGTGGTGATCTATTCTAACAACTATGCCTGGGAGAATGTTCCGCTCCGTGCAGAGCTGAAAAAATATCTTCCGCTTCCTATTTATATTAACAACGACGCAAACTGCGCGATGCTGGGCGAGGCCGCAGCAGGAGCAGCAGCAGGTAGAAAAAATGTAGTCTTCCTGACGCTGGGAACCGGCGTGGGCGGCGGCTTCCTCATTGACGGCAAGCTCTTTAACGGCGGTCTCTTGGGCGGAACCGAGTTCGGTCATACCGTTGTCCAGGTGGGCGGCGTGCGCTGCACCTGTGGAAGAGAGGGCTGTCTGGAGTCTTATGCTTCTGCTACCGGACTGATCCGCATGGCAAGAGAGCAGATGGACAAGCATCCGGATTCCCTGCTCTGGAAACTCTGCGACGGCGACAAGAGCAAGGTAAATGCAGAGCTGGCTTTCAAAGCTTCCGATGAGAAGGACGAGGCCGGTATGCTGGCTGTGCAAGAATACATGAAATATCTGGCAGCCGGAGTTGCCAATGCCATCAACATGTTCCGGCCGGAAGTTGTCGTTCTTGGCGGCGGTATTTCCAACCGCGGCGAGAAACTGGCAGCAGAACTGAATGAGATGGTAAAAGGCGAGTGCTTTGGACATACCTTTGTGAAACCCGCTGAGGTTGTCATTGCATCCCTGAAAAATGACGCAGGCATCATCGGAGCAGCAGAGCTCTGCTGATAAAAAAATAGGAAAAGCTCCGGCTGACAGGTTTTCTGCCAGACCGGAGCTTTTTTAAACAATTATTTTCTTGTGAGCCAGTCTTCGGGGAGTTCCGTAAGAGGTTCCGGGAAAGAGAGAAGAGAACCAACTCTGGCAAATTCTTCTTCCAGATTTTTATCCAGCTTTCCTTTCTCATTGGGAGACCGGTTCAGCATGAAGTTTACGTTCATGGGGAAATACTGCTGCATTTTCTGGATGGCCCAGGAAGCAGGAGTCGGAGCGGTGTCCGGATTCTTTGCGGTCTGCTCTACCGGAAAGCACAGGATACGGAGGAAAAAGAAAGCGGCAGCCAGAACGAACTTGTCCGTCAGGCTGTCGCCTATATACAGCAAAATTACCGGAATCCTCTTACGCTGAAAGAAACAGCGGGATATGTAGGGCTTTCCCCTTCCTATTTCTGACCTCCTTTAAGAAAAAATACGGGGTTCCGCCTGCCAGCTACCGAAAGCAGAAAAAGGAACTTACCGGTTAAAATACTTGTCCAGCTGTTCCATAAACTCCGCCGGGATCTCCTTCGGGAAGGGGAAGGTCGGGAGGGTTCCAAGGCGGTCGGCGATGTAGCCGAGGAGCATGGCGCTGCGCTTTAAGGACCAGGAGGAGATGAGGTCCACGGTGTCGTGGCGGGTGTGCATGCCGAAGCCGTCGCGGTTCAAGGTCATGGCCGGGATACCTTTCCAGGCGAAGGTGTTGGAGTCGCTGCCCCAGATGGCGTTGGAGGTCCGCATGCCAAGGCCGATCTCGTGGGCCATGTAGGTGATCATCTGGCAGATGGCGGGATCAGCAGTGACGCCGACAACGGTGCCGCCCACAAGCTGACCGGCTAGGTCCACATTCATATTGAACTGGTGGGAGGGAAGCTCAGAAGCGTGGGCGCGGACATATTCCTGGCTGCCCAAGAGGCCTTTTTCCTCAGCACCAAACCAGATGAACTCCATCGTGCGCTTCGGGCGGTGAGCGTTAAAGTAACGGCAAAGCTCCATGATGATGGCTCCGCCGGAAATGTTGTCGTAAGCGCCGGGGCCGGCAGGTACGGAATCGTAGTGGGCGGTGAGGGTCAGGATTTCGTCGGGCTTCTCGGTACCGGTGATCCGGGCTGCCACATTGGCTGAGGTCCGCTCTACAAGTTTCTGCTTCAGAACCAGTTTTGCTCTGGAAGCGCCGCGGCTTACGAGGTCAACGGCGTCTCTGTGATGGATGCAGACGCCCTGAATTGGTGTCTCTTTCATGGAAGGAAGAGAGTAGAGCGCGGGTTTCAGGTCCTCGCCCTCGTCGATAGGGGCGCCGCTGATGCTTAAGTAAGCGACGGCTCCTGCTTTGACCAGTTTCTCGTATAAATCTTTGCGGACCGGACCGTTTACCATCACGATCTTTCCTGTGGCATAGCCAAGGCTGATATCGTCGCCGTTCTCCGCATAGAGGAAGGGAGCCTCCACGCCGCCCTCCGGGGTACTGCCGCATTTGCCGTAACCGGTGACAACGTATTCTTTCTCAAAGGGTTCCGTGATAAAAAAGCGGGCTTCCTCGATCTCAAAGGCTTCAAAAGGAAACTCCTCCAGACGGCTCTCGAGGCCGAAGGAGCGGAGCTCTTCCTGGATAGAAGCGGCGGCTTTCTGCTCGCCTTCGGTTCCGGCTTCCCGGATATAATCAAATTTTCTGACAAAATCAAGCTGACGTTCTCCGTCAATTTCTTCAAAATACATGGTAAACCTCCAAAATAGTTATTCTTTCCTTATTCTAACATGGGAAGGATTTTATGACAATCATTTCCAACTATCTTTACATTTCCTGAAAGAGAAGAGTATAATGTTCGTAATTATTCAGAATAAAGCGGAATCGAGCTTGGCTCTGAATAATTACGTTACTACATAAAAAGAGGAAAAAGAAAATGAACGAAAAGAATCATTTATTCAGCAATCATGCACTGAAAATGCTCCTGATCCCGCTGGTGGCGGAGCAGTTTCTGACCTCCCTTATGGGAACGGCGGACAGCATGATGGTGAGTAATGTGGGCTCTGCGGCAATTTCAGCCGTCTCGCTGGTGGATTCCATCAACGTGCTGGTGATCCAGGCGTTTGCGGCTCTTTCGGCCGGCGGAACCATCGTCTGCTCCCAGTATATCGGGCAGAAAAATCTGAAAAAAGCCACAGAGAGCGCAAGGCAGCTCCTTCTGGCGGTGGCCTCCATTTCGGTGCTGGTCATGGCGGTTTGTCTGGCTTTCCGGACACCGCTTCTTCGGCTGGTATTTGGAAAAGTTGACCGGAGGTTATGGATGCGTCGAAGATTTACTTCCTTATTACCTCCCTGTCCTTCCCTTTTATCGCCCTTTATGACGCGGGAGCTTCCGTCTACCGGGCTCAGGGTGATTCAGCAACGCCTCTTCGGATCTCCGTGGTGGCAAACTGCCTGAACATCACGGGAAATGCCGTGCTGATCTGGGTTTTCCATATGGGAGTGGCAGGCGCTGCTCTGGCGACCCTGGGCTCCCGTGTTTTTTCCGCGATTGTCGTTCTCTGGCTTCTTCGAAGTTCGAAAAATGAGATTGCCGTGAAAGATTATCTCACAATCCGTCCCGATGGCACCCAGATCGGCATGATCCTGAAGATCGGTATTCCCTCCGGCGTGGAAAACAGTATGTTCCAGTTCGGAAAGCTGGCGATCCAGTCTACGGTTTCCACCATGGGAACTGTCGCCATCGCCGCCCAGGCCATGACGAACATTCTGGAGAACTTAAACGGTGTGGCTGCCATTGGCATCGGTATCGGCCTGATGACTGTGGTGGGCGAGTGTATGGGAGCCGGCCGGAAAGACGAGGCTGTCTACTATGTGAAGAAGCTTTCGGTCATTGCAGAGGTGATCATCATCATCTGCTGCGGAGCAATTTTCCTGCTCACAAAGCCCATCACGACGCTGGGCGGCATGGAGCCGGAGAGTGCGAGCCTCTGCTTCCATATGATTACCTGGATCACGATCGTGAAACCCATCGTCTGGACCGCAGCCTTTATTCCGGCCTATGGCCTTCGGGCAGCAGGTGATGTGAAATTTTCCATGATCATTTCCTGCCTGACCATGTGGCTTTGCCGGGTGAGCCTCTGTATCTTCCTGAGCCGTCATTTCGGCATGGGTCCGATGGCTGTCTGGATCGGTATGTTTTCCGACTGGACTTTAAGGGGCATCTTCTTCGGAATCCGTTTCCACAGCCGGAAATGGCTGGAAAAGAAAGTCATTCAGTAAAGGAAAGCCCATGAAGAAAAAAGTGACCACGACGGATATCGCGAAAATGGCCGGAGTTTCCCAGGCGACGGTATCCATGATCCTGAACAAAAAATACAATGTCTCTTTTTCCAGGGAGACCATTGAAAAGGTGGAAAAAGCCGCGGAAGAGCTGGGCTACCACAAATCTGAGTGCCGGAGAGCAAGGAAACTTACGGGTCAGAAGCTCATCGCTGTCTTTTGCCCGACTCTCACGAATCCCTACTATGTGATGCTGCTTCAGGGCATTGAGGAGATCGCGAAGGAGAGCGGCTATACGGTCTTTGTCTGTAACACCCTGCGGGATCTGAAAACCGAGGAGAGCTGTCTTCGGATGCTGCGGCAGATCCAGCCCATGGGAATCATCTACACCTGCAATCCCAGCGCCTGTTTTCAGCAGGAGATCCTGGCCCTGTCGGAAAATATTCCGCTGGTGGTGATAAAAAACAGAGATCTCGATATGGAAGTGGATGTGGTGGAGCTCAACAACGCGAAGCCGGGACGGCTCATGGCCCGGCATCTTTTGGAGCTGGGGCACCGGAAGGTAGGCTTTATTTCGCCACCTCTGACCCGGCGGCAGCAGCAGCGCTTTCAGCGGGTGGAAGGCTTTATGGAAGAATTCCGGGAAGCGGGACTTCCAGAGGGCGTGATCGTAAAAGCGGCGGATGAGGAGGTGGACAGCCGGGTGCCGGGAATGGATTCGGAGTACAAGATCGGCTATCAGCTGACGAAGGAGCTTCTGAAAGAGGAGAAAGGCATCACCGCTATCGCGGGCCTCAATGATATGATTGCCCTTGG
>OLSI01002093.1_pt1 | contig 11439 bp, 8 predicted proteins | sample 1672661 | NCBI WGS metagenome assembly OLSI01 (sample SAMEA3136711, study PRJEB25190) | human gut metagenome | biome: human gut; feature: human-associated habitat; material: faeces | place: Austria | collected 2013 | reverse complement strand
AGCATCTTTGCTATCTGCGGAGGTGATGGTGCGCACATCGATGCCGAGCAAGTCGAGCAACTTCGAGTAATCGGTAACCTGGATGACCGTGCCGATCGAACCAATGCTCGAGGCTTCATTGGCATAGATATAGTCGGCCTGCGAGGAAATGAGGTAGGCCGCCGAAGCATTGCCTGAAGCGGTCGAGACCACGATCGGCTTCGAAAAATCCTTCACGTACTGCGCCATCTCTTCACCCGCTGCCGCGGCACCTCCGCCTGAATTCACGCGAAGCACGACCGCTTTGATGGACGGATCGTTTGCGGCGCTTTGCAGCTGAGCAAGGAGCCCTTCGGGCGTATTCGCGCCATCATCCTGGCCGATCGTGCCATCAAGATCGATCACGCCAATGGAATCCTGGAATGTGAGATACGGATTGGCGCGGACGTTATTCCCTACGAGCGTACCGACAAGAACGCCAAGAATCACAAGGAGCACCACGACCCAGACGCGCACCCCTTTTCGTTTCTTCACGCGTTTTGCGACATACGGTTGATTCATGCCATAAGGCTGACCTGCCGGAGGAGGAGGCGTGGGCGAAGTTGTTTCAGGGGTAGCTGAGTTTTCAGACATTGAATTCCCTTTCGCGCTCTGAGCACACAAGCTTAGAGTTCGACATCTTCCAATTGACAACCTTGCCACTTCTTAGCGGCGCGGATCAAGAATTCTTGATTACTGTTGGTTTGTTGCAGGCTCTTCAGAAGCGAGTTCATCGCATTCTCCGTACTGTTGCGGCTCGCAAGGACCCTGCGAACAGCCCAAATGAGCGGCGCTTCTTGCTGATCGAGCAGCAGGTCTTCGCGACGCGTGCCAGAAGCGACCGGATCGATGGCTGGGAAGATGCGACGGTCTGCCAGCGCGCGATCGAGCTTCACTTCCATATTGCCGGTGCCCTTGAACTCCTCGAAGATGACCTCGTCCATCTTCGAGCCCGTATCGACCAATGCGGAAGCCAAGATGGTAAGGCTGCCGCCGCCTTCGATGTTACGTGCTGCGCCCAAGAATTTCTTGGGCGGATAGAGCGCTGTCGAATCGACACCACCGGAAAGGATGCGGCCCGATGCTGGTTGCGCCAGGTTGTAGGCACGTGCAAGACGCGTGAGCGAATCGAGCAGGATGACCACATCCTTGCCCTCTTCGACCATGCGCTTCGCGCGCTCGATGACCATTTCGGAAACGGCGATGTGGTTCTCGCTCGGCATATCGAACGTGGAGGCGATCACCTCGACACGGATCGAACGCTGCATATCGGTGACCTCTTCAGGGCGCTCATCGACGAGCAAGCTCATGAGGTGAACTTCAGGATTGTTCGCCGTGATGGAAGCAGCGATGTCTTTCAAGATGGTGGTCTTGCCAGCCTTCGGCGGCGAAACGATGAGGCCGCGCTGACCCTTGCCGATCGGTGAGCACAAGTCGATCACGCGTGCAGTGAGTGTGTTCTTGCCATGCTCCATGACCAGACGTTCATCAGGGAATACCGGGGTGAGGTCGGAAAACTTCACGCGCTTGCCCAGCTCTGCGATAGGCGTGCCGTTGACGCTTTCGATCTCCTGTAGCGCTGCGTACTTTTCGTTCGGACGAGCGGGGCGAACCGTTCCTTTGATGTAGTCGCCCTTGCGCAGGCCGTTGCGGCGGATCATCGACAGACCCACGTACACATCGTTCTCCCCAGGCAGATAACCGCCCGTGCGCAAGAAACCATACCCATCGGAAAGGATATCGAGCACGCCTGCAGTCTCAACGAAGCCTTCGGCCTTCACACTCGCATCGAGCACCGCATCGACAAGCTCGGCCTTCTTGAGGCCCTTGTGATCAACGCCCAGCTCATCGGCCTTTTCACGCAGTTCAGCGACCTTGAGCTTCTCAAGATCCTCTCGCGTGGTCTGTGGAACGACTGGCTCGCGATGGTAGTTATTGCCATGCTGGCGGCGCTGACGACGATGGCTGTTATTGTTCTGCTTACCCTGGTTCTTCTGGTTGTTCTTCTGATTATTGCGACGGTTGTTGGCATTGCTGTTGCGCTCAGAGCGATCGGACGTGCGCTCGCCTGATGGCTTGGCAGACGTCTCATGTTCTGCAGGTGCTTCCGCTTTCGGAGCACCTGCTTCAGGTTTTGCCTCCGCTGCGGGCGCAGCCGCCTCTTCGGGAAGCGGATTCTTGCGCGGACGACCACGCTTGCGCTTAGGAGAATCGCTCGCTTCTTCGGTAGCTTTTGCTGCATCTGCTGCCGCTTTTTCTGCGTCCGCTTTACGAGGACGGCCTCGCTTTACCTTCGGTTTTTCTTCGGTCATAGCTTCTGAGGCCTGCTCGAGCACGTCTTCACTCATGCGTTAGCTACTTTCTCCCAGTCGTTCAGGAAGGAAACGAGACCACGCTCGGTAAGAGGATGCTCGATGCACTTCTTCAGCACGCCGAAGGGCACAGTGGCGATGTCGGCGCCCATGAGCGCTGCCTGGGTAACATGGTTCGCGCTGCGGATCGATGCTGCGATGACTTCGCATTCATGGCCAAAGTCATAATTCGCCATAGCCTCGACCACATTCACCAGTTGCGGAATGCCGTCTTCGGAAATATCGTCGAAGCGGCCAACGAACGGCGAGATATAACGCGCACCGCTACGTGCAGCAAGGATCGCCTGCGGCACCGTGAAGCACAGCGTCATGTTCACTGGAATGCCTTCAGCTGCAAGCATCTTCGTTGCAGCCAGGCCTTCGATCATGGTCGGAACCTTCACGACCACATGCTCTGGATCGATCGCGTGGAGCTTCTTGCCATCGGCGAAGATCTCGTCACGCGTCATCGCGACCGACTCAGCCGAAACGGGGCCTTGCACGATGTCGCAAATAGCTTTGATATGCTCGTGGAAATCGGAAAGCTTGCCACCGACGCGCGAATAGAGCGTGGGGTTGGTGGTAACGCCTGCGATCGCGCCCCAGCTGTTCGCCTCCTCGATCTCCTTAAGATCAGCGGTATCCAAAAAGAATTTCACCATGTCCTCCTTAGACTGGTACACCTATTGGCAGTATGCGAGCACAAAGGCTGCGCGATATGCAAAATGAGGGGGATATAAAAGACGCTTTCATCGTAAACAATCAATTCGCGATACGCAAGCAACAATCAGGAAACTTGCAGAATCAACCGCAGAACAACGGGTGCGGTGCTACTCCGGGTGCTTGCGCATACAAAAGAGGCCTCTTCACATCAACGCGGCTTGATTTTATGCCGCTTTTATTTTGCCTGCTTTTGACGCTGCTCTTACTGGCCAACTGCTTCACGGAAGAAGGAGATCTCCTTGGCATAACCAGGAAGCTCGTTCGGCGTTTCGAGAATAGCCGGTAGCCCCTGTAAGGCAGGATGCTCGAGAACGCGCACGAGCGCCTCTGCACCGATCTGGCCTTCTCCGATGCGCGCATGCCGATCCTTATGCGCACCGCACGTATTCAGCGAATCGTTGATATGGAGCGCCCTCAGATGCTCGAGACCGATCACGCGATCGAACTCTTCGAGCACGCCGTCCAAATCGTCCTTGATATCGTACCCCGCATCCCATACGTGGCATGTGTCAAGGCAAACACCAACCTTTTCAGGACAGTCCATGCGCGCGCGGATCGCTGCTATCTCTTTGAAGGTCGATCCCACCTCTGATCCTTTACCTGCCATCGTCTCGAGAAGGAGCGTGGTGGTCTGATCGGGTGTGATCACTTGATTCAGAGTTTCGGCAATCTGCTCGATTCCAACTTCGCTCCCCTGCCCCGTATGCGAGCCAGGATGCATGTTGAAGAGCTGGTTCGGCGTGTGCTCCATACGCGCAAGATCATCCACGAGCGCCTGAAGGGCGAATTCGCGCACGGATTCCTTCGCTGAACACGGGTTGATCGTGTAGGAGCCATGCGCAACGATCTTGTCGATGCCTGCCTCTTTGCAAGCCTCTTCGAAACGCTTGATATCTTCGGGATCGATCGCTTTAGCGGCACCGCCACGCGGGTTGCGCGTGAAGAAGGCGAATGTGTTTGCATCGATGCTCTGCGCAGTCTTCGCCATCGCTTCATAACCTTTTCCTGAAGACAGGTGGCATCCGATGATCAACTCTTGTTGCATAACAAACCTCTATCGTATTAATGAGCAGATGCGAGCAGCTCTTTTGCATGGGCTAGCGAGGTTTCGTCTACGCGCCCGGAAAGCATGCGGGCAACTTCCACAACACGCTCTTCAGCGGACAGCACTCGGATATCAGTGGTAAGTTCGGGCGCTTCATGCTTTTCGACAAGATAATGGGCGTCTCCCACTACCGCAACCTGCGGCAAATGCGTGACCACGATGAGCTGGTGCGTCTGCGCCAAGTCTTTCAGCACAGCCGCCAACGCGAGGGCGGTCTTGCCTCCAACACCCGCATCGATCTCGTCGAAAACGAGCGTATCAACATCATCGCAACTGCCCAACACCACCTTGAGCGCCAGCATCACACGACTGATCTCGCCGCCTGAGGCGATAGCCGATAGCTTTTGCGGAGAAAGCCCTGCGCCAGGAACGAACAGATAATCGAGCGCCTGCGTTCCCCAACGCGTCCACGCTTCGCGCGTGAGGTCCTGAAGCTCCACCACCAAAGAAGCGCTCCCCATCTCAAGACGAGCCATCTGAGCGGTGACCGCAGCAGAAAAGCGCGGCGCCACCTCTTCGCGAGCAGCCGCGAGCGCATCAGCCGCCGAAACAAGCCTATCTTCAGCTTCCTCGCGCGCCTGTTTCGCTTCCGCGAGCAATTCGTCGCACGAATCATAAGAAGCAATGAGCTGGTTCGCTTCAGCGAAGGTTGCGAAGACCTCATCCATCGTTGGACCATATCCGCGCATGATACCTTGAAGCGCTGAAAGGCGCGTTTGCCGCACCTCGAGCTCATCTTCCGAAAAATCGATGCTCGCCTGATAGCGCGCAAGCTCATGGCCAACATCCTCAAGCAAGAAATACGCTTCACGCACCGCTTTCTGCTGCGTCTCGACCGTCCCATCAACACCTGCGATCTTGTCGATCGACACCTGGGCATCCTGCAACTTCTCGAGTACACCACCTTCAGCAGTGAGCGCCTGATAGGCTGATCGTGTCTCGCCAGCCAGCATCTCGGCGTTCTCATAGAACGGAAGTTCTTGGAGCAGGGCCTCGTATTCACCAGGCTGCGGATCGACCGCAGCGATCTGCTCGGCGGTGAAACGCGCCCGATCGAGCGCGACAGAATCCACCTCGCGCAGTTTCTGCAAACGCTCGACTTCCGCCTGTGCAGCCGCACGGGCATCGAACGCCTCTTGATAGCGCTCGAGCGCAGGACCGATACTCGAAGCACCCCACCTATCGAACAGCTTTCGCTGGTACGCAGCGTTGAGCAATTGCTGGTGCTCATGTTGGCCACACAGATCGATGCTCGCGCCAACCCCCGCTGCAAGATCCTTCACGCCCGCAAGCGACCCATTTATGGTCACCCGCGAACGACCGTTGAGCCCCACCCGGCGACAAACCACGGTGCCATCCTCGGAGGATACGCGCATCTCTTGTTCGACAGATCCGCTGTGCTCAGTTGATACCCCTTGTTGGGCAGATCCGCTCTGTTCAGCGGGCACTTCTTGCTCATCACCCTCAGCGCTCTCAAGGAAGAAGCGTCCCTCAACAGCAAGTTCGGCCGCGCCTTCGCGGATCATTCCCGCATTCGCGCGTTCACCTACCAAAAGCTTGAGCGCATTCAATAAAGCGGTCTTACCCGAGCCAGTTTCGCCCGTTATCACCGTCATGCCACTTGAGGGTTGAAAAAGGGTATCACGAATGAGTGCCACATTGGCAATATGCATTTCATCGAGCATACGTAGGCCTTTCTCCAGCAACGAATAAGCTGGTCGATTCACGATCAAGAGCGCGTCTTTCGTGATGCCCACAGACGCTGTTGCGCCCCTCGAACCAATGCTTCGATCGAATCAATTATATCGATGCACTTACTTTATGTCTTCGTCGTTGCGTGTTTTGTGCCGCGCGTAAATCATCTGCCAAACTACATAAACGCCCAACACGAACGCGCTCAAATAGCCGACTATCCCAAGCAGCGGCACGCCTAAGAATCGTGGCATCATATCTGTCGTGCAGATGATGCTCGAACCGATGAAGAGCCCTGCCGAAATGAGGGCGAAAGCAAGATAGCCCGTAAGCGAATAAACGGTCGATTCAAGATCCTTCGGCATGTTCATCTCGGCACCAAGGCTGATCTCCCCCTCGTTCAACATATCGAGCGTATGGGAAAGTTGGGTCGGCAGTTTCGTGCTCGCATCGAGCGAACGGGCGCTCTGGATGCCCATCTCCTTCATCTTCTGGAGCATCGCATCGAGGGTGAGCGTTTTCTTCTGGATATGATCAGATACGATCTTGACGATATTCGTGGTGGGTGAAAGATCAGCGACCACCCCTTCGATGGTCATGAATCCGCGCGCAAGCATGGTGAACGATGGATTGATCACCAAATTCTGAGAGCGCAGGATCTCGATGACATCCATGAATGCTTCGCCGATGTTGATGTCCTCCAGATCGGCGCTCGCGTACGAATTCAGCAGTTCTGCCATCTGCTGCAGTAGCCGCCCCTGATCGACTGGCCCCTTGATAGAAGTAAGACCGAGCGCTGCTTCCTTGAGCTCGTAAGGGTCCTTCGCAGCAATGGCCGCGAACGCTTGATTCACCAACGCCCGCTGAGAGGAATTGAGCGAGCCGGTCATGCCCAGATCGATCCAGACGATCTCCTGGTCGCGCACGATGATGTTGCCCTCGTGCGGATCGGCATGGAAGAATCCCGCATCGATCACCTGCATGATGTAATTCTGCGCCAACCGGTTCGCAAGCTCGTCGAGGTCGTTGCCCTGCGCGATGAGCGCAGCATGGTCGTTTATCTCTGGCCCCGAGACATACTCCATCACCAGAATGGACTCCGAAGAATATTCAGGATACGGACAGGGACACGTGACCCCCTCGCTTCCTTCAAGCTCCTGGTGGAACTGCACCAGATTATTGAGCTCGATCGTAAAATCAAGTTCGTTTGCGGTAGTGCGCTCGAGCTCGGTCAAAAGGCCTTCCAGCGTTCCTACCAGCTCTTTATGTTCGATAGTGCCAACCTCAGCGAACGTCAGAAGATGCCGCAGCAGGGTCAAGTCTTCAGCCATCTCCTCCTTGATCCCTGGGCGACGAACCTTCACTGCCACTACCGAGCCATCCAAGAGCGTGGCCTTGTGCACCTGTGCGATCGAGGCAGAACCCAGTGGCTTCTCTTCGATCGATGCGAACACGGTATTCCAGGGATGACCGAAGGCTTCCTCGATGCACGCGATAACGGTGGCGAAGTCGAGCGGATCGACATTGCTACGCAACTCGGCGAAGGCCTCGCAATAATCCTTGGGCAAGATGTCGGCACGGTTCGAAGCAAGCTGCCCGATCTTCACGTAAGTGGGACCCAGATCCTCCAAGAAGCGCACGGCCTTTTGAGGATCCATGCCGTGAAGAACCTGGTCCTTGTGCACGATCTCGAGTATCTCTTTCGCACGCTTGCCAGAGGTCTTATCGTTGACGGTCACTTGGGCAAGCTTCATCAACTGCTTGAATGTTGGCATCGCTTGTTCCTCCTGAACACAAGATCGGCTTCGATGCGGGAGCTTGCAGGCATCCCACATCCAGCGCTGTTCATCAAAAGAGTAGCGAAAAGCGAGCAGCTCCCACCAAGAAAACAAGAATTGAAAACGAGCTGTGGTTTTATCGAGCGCCCTGCCAGATGTCACATCTTGGTCAAAAAACATACGATTAGAAAGATCCAATAGAAACAAATGCACTAAACTAAACCAAGGGGAAAGATTAAGGGGGATCTATGGAATTCGAAACCATCCTGACCGAAGAGCGCGACGGCGTATTCATCATCACCTTCAACCGCTTAGAAGCACGTAATGCCATCAACAACCTTATGACCAAAGAGCTCTCTGATGCGCTCGACTACTGGGATAAGAACGACGAACTGCGCGCTTGCGTGCTCACCAATAACGGGCACGTTTTCTGTGCAGGCTCTGACCTGAAAGAGCTGGCAGAAGATGCCTGGGAAATGCCCGAGGGTCGCGAAAAATGGGGCTTCGCTGCGTGCACGAAGCGCTACTTCGATAAGCCGCTCATCGCAGCCGTACGCGGCAAAGCATTAGGTGGCGGCGTTGAAATCGTTGCTGCATGCGATCTGGCTGTTGCTTCCGATGAATCGATCTTCGGCTTGCCTGAGCCTCGTGTCGGCCTTACTGCCGCTGGTGGTGGCACGCTTCTTCGCCTTGCTCAGCAGATTCCGATGAAGTTCGCTATGGAGCTGCTGCTGGTAGCAGAGCCTATCTCGGCACAAAAAGCCAATGAATGGGGTCTAGTGAACTACGTGGTGCCTGATGATCAGGTGGTCGATAAGGCCGTTGAACTGGCAAAGAAGATCGCGCTCGGTGCTCCTCTTTCCATCAAATACAGCAAAAAGACCGTCATCGAGTCCTTCGGATCGAACTTCATCTACCCATCTCCCGGTTGGGAAGTGCTCGAAGAATACGAGAAGATCACGCGCGCGAGCGAAGACGCCCACGAAGGCGAGGTCGCATTCGCCGAAAAGCGCAAGCCTGTCTGGACGGGTCGCTAACCGACGAACGGCAGCCGATGTCTCACGAACAAAGCGTGCCACATATCCATTCGAATGAGAACGAAGGCCGGTCGCACGATCGGTCTTCGTCGCTCGAAGACGCAACGCTTACGCGCGCGAGCAAACTGATACCACCATGCGTCATCTCAGTGATCGACCTGCTTGAATCCGCAGGTTACGAGACTTGGCTGGTTGGCGGCTTCGTGCGCGACCTCTTGCTCGAACGCCCGCTTCACGATTTCGATCTCACCACTGCTGCTCCCTGGCAACAGGTAAAGGAGCTCTGCGTTGCTGCGGGCTACGCAGCGCATGAGACCGGCACCAAGCATGGGACCATCACGGTGGTTGCAGATGATACTGCACTCGAGATCACCACGTTTCGAACCGAAGGTGCCTACCTCGACCATCGTCATCCTTCGGAGGTCATCTTCACCGACTCGATCGAAGAAGATCTAGGCCGCCGCGATTTCACCGTGAACGCGATGGCGTTCCATCCGGCACGCGGCATCCTCGATCCCTTCAGTGGCCAGACCGACCTGCACGGAAGAATGATCCGTTGCGTAGGAGATACGCATGCACGCTTTTCCGAAGATGCGCTGCGCATCTTACGTGCGCTGCGTTTTGCGTCCCAGCTAGACTTCACCCTGGAACCGAAAACCGCTCATGCTGCGCTCGATCAACGCGAAGACCTGCGCTTGATCGCTGGTGAGCGCATCGAAGACGAGCTGACCAAGCTTCTCTGCGGCGAAAACGTCTACCGGGTGCTCATGGAGCACGCAGCGATCCTGAATGTGGTGCTTCCTGAGCTCATCGCCATGGAAGGCCTCGACCAGAAGACGAAGTATCACATCTACGATGTCTACGAGCACACCGCTTGGGTAGTGCATTATTCGCCCGCCACTCCGCTCGCACGTTGGGCAGCGCTCTTGCACGATATCGGCAAGCCCGATACCTTCTTCACCGATGAAGAAGGCGTGGGCCACATGTATGGCCATCCAAAGATGAGCGTTGAGCACCTGCACAGCATCGCGAAACGGCTGCACTTTTCACGCACATTCACGAACGATCTTGCCCTGCTCGTGCGCTATCACGATACACGCCCAGCACCCACGAAGAAGTCGATTCGTCGACTGTATGCCAAGCTTGAGAACAAGGAGTACCTCTTCCATGCCATGTGCGATCTGATGCGCGCCGATTCGCTTGCGCAAGCGCCTGAATACCACGAGCGCGTGAACGAGATCAATGAGCTCGAAGCGCTCTTCGACGAGATGATCGCTGAAAATGAAGTGTTCTCGCTGCGCGATCTGCCTCTCTCGGGCAAGGACCTGATCGAAGCGGGCATTCCCGAAGGTCCCGCTATCGGCGAAGCGCTCGAAGCAGCGTTTCAAGAGGTAGTCGAAGAGCGCCTGTCCCTCGATCACGATGCGCTCCTCGCCTTCGCCCTCAGCTTTCACAAAAGATGACAAACTACCCGGGTAGTTTGTCATCTATAGCGGTGTCGAGGTGCCAACCGTGGTTCACGGGACCGTGGCCGCTGCCGAGCTGCAAATCATGTGCAAGTGCTTGGGTCAGATAGAACTTCGCGCGCTTCACCGCATCGACAAGCTCGCAACCTTGTGCCAAATAACACGCGATCGCCGAGGAGAGCGTGCAGCCCGTACCATGCGTGTTCTGCGTTTCGATGCGCGGCTCGCGAAGCCAGAACTCCGTGCCGTCTTCAGTGAGCAGCAGATCGTATGCTTGTCCTGATTCGAAGACGTGATCGCTCACCATCTCTGATCCTGAAACGTATAAACGCACCGGTTCTTCCCCGCTCCCGAAGCTCTCAAGATGGCCACCCTTCACGAGCACCGCGCGCGCACCAAGCGCCTGAATAGCGCGCGCTGCCTCTACCATCTGCTGCGGTTGCATGATTGCGATTCCGCTGAAAACCTCTGCCTCGATCAGATTGGGCGTGACCACACTTGCCAGCGGGAACAGTTCACGAACCAAGCTTTGCGCCACATCGTCAGTTGCCAACGATGCCCCGCTCGTCGCGATCATCACAGGATCGAGCACGATGTTCTCCGCCCGGTAAGCACGTAGCGATTCTGCGATGGTCTTGATCAACGCAGTATTCGCCACCATGCCGATCTTGACCGCATCAGGGCGAATATCAGCGAAGATCGCCTCGATCTGCTCGGCAAGGAATCCGGGCGTGGTTTCTTGCACTCCCAACACGCCCATGGTGTTCTGCGCAGTAAGCGCCGTGATGGCCGATTGACCATACACCCCCAGCGCCGTCATGGTCTTCAGGTCTGCCTGGATGCCTGCGCCCCCGCTCGAATCCGAACCCGCTATGGTCACTACGCTCTTCATAACACCCTCATCCCTACTCTTGAATAATCACCTAGTGCGCTGCCTTTTTCGCCCAGCAGAGCCTCAAAGCGCTTCTGCCACCTTCGACAAACGCTTGACCGCACCTGCCAGATCATCCTGCGCGAAGATCGCTGAAACCACCGCAATACCTGCAATGCCCGTCCCCGCAAGTTCACGCGCATTGTCTGCCGTGATCCCTCCAATAGCTACCACGGGGATCGAAACCGCGACGCAGATCTGCCGCAATACCTCATGATCGATCGTCCACGTGTCTTGCTTCGTTGACGTTGGGAACACCGCGCCTACCCCCAGATAGTCGGCACCTTCAGCCTCCGCCTTGCGCGCCTGCTCGAGCGTTTTCGCCGTAACGCCGATGA
>OLSI01002090.1_pt1 | contig 11444 bp, 7 predicted proteins | sample 1672661 | NCBI WGS metagenome assembly OLSI01 (sample SAMEA3136711, study PRJEB25190) | human gut metagenome | biome: human gut; feature: human-associated habitat; material: faeces | place: Austria | collected 2013 | reverse complement strand
CGGAAAAATCCCCTATTCTCATTTCAAAAATCTTGTGCTATAATCCTAGTGTTCCAGATATACCGCAGTTTGTGCGGTATCCGTAATGTCTGTTCACGCAGATATTTTCGTTTAGAAAGCGAGCGATCTATCATGTCCATGATCACATTACATAACACCTCCCACCCGGAGGTAACAATATTATCCAATACATTTATCGACAATTATATGCCGGAGGCCAATGGAGAATTTGTAAAAGTTTATATCTATCTTTTACGTGCCCTTTCCAGTGCTCCGGTTTCTTTCAGTCTGGAGCAGATGGCTGACCGGCTTCTCTGTACAGAGCGCGACATTCTCCGCGCACTGAAATACTGGGCAAAGCAGGAGCTTCTGACTCTTGATTTTACAGACAATAATAAATTATGCGGGATTGCCCTGCTCTCCCCCTCCGGCACGTCTTCTGACACCGCTGCCGCGGAGATCAGCGGTACTTCTGAACCGGTTTCGGCCGAAGCATCTGCAAAGCCGTCTTCTGCCCGCCCGGAAGCGCTTACTCCGGAGCGTGTAAGCGAACTCAAACAAAACGAAGACATTATCCAGCTTCTCTATGTCGCTGAACAGTATCTCGGAAAGACCCTCTCTCCTACAGAGGTTCAGAAGCTTTTATTTTTCTATGATGGCCTCGGCATGTCCGTAGATCTGATCGACTATCTGATCGAGTACTGCGTCGGCCACAATCACAAGAGCATCCGCTACATCGAAAAGGTTGCCCTTGCATGGGCCGAGGAGGGCATCACCTCCGTCGAAGAAGCGAAGCAGTCCGGTTCCAGATATAATAAGGATTATTTTTCTATCCTGAAAGCACTGGGCATCACCAACCGTAATCCGGTCGAAACAGAGATCACATTGATGGACACCTGGCTCAAGACCTATGGTTTTTCCATGGAGATCATTCAGGAGGCATGTAACCGCACCGTCCTCCAGACCGGTCAGGCAAGTTTCCAGTACACTGACAAGATTCTTGAAGGCTGGAAGCAGAAGGAAGTCCGCACGATGGACGACATTCGTTCTCTGGACAGTGCCCACAAAAAAAAGCGTCAGGAAAAAAAGTCAGCACGCAACACCCGTCCGGCACCGGCATCCAACAACCGATTCAACAATTTCCAGCAGCGTGAATATAACTTCGACGAATACGAAAAGCACCTGCTGAACCAGTAAAAGGAGAAAACCGTGGCACTGCAGAATTTTCAGTACGATATTATCATGAGAGAGTATAACCGCCGCCAGTCTCAAGTACAGCATGACCTTGAAGAACGCCGTGCAGAGGCTTTTGCACGTGTGCCGAGGCTTCTGGAGATTGACAGTGAAGTAGCAGCTTTAAGCGCGCAGAAAGCACGTTCTCTGCTTCAGGGTGAGCCTGGATCTGTCGACGACCTTAAGAAAGATGTGGCTGCGCTCTCTGCTGAACGCCGTTCCCTTCTTAAGAAAAACGGTTTTTCCGAGGACTATCTCGAACCTCATTACTTCTGTCCGATCTGTCAGGACACGGGATATACTGGTGGTCAGAAATGCACCTGTTTTAAGAAAGCCGAGATTGAATTGCTCTATACACAGTCCAATCTCACCGAGATTCTCAAAAAAGAGAACTTTGAACACTTTTCTTTTGACTGGTATTCTGATACAATAAAAAATGAAGCTACCGGACTGACTGCCCGCGAGACCGCCAAACGCGCTTACGATGCCGCAGTAAACTTTGTCCGGGATTTTGATACACGCTCACAAAATCTGTTTCTGTACGGTAGCACCGGAGTCGGAAAGACCTTCCTCTCCCACTGCATAGCCAATGCACTTCTCGAAAGCGCACATTGTGTTCTTTACTTTTCTGCGTTTGACCTGTTTGACCGTCTGGCGCAGACAGCTTTCTCGAAGAAGCACGAGACAGATATGGGCGATGATTTTATTTTTAACTGCGATCTTCTTATTATAGATGATCTCGGGACTGAACTGACCAACAGTTTTGTTTCGTCGCAACTGTTCCTGTGTATTAACGAGCGTATCGCACGCCGCAAATCCACGATCATTTCGACGAACCTGAAACTGGAAGACTTTTCAGCCACCTATTCCGAGAGAACTTTTTCTCGGATAGCAAGCAATTATCAGATGTTGAAACTTATTGGCAAAGATATCCGAATCCAGAAAATATTTTTAGGAGGAAAATAAACGATGGCACAGCTTAACAGCAAAGAACTGACAACACTTCCGGTAGGCAGACTTGGACTGATTCCCCTCCAGAGTTGCCGCCCACTTGGCGAGAAAGTTGACGAGTGGCTTGTACAATGGAGAAAAGAACGCATCAGCCCTGAATTAGATTCTTTTGCATTTGAGGGATACAGACGTGATTCTTACATCGTTGATGTCAAAACACCACGTTTTGGTTCCGGTGAAGGTAAAGGTGAGATCGGTGAATCCGTCCGTGGTGACGATATTTACCTTATGGTGGATGTATGCAACCACAGTCTTTCCTACAGAATCAGCGGTTTCACAAACCTGATGTCCCCGGATGATCACTTCCAGGATCTGAAGCGTGCCATTGCTGCAATCGGCGGCAAAGCCCGCAGAATCAATGTCATCATGCCGTATCTCTATGAAAGCCGCCAGAGCAAACGTGTCGGCCGCGAATCTCTCGACTGTGCTTCCGCACTTCAGGAGCTCACCGGCATGGGTGTAGAGAATATCATTACATTTGATGCACACGATGCCCGTGTACAGAACGCAACTCCTCTTCACGGATTCGAGACGATCCAGCCGTCATATCAGTTTATAAAAGCCCTCCTCCACAATGTGGAAGGACTTCATATTGACAATGACCATTTCATGATTATCAGCCCGGACGAGGGAAGCATGCGCAGAGCCATCTATCTTGCTAACGTCCTTGGTGTGGACATGGGTATGTACTACCGCCGTCTTGACTACAGCAAAATGGTCAAAGGCCGTCATCCGATCGCAGCTTACGAGTTCCTCGGACCAAAGCTTGAAGGCAAAGATGTCATCCTGATCGATGATATGATTTCTTCCGGTAAGAGCATCCTTGAGATCGCATCTCTTCTTAAGAAACGCGGTGCCGGCAAGATCTTTATCTGTACCACCTTCGGTCTCTTCACCGAAGGAATGGAAAAGTTTGACGAAGCTTACCAGAACGGTATCTTTGATAAACTTCTTACTACAAACCTTGTTTATCAGACACCGGAACTTCTCTCCAAACCGTATTACATCACATGCGATATGAGCAAATATATCGCACTGATCATTGATACGCTGAATCATGATATGTCTGTCAGCCACCTTCTGAATCCTGCAGACAGAATCAAACGTTGCGTCAGCAACTATATGGCTCAGTACGAAAAATAATTTTTCAGATATCCCGGTCAGCAGTTTATGCAGCCGGATATTTGACGACAGAAAACCCCTGCGGAATCTCTTCCACAGGGGTTTTCTTTATTGTCATATCGTTATTGTATTGCAGGCAATGCCTGTATTCTTCAATATTTCTAATTCTTTTTTCTTACCGGTACTTACGATCACCTGTCTCTGATCTCCGGTAAGCCATGTAACAGTCTGAGCAGCATTTTCAAGATCATATGCGCCAAACATTTCTTCTAGCAGTACAGGAAGCTTCTCAGCACCACACAGGATCTCACCCATGGCAAGGCGAAGAGAAAGATATATCTGTCCTACTGTGATCAGCCGGAGATTCTCTATCGATACAAGATCACTTCCCGTATCTACGCGGATATGGAAGTCTTCATCAATCAAAAGTTCTCTGCACTCTCCACCTGTGATTCCGCGTAGAATCTCTGACATGGTCTCAACCAGACGGTTTCCTGTCTTCTCGTAGATTCTGGCAGATAATTTCTCGATCGTATCCATTGCATAATTAATAGAATCGATCTCTATCTCATCTATCAGAGGAAGATATGCATATTCTTCCATCTCCTGAAGTTCCTCTGTCAGATTGGCAAGTGCCGTATTCTTTTCGCGAAGCTCATCATCCAGTTCATTTCTGCCGTCCTGAAGCTTATTCTGCTTCGCCAGCCATCTGCTCTTCATACGTTTGCGTTTTTCCAGCTCGCGCACGGTACGCATCTCAAAATTAGTCTCTGCCATAAAGACAAGCGCTCCCGCAATTCCCACCAGGACTGCCGGAACCACTGTCTGCATGTTCATTCCCATATAAATTGCTGCTGAAAAAACGGCAATAACGGTAGCGCACATTATAATGATCTGCGTGCGGTTCTTTTTTTCCAGTTCACTGATACGTCCATCCAGCATCTGAAAGCCATTGCTGTCTCCACTTGTCTTAAGCGCACTCTGCTGCTCTCCAATCTGCTGCTTCTGATCCTCCAGATCGCTGATTTCTTCGCGCAGGCGGCGAATCGCCGTGCTTACTTTGCCTCTTTCAAGCTGATCTGCCTTTTTGCGGCGCTCTACCTGCACCTGATATCCTTTACGGGTCATCTTAAGTCTCTGAGAAGTACGGCGAAGGTCCACTGTCCTGTCCGCGCTCCACTGGAATCCCGCAATCTGGCGCTGCACCTCACGTACGATCTCTGATCCGGTGTTGCCTTTAAGGGGTGCAATACAGATTGCATTCTCAAAAACGGATTCACTGATTCCCTGAGCTACCTTTGAATCGCTGATCCGGTCCGCATCCATCAGCTCTCCGCTTGTTTCACAGAGAAGCTCGCTGTACGGAGTCTCCCGGTGCAGATCACGTGTCAGACGGTAATTTCTTCCGCCGCTTTCAAACCAGAGAACACCGGCATATGGAAATTCCGCATTGCCAAAAAGCATTTTTTCTATAAATGTGCGTACTTCCTCCCGCATCTGTTCTTTTTCATCGTACAGTACATTCAGACCGGATGTAAATTTCAGTGTTTTGTTTTTTATTGATCCGAAATCCTTGATTTCTATCTGTCTGATTTTCATAATCGTTTCCTGTCATCTGCCAGAACCTGTGTACTTAAGAGGGCCTGCAATCCGTAATACAGGGCCTTCTTTTCTACAACGGTCAGATCTTTGTTCAGAAATTTGTTTATATAATCACCGATCAACGTTCCTCGATACTGTCGGTAAAGTTCCTCTATATTGTATGCCGGTCTGGATTCGTCCATAATCTCAACAATATTGCCCAGTCCATGCAACCGTTCGGTCAGCAGTACATTGTCCGGAGAAACCCGGCCTTTCAGAATAAGGCGGTATATGTTTCTGCCGCCACGGCGCATCACTTCACTTCGCAGCATTTCTTCAAGCTTATACTGCGTCGTATCTCTGTCTACATTCAGAACGAGATTCTGATAAGAACGGTTCGCACACGGCACAAGACGTACTTTCACATTGCCGTCCTCATATTCTCCCTGAATATAGCCGTGTTTGCCAAGATCATTACGATCCAGTGGCTCCAGCGAGCCGGAATAGGCAATCTTGTCACGGCAGACTGTATGCGGCTTATGAGAATGCCCAAGCGCGACATAATCAAAACCGGCCGCTGCAAGTCCGGTAAAATCCATCGGACAGCAGCTTAAATCTCCGCCATGTGCAAGAAGCACATGGAATCCCGGTTTGTTAACCGGCTTCCACTCATCATACAGCGGAGACCGCACTTCTTTGTGTTCGAAGCTCAGGCCGTAGACAAATATATTTTTTTCCGGAATCTCCACGCAGCGCTGTTCTTCCGTGTCAAAAAACGTGACATTCGTTGCCCAGCGGAATGTCCTGTAAAAAGAGTCCTCTTTTATGTAATCATGGTCTCCTGCCATAAGAAAGATTCTGGTTTCCGGAATCGCGGCAAACCATTCATTGACCTGTCGAAGCTGGCCAAGCAGTGGCTGCCGGTGAAAAAGATCTCCGGCTATAAACAACAAATCCACCGGATTCTTGCGGATACCCGCAATAACCCGGCGGAATGTTTCCCAGATTTCTTCTTCTCTCTCGTGGCTCCAGGGGCAGCCCCGGTCAGGAACTGCGCCCAAATGCACATCAGAAAGATGAATAAATCTTATCATGCAAAACTACTCCTTATAAATCGCAGTTGTTTACTGTTCTCGGGAATGGAATGACGTCACGGATGTTGCCCATACCTGTCAGGTACATTACGCAGCGCTCGAATCCAAGTCCGAATCCGGAATGACGGGTAGAACCGTATTTACGCAGATCCATGTAGAACTGATACTCCTCAGCCTTCAGCCCCATCTCATCCATACGGGCTTTCAGCTTGTCATAATCATCCTCTCTCTGGCTTCCGCCGATAATCTCGCCGATTCCAGGAACAAGGCAGTCCATAGCGGCAACGGTCTTGCCGTCTTCGTTCTGTTTCATATAGAATGCCTTGATTTCCTTCGGATAATCGGTAACAAATACCGGTTTCTTAAAGATCTGCTCTGTCAGATAACGCTCATGCTCTGTCTGAAGGTCACAGCCCCAGAATACTTTGTAATCGAATTTGTCGTTGTTTTTCTCCAGAAGTTCAATTGCTTCTGTGTAAGTTACATGACCAAATTCAGAATTTACTACATGGTTCAGACGATCCAGAAGTCCCTTGTCGATGAAGGAATTAAAGAAGTTCATTTCCTCCGGAGCATTCTCAAGGACATAACGGATCACGTATTTCAGCATCTCTTCTGCAAGGTCCATGTTGTCATCCAGATCTGCAAATGCACATTCCGGCTCGATCATCCAGAATTCTGCTGCATGACGTGTCGTGTTGGAGTTCTCAGCACGGAAAGTCGGTCCGAATGTGTAGATATTACGGAATGCCTGTGCATAAGTCTCACCGTTGAGCTGACCGCTTACAGTAAGGTTGGTCTCTTTGCCAAAGAAATCCTGGCTGTAGTCTACAGTACCATCCTCATTCATCGGAGGATTTTTCATGTCAAGTGTAGTAACCTGGAACATCTCTCCTGCACCCTCACAGTCACTTCCTGTGATCAGTGGAGTGTGTACATATACAAATCCCTTCTCCTGGAAGAATTTGTGGATCGCATATGCACAAAGAGAACGTACACGGAACACTGCCTGGAAAGTGTTGGTTCTCGGTCTTAAATGTGTCATGGTTCTTAAGTATTCCAGTGTATGGCGTTTTTTCTGAAGCGGATAGTCCGGAGCAGATGCACCCTCTACCTGTACTTCTTCTGCCTGAATTTCGAATGGCTGTTTTGCTTCCGGTGTCGGAACCAGTGTACCTTTGACAATGATCGCAGCACCAACATTTAATTTGCTGATCTCTGCAAAGTTTGGCATGTTGTCATGATATACGACCTGCAGAGTCTCAAAAAAAGTACCGTCATGAAGTACGATAAATCCAAATGCCTTGGATCCACGTACACTTCGTACCCATCCTCCTACGGATACCTCTTTGTTCAGGTATTCTTCTCTGTTTTTATAAATTTCTTTTACCGTTGTGAGCTTCATAATCTATACCTCTCTGTTTATTCATTTCTCATCCAATTGACTTCTAGTATAGACTATTCAACGGATTCCTGCAAGGAGTAAATCAGGGAGAACCGCTGTTTTTATTCGTTCCACTTAAGGATTCCGGCAGCAGAATAATCATCCGCCATATTATAGGAAGCAATTCCTTTCTCGGTCACAAGGTAAAAAGTATCTTTGATATAAATACCGCGTGCAGTACGGTAGTCCTGCCATTCCATCCCGTCGTCAAAAAGGCCACAGTCGTTCATCTTCACATAAGCGTTCGGAACAAAACCGTCTTCTTCATCAAAGGAGAATACACTGTAATAGAAGTTTTCACTTGAATCATAGATATCCGAATTGCTTCCATACATACCGTAGGCAAAACCAAACAGGCCTTTCTTCGGCGCAGCCAGAATCGAACGGTAATTTGTAAGTGCATCGCAGAAAGAAACATCCTTCAGTACAAAACGGTCGGTTTCTTTTACATCGGACGGATCACTGATGTCAAACATTGAGCATTTCATTCCAATTGTATTTCCGGTATCCGGATCTGTCTCCCATCCGATTCCGAGCAGCCTGTTTTCGCCATAGAAGTGCAGGTAAGAGGAAAATCCGGTAATTTTCAGCTCACCGAGCACCTTCGGATTTTCCGGGTCTGAAAGATCGACGGAGAAAAGCGGGTCTGTGTTTTTGTATGTGACAAAATACCCGGTCTCCCCCATAAATCGGGCAGATTTGATTTCTTCTCCTTCTGCAAGATTCTCGATCTTACCAACTGTTTTCATTGAAGGATCCAGCACATACAGGCTGTTGCTCCGTGAAAAATCACTGTAATCGGAGCTCCAGGATTCCACAGTCGTTACTACACGGAGATGATCTGCATATTCGTCTAATGAAAAGTTGTCATTGAGTTCTCCTGCGACGGAGCCGGTGCTTCCGTCCGTGAATTTGCCGTCTGCATAACCAATGCGTACAAGTTCTGTACGGGTCTCTTTTTCGTTCCAGGTCGATACTGCGGAATAAATATTGTTTTCGCTCACGTAGAAGGTTTCTGCACCACTGACAACCGCCATGATATCAGAAGCCTGATCCGGTGTCCCGACTGCCACTGCACCGGAAACCAGATATGCCTTTCCATTGTAGGAAAAATCATCCGACCCCTCCTGCTCCGGCAGGTAGATATGATCGTATGCGATATATTCCTGTCCACTTCTCGGGACATAATACTCTAACTGATCTGCATTATTTCCCGCATCCGGCGCATAGGAAGTAAAGAGATACAGATAACCGTTGCTTCGTCTGGATGAGAGATAGGAACCGTCCTGCTGATAGGTTCCTGTCAGTTTCGGAGCGGTTCTGTCCGATATATCGTACGTCAAAACCGAAACTGTCGTCACCGGCATGCTGTAGCTTGAGCGTACTGACTGCGTACTGTCGTTGTCTGAGTCCTCATCACTCGTTGACGGAAGCTTCAGTTCTCCTTTGTAAGTGACGTATTCTATCTGCTGGCGGATTAACTGCAGACAGCTTCCTTCCACATACATTTCTTTGTAATCGGCGCTGTTTTCGCCGTTAATCGCGCTGACCAGTTTCATGGATGCTGCATCTACAATTCGAACTGTACCCTTGCTGTCCATCGCATAAATACAGGTTCCGTCTGTCTTTACAATATCTGCTTCATCGACCGTTTCTTCCTGTGTGTTGGTGGATGAATAATCACCCGGATCCGATTTTTCATCATAACTGAAAGCAGAATCGATTTCGCCCTCAGGATACGTAGCAATTACGCTGTCCGGGGAAGCTGCATCCGATGATGCCTCTGTATTTGCGCTTCCAGTATCGGCCGATTCTTCGATTGTCATTACACGGGCATCGTTACTGGTAGTCGGGTTTTCATTCCATTCTTTAAGCATGTTGTACAGGTCATCATAGCTGTCCATATGGGCAATGCCTGAGACCGGATCTGTCGCCTGCGCGACTTTGACAGGTTCAGTTGTTTCCAGTGCAGCTTTGTCGGATTCTTCGGCACTTTGAATATCTGCCTGCGCCAGTGCAGTTTCATTGGTAGTCTCTGAGGCGGTCTGTGCACCATTACGTGTCGTTTCTTCAGTGCTCTCCAGTGTCTGAGTATCATTACTTGCTGTGTATGTTGTGTCTCCTGGCTTTGCCTCGGTATGCATCTTGAGCAGCCCCGGAGTAATCCCAAGTGCCGCAATTACAACGACTGCCGCTGCTGCAGCGCCGATATAGCGGGAAGTTCTGGCATTGTGTGTGGTGGTGTCTTTTGGCTGATCGTCTTTCTCCGTCCGGGCTGCTTCATTTGGCTGCTGATTTTCGCTCTGCTCTTCGAGCATTTTCTGTATATTCTCCGGTTTCAGGGATTCCGGAACCGGGGTGTCTTCCATTGATTTCCTGATCTTATCCATCAATTCTCTGTCATCCATATTGCTGCCTCCTTTCTATGCAAGAAATTCTTTCATCTTATTCAGTCCGCGGCTGATCCGCGAACGGACCGTATTGTGGTTCATCTGCATCATTTCTCCGATTTCATGGCTCTTGAATCCGCCTACGACATTGAGGCAGATGATCTGACGTTCTGTTTCCTCCAGACGATCCAGTGCCTCTCGCACCTGCAGGCTCTCTTCCGTAGTATCACCTGCTGGCAGGTCATCCGGCAATTCGACCGTCTTCTGCGTATATTCTTTTAGTTTGCGCCTGCATTTATTGGACAGTATCTGAAAAATCCATGCCCGGAATTTCTCATTATCACGCAGCTTCTCCACTGTTGCAAACGCGTCTGTCACTGTCTCACTCACGGCATCCTCCGCATCCTGCGGATTCTTCAGTGTGTGGAGTGCAAAATAATACAACTCCCGGTACACCTTTTCATAATATGCGGCAAATACTTCAGGCTTTTTTAAATCGTCCATGTTTCACCTCTGTTTCTGCCCGGCCCCCGCCGGTTCTGTGTTCTGTTTGATGCATCTGTATATTAGTGTCATTTTAGCATGGTTTTGTTGCATGGATGTAAAATTTTTTCTGAATATATACAAAAAGAACCCGAAATTTCTTTCGGGTTCCACTTTCTGATGCTTTTACACTATGTAATTATAATGTCTCGATGAATCTCATAAATGCTTCTCTGCCTTCTGGTGTGCATTTGTATACACCGGCATCTTCGAGTACATGTACAAACACATTGCCGACCTCTTTCTGGAGGATTTCATGAATGTTATCTTTGTTGATATCCTTGTATTTCGAGAGCACTTCTGCTGCCCATGCCGCATGTTTCTCGATCTTTTCGTTTGAAGCAATGTCTTTACCTTCCAGAATATATTCTTCAAGAAGCTCCAGTTCTTCTTTCAGACGTGCCGGAAGTACGGCAAGTCCCATAACCTCGATGAGGCCGATATTTTCTTTCTTGATGTGATGATACTGTGCATGCGGATGATACACACCGAGCGGATTTTCCTCGGTCGTGATGTTGTTTCGAAGCGTCAGATCCAGTTCATATATATCACCGACTTTACGCGCGATCGGAGTAATCGTGTTGTGCGGTTCGCCGTCTGTCTCTGCAAAAATAAATGCTGCTTCATCTGTATAGCCTCTCCACACTTCCAGTACATGTGTCGCAAGATCGACCAGACGGTCAGAGTCTTTATGGCGGATACGAAGCACAGACAGCGGCCACTTAACGATGCCAGCCTCTACATCCTCATAACCCGGGATTGTCACATGTTTCTCGATCGGAGCTTTTGCCATTGCAAATGTATAATGACCACCCTGAAAATGATCATGGCTCAGAATGGAGCCGCCAACAATCGGAAGATCCGCATTGGAACCAAGAAAATAATATGGGAACAGTTTGACAAAATCAAACAGTTTGATAAATGCATTTCTCTCGATCTTCATCGGGGTATGCTTGCTGTTAAACACAATACAGTGTTCATTGTAATATACATATGGAGAATACTGCAAATACCAGTCAGTATTGT
>OLSI01002080.1_pt1 | contig 11495 bp, 8 predicted proteins | sample 1672661 | NCBI WGS metagenome assembly OLSI01 (sample SAMEA3136711, study PRJEB25190) | human gut metagenome | biome: human gut; feature: human-associated habitat; material: faeces | place: Austria | collected 2013 | reverse complement strand
ACTTCTCGAAGTGCTTGATCCGGAGCAGAACAACCGCTTCAATGACCATTATGTCGAGGTTCCTCAGGATCTTTCCGAAGTATTATTTATTGCGACCGCAAATGATATGGACAGTATTCCGAGACCACTTCTTGACCGTATGGAAGTCATCGAGATCTCAGGTTATACTGAAAACGAAAAAGAACACATTGCGAAAGAGCATCTGATCCCGAAACAGTTGGAAGTAAACGGTATTCCGAAAGGAGCACTGACGATCCAGCCGTCTGCACTTCGCAAGATTATCACACTCTACACCCGCGAGGCAGGTGTGCGTGGACTGGAGCGTAAGATCGGTCAGATCTGCCGTAAGGCGGCTCGTGAGATCATGGAAAATAACCAGAAGAAGATCACGGTCAAAGGCAAAAACCTTGAAGATTTTCTCGGTAAAGCCAGATATAGTTATCTGATGGCAAATAAGAAAGATGAAGTCGGAATTGCCAGAGGACTTGCATGGACACAGGTCGGCGGTGATACACTTCAGATCGAGGTCAATGTCATGCCGGGCAAGGGAGAACTTGTGCTTACCGGACAGCTCGGAGATGTCATGAAAGAATCTGCTCAGGCAGGTATTTCTTACATCCGTTCTGTAGCATCCGATTATGATATTTCGCCGGAATTTTTCCAGGAAAATGATATTCACGTACATATTCCGGAAGGGGCAGTTCCGAAGGACGGACCTTCTGCGGGTATTACCATGGCGACAGCTATGCTTTCTGCGATCATCGGAAGAGAAGTGCGCGCAGATGTAGCAATGACCGGTGAAATCACACTCCGTGGTCATGTACTTCCGATCGGCGGACTGAAAGAAAAACTTCTTGCAGCCAAATACGCCAAGATCAGGCAGGTACTTGTACCGAAACAGAACAAACCGGATATTCAGGAGATGGACGATGAGATCCTTGACGGTCTGAAAATCTCCTTTGTAGAAAATATGAATGAAGTGCTTCACGAGGCACTTGCGAATTGACAGAAGTAACTTGCAGAGACTTGAACAGTTATCGAAAGAGGACTTTATGGTTATAAAAAGCGCAGTTTTAGATATCGTATGCGGAATCACAAGTAAGATTCCGGATACCGGTTTGCCGGAAGTGGCTTTTGCCGGCAAATCCAACGTCGGCAAATCTTCACTGATTAATGGTCTGATGAACCGGAAGGCACTGGCGCGTACCAGTGCACAGCCGGGCAAGACACAGACGATCAATTTTTATAAGATCAATGATGAATTGGATCTGGTCGATCTTCCGGGATATGGATATGCCCGTGTAACACCGGCAGAAAAAGAAAAATGGGGAAAGATGATCGAGAATTATCTGCATACTTCCCGTAATCTCAAAGCCGTTTTTCTTCTGATCGATATCCGTCATGATCCGTCTGCAAATGACAGACAGATGTATGAATGGATTCTTCATAATGGCTATGAGCCGATAATTATTGCAACGAAACTGGATAAACTGAAACGCAGTCAGGTTCAGAAGAATCTGAAGGCGATAAGAGAAGGCCTTCAGTTAAGAAAAGGAACAACTGTGATTCCGTATTCTGCTGAGACAAAGCAGGGAAGAGATGAAATCTGGGAACTGATCGAATCTCTGACCGGTGGCGAACCTTCCGAGGAAGCCTGAAAGGACTAAAAAGATGGGAATCATCAAAGCGGCAAAACTTGCATTTGACTATTTGAGATATGATGAAGATGGAAATGTCGAAGATACGCAGAGAGCGGTTGACGGCGTTGACCTTGATATACAACCGGGTGAATTTGTTGCAGTGCTTGGACATAACGGCTCAGGCAAATCTACGTTTGCTAAGCACATCAATGCGTTGTTGCTCCCGACAGAGGGAACCATCTGGATCGACGGAATCGACACGGCGAAAGAGCCGGAACTCTGGAAGATACGGCAAAAAGCAGGTATGGTATTTCAGAATCCGGATAACCAGATCATTGGTACCGTGGTTGAGGAAGATGTGGGATTCGGACCGGAAAATATGGGGATATCTACAGGAGATATCTGGAAACGTGTGGATGAAAGCCTTGCAAAGACAGGAATGACTGCATATCGTCATCATTCACCGAATAAGCTTTCCGGTGGACAGAAGCAGCGTGTGGCGATCGCAGGTGTCATGGCGATGCGTCCGCAGTGTATCGTTCTGGATGAACCGACAGCCATGCTGGATCCGAACGGACGAAAAGAAGTACTGGAAGCAGTTCATCAGCTGAATCGTCAGGAAAATGTGACGGTCGTTCTGATCACACACTACATGGAAGAAGTGATCGATGCCGATCGTGTGGTTGTCATGGATGACGGTCATGTCGTGATGGAGGGAACTCCGAAGGAGATCTTTTCACAGGTGGAGACACTGAAGAAATATCGTCTGGATGTGCCGCAGGTAACGCTGCTTGCACATGAACTGAAACAGTCCGGTGTAGACATTCCGGATGGAATCCTTACTACGGAAGAGTTGGTAAATGCCTTATGTCAATAGAACTGAAAAACGTAACTTACACATACAGCCCGGGAACTTCTTATGAGATCCACGCACTGAAAGACATTAATCTGAACATTCCGGATGGACAGTTTATCGGTGTGATCGGACATACAGGAAGCGGGAAATCTACATTGATCCAGCATCTGAATGCATTGATTAAGCCGACTTCCGGCACAGTATCATACAATGGTGAGGATGTCTGGGCAGAAAACTACAACAGAAGAGCACTTCGAAGTGAAGTCGGACTTGTTTTCCAGTATCCGGAACATCAGCTTTTTGAGAGCGATGTTCTTTCGGATGTCTGCTATGGACCGATGAATCAGGGCAAAAGCAGAGAAGAAGCTGAGGAAGAAGCAAGAAAAGCACTTCTTCAGGTAGGCTTCAAAGAAAAAAATTTTGACAAATCTCCATTTGATCTGTCCGGCGGACAGAAAAAGCGTGTGGCGATCGCTGGTGTTCTTGCAATGAATCCGAAGATCCTGATTCTGGATGAGCCGACTGCAGGACTTGATCCGAAGGGAAGGGATGAGATCCTTGACCAGATTGCAGAACTTCATAAGGCCCGTGGAATCACGATCATTCTGGTTTCACATAGCATGGAAGACGTTGCGAAATATGTAGAACGTCTGATAGTGGTAAATCACGGTAAGATTGCATTTGACGATACTCCGAAAAAGGTTTTTGCGCATTACAAAGAGCTGGAAGAGATGGGACTTGCAGCACCGCAGATCACCTATATCATGCATGCTTTGAAAGAAAAAGGACTTCCGGTAGATCCTTCTGATACAACTATTGAGGAAGCGAGAGCGGATATCCTGCGTGCGCTTAAGGAAATGAACTCTCCTTTACTGAAAGGAGGGGTTCTGAATGATTAGAGATATTACAATCGGACAGTATTATCCGGCAAAGTCCCCGATCCATAAGCTGGATCCACGAACAAAACTTGCCGGTACACTGATTTTTATTATATCAGTATTTTTATTTCATACTGTAGTCGGATATGCGGTAGCAACCGTATTTCTGGCAGGAATGATATTGATTTCCACAGTTCCAGTGAAGTTTATCTTCAAGGGACTGAAAGCAATCTTTATGATCCTGCTGATCACAATGGTGTTTAATATTCTTCTGACACCGGGTGAGGCGATCGTTAGGCTTGGAATTTTCAAGATCACAAAAGAAGGTATTTCAATGGCAGTTCGCATGGCAATACGACTGATCTATCTGGTAATCGGCTCCTCGCTTATGACACTGACGACTACCCCGAATCAGCTGACCGACGGACTGGAAAAAAGCCTTCGTCCACTGAATAAGATCCATGTTCCGGTACATGAGATCGCAATGATGATGTCGATTGCACTTCGTTTTATTCCTATTCTTCTCGAAGAAACGGACAAGATCATGAAAGCACAGATCGCGCGAGGCGCAGATTTTGAAAACGGAAATCTGATCCAGAAAGTAAAAAACATGGTACCGCTTCTGGTGCCGCTGTTTATTTCTGCTTTCCGCCGTGCGAATGATCTTGCAATGGCGATGGAAGCACGGTGTTATCACGGGGGCGATAACCGTACCCAGATGAAACCGCTGAAATATAAGAAACGAGACCATATTGCATACCTGATCCTGTTTGCATATCTTGCAGTAGCGATCGGATTTCGTGTGGCCGGTTTATAAATAAGGATGGTTCTTGCTGTAAAAGGCGGGAGCCATTTTTACCATAAATGGAGGATAAGATGAAAAGAGTTGGACTTGTAGTTGCCTATGACGGAACGAATTACAGTGGATGGCAGATTCAGCCAAACGGAATCACGATTCAGGGTGTGCTTAACGATACACTTTCTGACCTTCTTGGAGAAAAAATTGAGATCATGGGTGCAAGCCGTACCGACGCGGGTGTCCATGCACTCGGAAACGTAGCTGTGTTTGATACGAATACACGCATTCCGGGAGAAAAGATTTCCTATGCACTGAATCAGAGACTGCCGGAAGATATCCGTATTCAGTTATCAGAAGAAGTGGAACCGGATTTTCATCCGAGATACTGCGACAGTGAAAAAACATATGAATACCGGATACTGAACCGTAAATTCCAGGTGCCGACAGAGCGTTTGTATTCTTATTTTTATCATTATAAACTTGATGTAGATAAGATGCGGGAAGCAACCTCTTATCTGATCGGACGACATGATTTTGCAAGTTTCTGTGGAACAGGTGCGCAGGTAAAATCCACAGTCCGTACCATTACAGGAATTGATGTGTGGAGAGACGGTGACATTGTGACGATTCGTGTAAAGGGAGAGGGATTTCTTTACAATATGGTTCGCATCATTGCCGGAACACTGATTCAGGTCGGAAACGGACAGTATCCGCCGGAACGTGTGAAAAAGATCCTCGATGCCTGCGACCGTTCTGTATCCGGACCGACCGCGCCGGCACACGGACTGACACTGATAGGAATTGAATTTTTTGACTGATGTAGATAAAAAATGTCGATTTTGATGATGTTTCACTTGACTAACAGAATATCTATATGATTAAATCAACAAGAATTAATCATATATACTATATGAGGGAGTAGTGGCGCATAGCGTGGCAAGTCAACATCCTGACCGTGCGGTCTGGCTTGTCTTAAATAACGAGACTCATGTATGGCAAAGTTACTGTTAAGTAACGTTTAGTTTGCTGTACATGAAGTCTCGTTTTTTTATGTAATAGGAAATTACTCCGTAATGTTCCTATTACATAAAAGTTCTTCTGGAATAAAGAAAGCCATCTGATCTCTCAAATAAAAACAGGAGGAGAATAATGAAAGATGCATTTATGATGTCTCGGGAAGAAATTCTTGCAAAGACCGGAACAGACAGTGAAAAAGGTCTGACACCGGAACAGGTAGAAAAATCCCGCAGCACCTATGGCACCAACTCTTTTGTGCGTCAGAACCATGAGTCTCTGGCAAAAAGAATCTGGGATGCATCCACCGAACCAATGCTGGTCATGCTGATTTTTGCTGCAATCATTACACTGGTAGTCAACATCACCCGCTATTTCACAGGTGGAGAATACAACTTCCTTGAGTGTGTCGGAATCTTTGCAGCCATCGCACTTTCGGTAGTGATTACGATCATCACAGAAGGAAAGAGTGCCAAAGCATTTGAAGCATTAAATAAAATCAACGAGGACACACTGATTAAGGTCATCCGTAACGGAGAACCACAGCTGGTCACCCAGAAAGAAATTGTAGTTGGTGATATTGTCATGGTTGAGACCGGTGACAAGATCGTTGCAGATGGACGACTTCTGGAAAGCAATGAACTGACGGTTGACGAATCTGCACTTACCGGAGAAAGTCTTCCTGTAAACAAAGACTCCGGAGTTGTCTGTCAGGAGACGACACCGGTTGCCGAGCGTGCAAATATGCTGTATTCAGGCTGTTTCGTATCTGCAGGAAACGGTCAGATGCTGGTTACAGGTGTCGGTAATAATACCGAATTTGGTCAGATAGCACAGGAACTTTCCTCAATTGAGAAAACAACGACTCCGCTTCAGGAAAAACTCGACAAGCTCGGAAAACAGATTACGGTACTCGGTACTTCGGCAGCAGCCATCGTTTTTGCCATCGAAGTGATCCAGTTTGTGATGAACGGACAGTTAAATCTGGATACTGTATCAGATGCGTTTATTACAAGTATAGTCCTGATCGTTGCGGCTGTTCCGGAAGGACTTCCGACGATCGTAGCTGTTTCACTGGCACTGAATATTATCAAGATGTCCAGAGAAAACGCACTGGTGAAGAAGATGATCGCCTGTGAGACGATTGGGTGCGTCAATATCATTTGCTCTGATAAGACCGGTACACTTACCGAAAACAAGATGACCGTTCAGAAAATCTACACAAACGGTGAGCTGATCGAGCCGGAAGCGCTGAAAGACGAAATCCTTCTCAAAAACTATTGTATCAACAGCAATGCCAACATTTCCATGGAAAATGGAAACTGGTCTTTTATCGGAAATCCGACAGAATGTTCCTTGCTTGCAGCTGCTGCAAAAGCAGGTGTCGATTATCAGAAACTTCGCCATGAAGCAGATGTGGTACGTGTGTTTCCGTTCTCTTCACAGAACAAAGATATGAGTACCATCATCCGTGAAAACGGAAAAGACATTCTCTATGTAAAGGGAAATCCGGAAAAAATTATTTCACTCTGCAGTGGAATTTCTGATGAAGAAAAAGAAAAGAATTTCCGTCTGATGGAAGAATTTCAGAGCAAGGCGGGCCGTCTGCTTGCATTTGCACATAAAGAACTGGACGGATATCATGGAGAGGCACAGGAAGATGTAGAGCAGGACCTGATTTATGATGGATTTGTCGTAATTTCAGACCCGTTGAGTCCGGATGTTTATGAATCTATCCGCAACTGTCAGAGTGCAGGAATTGAAGTCAAAATGCTTACCGGTGACAACATCCGTACTGCAAGAGCAATTGCAAATGAACTGCATATGCTTGATGAGAATCACATCGCAGTGGAAGCTTCTGACATCGAAAAAATGACAGATGAAGAACTTAAAGAAGCACTCAAAAAGATTCAGGTTATTGCAAGAAGTACACCGCTTGTCAAGATGCGTGTAGTAAAGCTTCTGAAAGAACAGGGAAATGTCGTAGCAGTTACCGGTGACGGAATCAACGATGCACCGGCGATCAAACATGCCGATGTGGGTATTGCGATGGGAATCGCAGGAACAGATGTCACCAAAGAAGCCAGCGATATGGTGCTTCTGGATGATTCATTTTCTACGATTATCAAAGCAGTTCAGTGGGGGCGTGGAATTTATGAAAACTTCAAACGTTTCATTCAGTTCCAGCTTACTGTAAATGTTTCTTCTGTAGTCGTTGTTATCTGTTCGATACTTGCAGGATTCAGTGCACCGTTTACCGCACTGGAACTTCTGTGGATCAACATTATCATGGACGGACCGCCGGCACTGACACTTGGACTTGAGCCGATCCGACCGGATCTTCTGAAACACAAACCGACAAGAAGAAATGAAAACATTATTTCAAAGAAAATGCTGATTCGTATTTTCTTAAATGGCATTTATATTTCTGTGATCTTTATGCTTCAGCATTTCAAAAACTTCCTTGGCGCAGTACCGGAGGAAGAAGCAACTGTATTATTTACACTGTTTGTACTGTTCCAGTTGTTCAATGCATTCAACTGCCGTGAACTGGACGATACACCGATGTGCAAGAATCTTCTGAAAAACAAACTGATGCTCGGTGTATTCCTTCTGGTACTGATCCTGCAGATAATCATCACTCAGTTTGGTGCTGCTGTATTTGAAACAGTTCCTCTTTCTGTGGGAATGTGGGGAAAGATGCTCCTGACTGCTTTTACCGTTATCATTCTGAATGAAGTAGTAAAAGCAGTAAAGAGACTGTTTGGACGTAAATAAAGATAAGTAACTATATAGCTGAGAATAAATCAGAGACACTTATATGCAATGATCGTTACTGTGCCTTTGCCGGGGTAGCGCTTCATTGAATATCTTTTAGGGAAAGCTTCGATCAGTTCCGGAAGTTTGACATAACCGTAAGTACGTGCATCGAAATCCGGCTTCGCACGTTTGATATACTGACCGGCAGAACTTACATTGACATAACCGTCATCATCCTGGTATTTGTCCCAGGCGATACGAAGAAGCTTGTGAATTCCTTTGAGTTCTTTGGCTTCTTTTGCCTTACGGCGTTCTTCGGCAGTTCCCTGTGCGTTTTGCTTTGTGCCTCCTGACTGTTTCTGAACGGCGGCAGTCTGCGTATCCGTATCTTTGCTTAAGTTTTCAAGATAGACAAATTCATCACAGGCATTGCGGAAAGGTTCCGGCGTCTTTTTCTCACCGACTCCCATAACGAAGACTCCGGATTCACGAAGTTTGATCGCGAGAGGCGTGTAGTCACTGTCACTTGCGACAATGACAAAGGCATCGTAAATGCCGCTGTGGAGAAGATCAAGCGTATCAATAACGAGTGCCATGTCTGTCGCATTTTTGCCGGCAACATAGTCAAACTGCTGTTCCGCTTTGATCGCAAGACGTTTTAATTCATTTTCCCAGTTTTTGAGAGAACCTTTGCGCCAGTTACCGTAAGCACGTTTGACGACGATGCGGCCATTTGTTGAGATTTCCTGTATAACAGATTCCAGTTTGGAAAGCTGTGTATTATCAGCATCTATCAGCATTGCAATATTTTTGAGATTTTTCATAGAAATAAGTCTCCTCGTAATATGTAAACATTATTAATAAAACTATATCATTTTCTGAAATCTTTTTCCAGATGGATTCCGGGAAATCTGGATTTATTCACAGAAATGTGGTAAGATCGAGGGAATACAGACAGGGGGAATCTATATGATTACATTTTTGGCATCCCTTTTTATTAAGGATCGCCGCAATTACAATTCGCCGGAAGTCCGGCAGGCATATGGCATTTTAAGTGGTGCAGTCGGAATTGGACTGAATATTCTGCTTTTTCTTGGCAAATGGATTGCAGGAACGGTGAGTGGTTCTATTGCTATTACGGCAGATGCGTTTAACAACCTGTCGGATGCGGGCTCTTCGATCATTACGTTAATCGGTTTTCGGCTTTCCGGACAGGAGCCTGATCCGGAGCATCCATTCGGACATGGCAGGATGGAATATATTTCCGGACTTCTGGTATCGGTAGCAATACTTGTCATGGGATTCGAACTCATCTGGTCATCACTTGGTAAACTGCGTTCCCCGGAACCGATTGAGAGCAGTGCACTGGTATGTGTGATTCTGATCGCATCCATTCTTGTGAAAGTATATATGTTTTTTTATAATCGTTCACTGAGTAAAAAACTGGATAGTGCAGCAATGAAAGCAACATCTGTTGACAGTTTGAGCGACACTGTGGCAACGACACTTGTTCTGATCGCCACACTGATCAGCAAATATACGGGACTGCTTCTTGATGGCTGGTTCGGAATCCTGGTAGGATGCTTTATTCTTTATACAGGTGGTTCTACACTGAAAGAAACCATTGATCTTCTTATCGGACAGCCGCCGAAGCAGGAATTTATCGATGAAATCCGTGAAATTGTTCTGGGACATTCGATGGTTCATGGTGTACATGATCTGATCGTTCATGATTATGGTCCTGGACGTGTGATGATCTCACTTCACGCAGAAGTGGATGTGAACGGAAATATTCAGGATATTCACGAACAGATCGATCATATTGAACATGAACTGCAGGAAAAACTGCATTGTTCCGCAACGATCCATATGGATCCGATCGTGACAGATGATGAGGAAGTCCTTGCGATGAAGGCAAAAGTAGAAGAGATGGTACATTTTCTGGATGAATCCTTCAGTATGCATGACTTCCGAATGGTAAAAGGTTCGACCAGAACAAATCTGATCTTTGATGTGGAGGTTCCGAGAAAAACTTCCTATACAGACAACGAGATTGTGAACTGGCTGAAAGAGCGGATACACGAACTGCCGGGAAGCAAGTATTTCGCGGTGATACAGATCGATCATGAATACTATTGAGTAAAGAAATTGACAGACAAAAATAATCTGGTATAATTAAATAATCGAGATGTTATTTAGTGCGCTAACATGAGAAACCGCACCTTGAAAGGAAACGACAGAGAACTTCAAAGATGAAGATGGTTGTTGTTTCCTTTTTTGTGTAATAGGAAATTACTTCGTAATGTTCCTATTACATAAAAACGCTCCGCGAGGATGCGACCAGATGCATGAGGAATATGTCTGCTGAAGCAGACTGCATCTGGCGCGCAAAGCGTAACAAGTCCCTCAAAGATTGAGGGATTCAGGGAGTTTGAAGCGGACTTGTCCGCTTTGTTCTGTGAGGAAGATTCCAAAAGAAAAAATCATCCAAGTCTTCTGCGGAGCATTTCCGGATTCATTGCGTAGTTGATGGCAGTTTCTTTTGTGATGCGTCCATTTTTGTACAATTCAAAAAGGCTTTGATCCATGGAGCGCATCTGTCCGGGACTGGAAGAAATGACACCGTCGATCTGATGAATTTTATTATCACGGATCATATTCCGGATAGCAGGAGTAAGACGCATGATCTCAAAAACCGGAATATTTTTGCCGTTGACATCCGGAACCAGTTGTTGAGAAATGACAGCCTGAAGTACCATGGAAAGCTGCATGATGATTTGATGCTGCTGGGATGGTTCAAAAACATCTATGATACGGTTGAGCGAATTTGCGGCTCCGAGTGTGTGCAGACTGGAAAGGATGAGATGACCGGTTTCGGCAGCTGTCATGGCAGTCTGAATGGTCTCGTGATCACGCATTTCGCCAAGAAGAATGACATCCGGGCTCTGGCGAAGGGTAGCACGCAGGGAAGTAATATAATTTTCCGTATCAGTGCATATCTCACGCTGGCTTACGATACAACGATCGTGTCGATGCAGGTATTCCAGAGGATCTTCCAGCGTAATGATATGCCCTTCGCGAGAATGGTTGATTCGATCTATAAGGCAGGCCATGGTTGTGGATTTTCCGCTTCCGGCAGATCCGGTTACAAGAACCATGCCTTTTGTCAGATCAGCAATACTCATGACATCCTCGGGAATAGAAAGCTCGGCGGGATCCGGCAGCTGGAAAGCGATAACACGTATGACTGCTGCCAGAGAACCACGCTGTTTGTAAGCATTGATACGAAAACGTGACAGACCTGGAATAGAAAAGGAAAAGTCATCGTCACCGGTATTGTGCAGTCGTGAGATATCACGGTTATTCGCCATCTGATAAATTGCTTCGAGAATTTCACTGGTCTGTTCCGGCATCAGACGGTCACCATAGGTGGAAAGACGTCCATCGGTTTTTATAGAAAGTGGACGTCCTGCAATAATAAAAATATCTGAAGCGTGCAGATCTGCTGCCTTAGAGAGAAATTCCAGAGTTTGTTCTTTATTCATGAG